>Ga0193726_1000668_pt1 | contig 33595 bp, 38 predicted proteins | sample H2c1metaG_FD_144928 | JGI IMG/M metagenome (GOLD analysis project Ga0193726, IMG submission 144928) | Soil microbial communities from a riparian zone of the East river system, Colorado, United States - H2c1 | ecosystem: Environmental > Terrestrial > Soil > Riparian zone | place: USA: East River... | reverse complement strand
GCATGCTGAATATGCCCTTCTCTACTTGATTTTGAAGCCGTGGATGAAGTCACGAACGACGTCGGACGAATGCCCGATCAGCCACTCGATGGACTGAGCCTTGTTCTCGTTCAACAGGTAACCGACAACGGCCCCCGCCCCGAGCGTCAGAATGAGACGCATCGTTAACCCCTTATTTTCCCTTGTCGTTTCAGACGAAGCATGACTGCGAAGACCTGGGTATCTGACATCTTGTCGACCTTCAGGCCCCATGTTTTTGAAGGATATGCCTGCTTGACCAGCTCTCTGTTGGCTATCATGACATGTTCGTGCTAGTCGATGGGCTCGGTGGCCGGCAGGTTGAGCAGGTAACCACTTCGGGTACGAGTGATGTCGGCCCGGTCCATGCTGGTCCAACCCCACTTCTCGTCCGTGTGGCTGGAACTGATTCCGACCAGCTCGTAGAGCTCCGCCACTGAGGCGATGCCGTACCGGCCGATCAGGTCGTCGAGGTTGTGAATGACGTCGGTGGCCTCGGTGCGCGTGGCCAGTATGATCTCATCGAAGTCGTGAGATGCCCGTGCCCGACGGCTGATGTTGCGGGGCTCGTCACGCTTGGTGTTGCTGGTCGGAGAATATCGGCTGTAGTTGATCGGCCCGTTGGACGAACGGTTGGTTCCGCGGCGGTTCGTCGGTCCCTTGTCGCCACCGAAGATCATCCGCTGTATGCCCTCGTTCACAGCATCGGCGATCATGTCCTTGGCAGCGGGAAGAAGGACGTCCTTGATCACGTAGTCGGCGACTCCCTTGACGTCCCCACCGAAGAACGTCTCCATGAAACGGTTCCCGAGGGGCTTCTTCCGTCGAACGACCTCTCCGGTGACTACCTTCAAGATGACCTTGTCGGCCTTCTCGTCCTCGCCGTCTTTCGGAGGCGGATTGTGGCTATTGCTGGGGAAATCCATATGTCTCTACCTCACTGGTGGCGAAAACTAAAAGACCGTGTAAATGGTCTTGTAGTCTTGAGATGATACGGTCAGTTTTCCGGGTCTTCCTGGGTCTCGAAGTACGCGTCAACTCGCTCGTTCATCGACTTCTCTGCCTTGATCAGTGATCCGACAAGTACAGAGGTGGCGAGGGCGAGAGCAATCTTGACAACGGGCTTCAGAAGCTTGGGGTTCATGGGGTTGGCCTTTCGTAGGGGTCTCATTATAGGCGATGTAAATCCTGCGATGAGTCGGGCGCATGTTTCACGGAACCGGCTGTCGTTTAAAATCAGCTTCCGGGTCGAGCCTTAGGAGACCCCTCCCACCAAGGCTCTGCTGATTCCCCTCATCGCTCCGCGCTATGCGGCCTGGGTCTTGTTCTTCCGCTGGAACGCCACCATCAGGTGTTCCTTGGACATCTCCTGCGGGTTGGTGCCGGCGATCCTGTCGAAGTCGGCCTGGTCCATGGCCAGAAGCTCCTCGACGGACTTGCTCTGCTCGGCGGCTTGCTGTGCCGCCACCTTCTCCGCAAGGTCCTTCGGCATGATGCCGTTGAAGAACTCAGCGGCCTTGTCGGGGTCGGTCACCAGCTCCATGAACAGCTCGGGATAGGCGCCCCCGAGCTCGAAGTTCTCACGGATCTCGTCGGTCTTGACGAAGCGCTTCCCGTCCTCGGATCGCACCCCGACGGTGCTCAGGATGATCTCCTTGAAAGTGTTGACCATGGCCCGGCCGTCCTTGGCCTCGACGATGGTCTTGAAGTAGTCGGTCAGGCTGCCGTTGCTTCCGCTGAGTTCCATCTCAGCCAGCTCGGCCTTGTTGAGCCCGAACCAGTACTCCTCCGTCACCGATCGGTCATCGAGGTCGTTGTACGTTATCTGCCTCTTGAGCATGAGCTCGTCCTTTTCTGTGTTTGTTGCTGAGAATGCAGGATCAGGCCTGCGTGGGCTCCTCGGTCTCCTCGACCTCGGCCGCCAGGTAGTTCCGGCGCGAGTTCAGGACCAGCAGGGTGGTGATCGTGGTCACGCCGGCGGCGATCAGGACGCGCTGGTTCTTCTTGGCGAAGGCCTTCAGCTTGTCGAGCTTGCTGGTCGCCGCGACGACGTCGGTGGCCTCGGTGTTGTTGGTCTTCTCGCCCTTGTCCTGCTCGGGGACGATCGGGGTGACGTCGGCGACCTTCTCGTGGCTGTCAGTGTTGGCGGACGAGGTGATGTTCTTGGCGCTGGTCATGATGAATGTTTCCTTCGGTGGGAGATTGTTGAGTTCTCGAACGAGAACGCAGGGGTAACCACTGTGACAGGATTTCACGTCAGGACAGTCGCCGCAGTACGGCGCAAACATGTCCATATTTCTAACTGAACGGGTTGAAGTTGCGGTACGGGTGGGCCTGGAAGCTGAAGGACAGGCAGGGCCGGTTGTCCTCGGTCAGGACGGAGTCGAACGTGATGTCGAGCTGGTTGTCAGAACTCCATCCGACCTCCTCAGACTCCTCAGTCGGGTCGAGGCCGATTCGGCTGTAGAACTCGGACAGGGTCATCGAACCGTGCGTGTTGAGCTGGAAGTTGACCCAGTTCATCGCGGCCTTGATGTCCTCGAGGTTCCCCTGGAAGTACCGCCCCGACCAGGCATCGCGGCAGAGGACGTTGTTACCGCCCACGATCACGATTTCCTTGTTGGGCGGGTTCTTAGCGATCTGGTCCTTGGCGAGGGCTTCGCGGATCTCGGCGTCCTTCTTCGGTCCGACCTTTTCGAGTACCTTCTCCTTGTACTCGCTGAAAGCCTTCTCGGAGATGGAATATGCCGATGCCAGAGCGGCAGCACGACGAGAACCGACCCTGTTGGCACAGATTATGGCGGCGATCGTGAAGATGCCCGTTGCGACGGCAGGGATGTACTCCTTCCATACGAGGTTGATCTTGTACCGAGTGTCCATCAACTCTTCAGGCCCGACGTTTACCAGACCCTCACCGTTGGCAGCGATTGTGGAGATTTCCTGCTGGATGATCTCGGCGGCCTTGAACGATGCCTTTCCTACGAGGACCGCGGTGGCGACTGTGCCGGTTACGCCGAGCGTCGTCATGATCAACGGCGCGTTGTTGGCGATGAGTTTCTGAGCTCGGCTCGTGATGCCGCTGAGATTCATGACTGAGCTTCCCTGGAAAGGTAGACGGTGCTTGTGGTTCCCAGCATGGAGAACTGGTAGCTGAGAAGGCCGTTCGTGTAGGCGAACAGCTTGGTCTTGTCCTGCGATGCGAAGATGTCGAGATCCATCGCGTCGGAGTCGCCCTGTGAGAGAGTGCTGCCGGCGATGATCTTCGGGTCGAACGAGCCCAGCCAGTAGATTCCGGATGTTCCGTTCATGAATATGTTGATCTGGATGGAGTCGACGGAGACAACCGCAGTCATGGTGATGCCCGACATGCCGTCCGGGATCTGCTTCCAGGTGCCGGCGAGACTGCTTTGATTCTGCGAGGTTGTCGGGTCCAGCGTGATGACGGTCGAGCGACTGTCTCCCTGCGCGCTTCCGGACTCAGCGATCCAGACGAAAGCAACCAGAGCAGCGGCAATAACTACGAGTGCGCATACGAGCTTCCGCATTGGATCTCCTTGTTGGGTCCGAAAATGAAAACCTAAAGACCGTGTTAGGGTCTTAAGGCTTTGAGTTCTGTTGTTGGGTGTTACACGTCTTCGGGGGTCTCGATCTTCTCAGTGCTGGTGAGGAAGGTTCGCGTGAACACGATTCCGGCGACAACGCCGAGGGCCAAGCCCGTTCCGATGGCGATCCGCTTGGTGGCGGAGGTCATGGGGGTTCGGGTCTCGATCTCGGTGGTGTCGTCCTTCTCGCTGTTGCGAACGTTCTCCATGGCATTGGTGATGACGGACTTGACGTTGGACATGATGGTACCTTTCGATAGGGGTCTCATTATAGCCCGTGTATTTCTTGCGACCCCTCGCCAAAATGCCCCACCGGGATTTTTTCGCAGAACGAAAACCTAAAGTCCGTGTTAGGGACTTCGGTTTTTGAGGTTACTCTTTGTCGGCGCTTTTCGTCTTCTTGACGGCGATCTCGCTCGCAGTGGTCAGAACCTTGTCGACAGCGAGTACCACGACGACAGCTATGGCGGAGATCTTCACAATTTCCTTCGCGATCTTGGTGATCGTCTCGGGCTCGATGTGAAAGCTCTCTTCCATTTCGTCAGAAATGATTTCGTTGTTCTTGGGGTTCTTGACCATCTTGATACGGAGTTCACGGTTCCTGAGGAACATGGCGCGGCCTTTCGTAGGGGTCTCATTATACGCCATGTAAATCGTGCGAAAGGTAAAACCTAAAGCCCGTGTTAGGGGCTGTTAGGCTTTGAGGTTAGTCTTCGTTGGGGACATACTTGTCTAGTTCACGTTCGTACTCCGCGAAAAGTTTGTGGGCGAAAACAACGTTGCGGATGTTGAGTGCGATCAGCGGGGTGGCTGTCACTATCACAGCAATCACAACCTTGTTACGGCGGACAAACTTCTTGGTGGGGTCGAGCATCTTCTTCATGGGGTTGGCCTTTCGTAGGGGTCTCATTATACGCCATGTAAATCGTGCGAAAGGTAAAACCTAAAGCCCGTGTTAGGGGCTGTTAGGCTTTGAGATTAGCTTCCGATGAAGAGGATTTTGATTACGGTCATCCACTCCGGGTACGCGCCGTCCTTATCGAACGCCTCACGAGTGATGATCGCGGAGTATGCGTCCTCTCCTCGGTAGACGTAGAAAGTCTCTTCGTCTTCGAGGGTGGGGCGAACACCGTTGTTCAGTTTCGTGATGAGGTCGATGGTGGCGGGTGTGATGGGGATGATGTTCATCATGGGGTCTCCAGTGATAGGGGTCTCACTATAGGCCATGTAATATCTGCGAACAGAAAGGCAAAACACAAAGGGCATGTAAGAGTGGTTAACTCTCGCATGTCCTTCATGTTTAGATTTCCTGCTGGGATATGGCTGTGTTACTTGCTGGGTCGCAGAACGAATCCGAGGGCCTTAGAGGTCACAACGTGCACGTGCTCGTAGCTCAGGATCATCCCGATTCCGGCGAGGTTGCCCAGGACGACGGCCAGGGTGTCCGCACCTACGCGCTTGGGAGTTGTTGCCTCCCTGAGCTTGTAGAGCTTGGTTACCTGGTCCGCCGCCTTGGAGTACTCTTCGGTGGTGGGGTCGATGCTGAGCATCTGAGTGAGTGCCGCGTCGATGACCTCATCGAGCTTGGTCGGCGAGGTCTGGGTCTTCAACGAGTCGAACATGGCGTTCTCCTAGATGTAGGGGTCTCATCATAGGCCATGTATTTCGTGCGACCCTAGCCGGCGCCATTGATCTTGAACGTCGCATCGTTCATCTTGTCGAGGTCCTCGGGGTCCGTGTTGAGGTTCAGTGAGTAGACCTTCTTGGTCCCGTCGTTGGTTACCTCGATCGCTCCGGCGTACTTGGCGTCACTGCCGTTGTAGGAGGCCTGTGACAGGCCCATGACGCCACCCAGGAAGACGTTGACGGCCGCAATGGACCCGAGAACGTCCTGGGCCTTGGGCAAGTGCCAGATCTGTGCAAGCGCGAAATATAGTGCTCCTGCTGCAGGCAGCGCGATGGCCGCGGCGTGCTTGATTACCGAGTAGCTGAGATCACTCAGCAGCGGCTTCTTGGACGGGGCCGGCTGTGACACGGACATTTGAGATAACCCTTTCGTTGTTCTGGAAGATGGCGGGGTTCTCGCTGTGCGGTCGGATCGGTAGTGTCTCGACCTGCCTCATGATGCGCTTGGCGACACCATTCCCACCGAGAGCCTCGTACGGGTCGTAGAAGTACTTACGGAAGTCCTCGAACTCGTCCATGGTGATCGACCCACGCGTGATGTAGGTGAGCCCCAGAGACGTGATCTTGTCGTAGGCCACGCCCATCAGGAGGCGAGTCGTGGCGTTTCCACGGGTGCTTCTGCTCTGCAAGTAGGCCCAGAGGCCTCCCGAACCGAAGACTGAACAAGCGATGATTAGGATCGCCCGGAGCCAAACAGCGGACATGAATTTCCTCCCCTATCTCTCATTGGGAGAGATTCATAAGACTAGCTAAGATTGTTGACCCCCCGTGCGTCACTACCCTGACGCCGATTTACTTACGTGGTAACTCGTGTCCAAGTCCCCTGATTGTTGACCCACACTTCGGCCATTTTCCAAACGCCACCCACATTGACGTACGGAACACCGCTACCCCAGAACCCGCCATTGACGATTGCTCCGGAGTTGGTTCTACCGAGAACCCCAATGTACGCTCCTGGGACCGTTCGAACGCCCGAAGGCACAGACCATGAAGTACTGAAGCCATCGGCATTACGAGCGCGTACGAAGAAGAAATACGTCACGCCTGGGGTAAGACCGGTAACCGTATGCGGTGAAATCACGTGAGGGAGATTCACGACCGGAGCGGCTGGACTTGTACTGTAGCCGATCTGGTACTCGATGATCGTCTTTCCACCGTTGTTAGGCGGAGTCCATGACACATCCACTGTGTCCTGAGTAAGCGACGCCAGTAGTGGTTTTGCTGGGATGCTTGGTCGTGTCATGAAATGATCTTGAAATAGATGTCGCCGTTGAACCCCCCAGAGGGCGACGCGGTTCCTGAGGATATGCCCGCCGCAGTGCGGAAACCTGCACGAGTCGTGGGCACGATTCCGAGTACTGCAGCGATGTAGTCCCGTGTCCGGTTGATCTCCCGTGCACCCCAACGAACGCGTCCGTCTTCCCCGCTGCCCGGAACGAGAGAGTATCCAGCTTCGGATGCCTGGTCTCCAACTGCCACGATGAATCTCCTTACGCGTTACGGCTGGTTGTCCCAGACGTCGGTTGTGTCGGGGTCGAGATCGACCCATTCCTTGTTGTTCATCCAGTCCAGCCATGCGCCGGTGCTGATATAGGTTTCCAACGTCAGAGTTGGATACGAACGTTGGCCCGTACCATCAGATACAAAGATCTGTTCTGTTACTCGCATGACGTTGGTTACACCGTCAGTGTTTCGTACCTCCACCATGTCGCCGAGATTGTAGTCCCGGCCATACTGGTATGAACTGTTCTGATCGATTTCACCATCGAACAATTGAGTTGTTCGTGCAGCTGAAAGAGCTGTATTCCCACGCTGAATCAGTGCCGTGGGAATATCCGGATTGTCACTGGTGACGTCCGTTGCATCCACCATCAGAACACGACGCTGAAACCCTGCAATTGACGGATCGACACCTGGAGCGTAGACCATCTGAAATCCGGCAGGCGAGAACACGTAAGCTACATTTTTCGCCGCGTCGATGGTCGTCAGTTCCTTGGTGTTCTGCAAGTTCTCCAGGTCCGGAGAAAAGATGACCGCTGGTAGGGTTGTCTGGTCTGTGGTTCGATCACTTCCTGCGTAAATATCGAAGTAGAGTTGGGCGGAACTGTCTTGGCGAAGCAGTCGAAGCCCCAGAGTCCACGTCGCACAGATCTGTGCAGACACGTCATAGACGGTAGTCGGCGTGATGTCGACGGTTACTGGATCAGCTGGTTCGGGGATAGTCGAAGCCGGAAGAAATGTGCCTTCCACGACACCGGGTATCACGTCGCCAATGTTGAGCGTGCCCGTAACGCAAATGTCGTGGAAGACCTTCCTCGCCACTTCTGCGGGCACATCCGTGATGGTCCACGTCGGGATTGTGGTCGTGTCGGACAAAGACAGAAATGCTACTCGGTCCAACAGAATGGCTTCGATCGATCGACCCTTAAGAATCAGGATTTTGTTTCCCTCAGCGTCAACGTCGTTCTCGACCGATTCGATTCGCATGACGTAATTCGAGTTACTCATGGCGAGCCATGTGTCTGCCGTCAAGAGAGAACGACTCTGATTCGTCGAGTAGATGTCGAGCTGAAAGTCACCGAAGACTGAGAATCGCTCAGTCCAGATCAGGGAAAGATACTGATCAAAGACGTACTGCCGCCGAAGGAGGTTGTCCAGTGTGTAGATCTCCATCATAGCGCTCCGTACCTTACGCTGTAGCTGATCGATGTAGGAACAGCCGCTCCGAATGCCTGGATTCGAATCGAGTTCGCACCTGGTGTGAGTTTCGGCCAGAAAGACTGAGGCGAGATTGCGTACAGGGCTTGACTGTCCCCTCCGTCTCGAACCAAATATGCGCCCTTCTGACCATACTCACTGCTGATGTTCATGATGTCTCCAGCGAGAAACCCGCCAGGCATCACAACGTCCATAGTTCGTACAGCTGATCCCGGAGAAGAGAAGTAGACGGTGAAGTTATCCACTTCTCGGTCGAACTGAACGCTCAATTGCATACCCGTTTCGGAAGTTCCTGGGTATGCAATGTCAGTCATGGCCGTCGTCGAGACGGTGGCTCCCGTAAGTATGACTGGAATCGGGTCAATGAAATCCGGATCGAAACAGATGATCGAGATGTTGACAATCGCTTCCTGAGCGAACATTGCTGTGTCGCAGGATTCGACTACACCATCGATCTGGTAACCGTCCTCCGAAGCATCATCGACGTCGTCCACGAAGAACTTCATGGTGACTGTCGACTTCGGCATGAAGAAAGCGTAGAGCTGTTGACGAAGTGTCCGGACCGTGCTGGTTGCCGGATCCGGGGTCAGCCCGAGTTGGATGGTGATGTTACGAGTGTCGCGCCGACTGTTCTGGAAGACCGCACCATCCTGATTGGAGAATGATGATGACTGGATAGTAGCCTTCACGGGGTCCAGCCCGGTGATCTCCTGAACGAAAATTCCGCTAGAAGTGTCACCGAGCTGGAGCGTGAGGGTTCCGCCAGAGTTACTGACTTCCACCTTGGTAAACATAGAAGCCTCTCGCTGTGGACAGTTGATTCTTTGTCTGGCGGTAGATATCCGCCGTAGACAAGGCTGCCGGCGAGTTGTTGTACTGATTGAACGTGGGTCCTGCTGCGGTCGCCTTGCTGGTGCTCTGTGCAGCCGTGTTGGCAGCCGCTGACGCCGCGGTGTTGCTGATGTATCCCGCGGAGGCATTCGTAGCCTTGGCATATGAGGCCTGGACTGTTAGCGACTGACTTTGCAGCATGGTTCCGAGCTGACCGGCGTCCTTCTTCACACCCGACAGATCCAGCACCGGAGTGATGGTCGGCTGGATGTTCATGTTGGTCGTCAGCATGTCGGAGATACCCGACAGAGACTTGCTGAGAGATGCTACGGCCTTGACTCCTACGACCGCAGCTGCGTCTTCCACAACCCCGGACATTTCGGTCAGACCCTGAGCGAGTCCCTGCGCAGAATATCCGCCAACCTCGGCGAACACGGTGGACGGAGACTTGATCCCCAGCTTCTTCTTGATGGACGCGACCATCGCATCAGCGATCTTGTCCATTTCCTTCTGGATCGCAGCCTGCTGAGACTCCAGCCCCTTGACGAGACCGGCAGCCGCATTGACTGCAGCCTGGTACAGGTCCGTCGAGGCCTGGCTACCGAACGTCTTGCCGGCAGTGGTGAGCTGTGTACCGAGACCGTTGATTTGGTCGACGGCAGACTTGCCCCCAGCAAGCAGAGCCTGTGCAAACGGAAGGTCAGATATACCGGCATCCGTCAGCTGCTTGAAGGTCTCATCATTCAGACCCATTGTACGAAGACGCTGGAGTACGTTCTCGTATTCCTTGGTCTGCTCGACCTGAGTCTTCAAGCCCTGGATATAGTCCGATACGGAGGAGTCGGCCGTGGGCGCCGTCAGCGTTCCGTACTGGGCTGTCACCTGAGCGTTGTAGTCGGTCAGGACCTTCTGGGCATTGGTGAGCGCCGTCTTGGCGTTGGTGACCTTTGTGGTGAGCGCGTCGTACTGGGTTCCGAGCTTGTCCAGCGCAGCCTTGTGACTGGCCAGAGAAACCGTGAGGTCCTTGTATGCAGCGTTCTCTGCCTTGATCTCCTTCTCGTACTTGACTACGGCAGCATTCAGCTTGGCGATCTCAGTTGTGTCGGCATTACGAGACTTGGTGAGCTTCGCGATGCTGGCTTCGAGACTGTCAACCTTCTTGGTATCGCCGCTTGCCCTTGCCTTAGTCAGCTCCTTCTCCTGCTTGGCGATCTCAGCAGTGTCAGCGTTACGAGACTTGGTGAGTCGTGCGATGCTCTTGTCGAGGGCCGCGATGTCCTTATTGGAAGCCTGGACAGCGGTTGAGAGCTGGCTCTTGAGAGTGTTGAATGCGGCGTCGACCTGGCCCTTGTTACCCTTGAGCCCGATTGCGAAGCCGTCGACGACATCCTTACCGATCTGGATGAACACCTTGGATGGAGAATGACTGTCCAGGATTCGCTTCGCTGCGTTGATAGCAGACTTGGCGACATTCTCTGCGGCAGACGAGACCTGACCGATACCGCCAGCCATGCCCTCGATCATACCGGTGATAACTGCCGAACCGAGATTCTCACCCGCGGCACCCATTGCTGCCGAGTTACCACGAATGGCGTTTGCGACACCGTTGACGAAACTGATGACCAGCTTCACGCCAGCGTCGATCACTCGGGGCAGGTTGGCAGATATGCCGTTCAGGAAGTTCACTACGACAGTGGCAGCCGCCGTGATGAGTTTGCCCTCGTTGGCACCGATACCTGTGAGAACGCCTGTGATCAGACGGAGACCCGCCACGACCATTTTCGGAACGTAGTTCTGCAGCGCCTGAAGCATCTGTGTGAGCAGACTCAGGAGCGTGTTGACGATCTTCGGAACGTACTTGCCGATGGCGGTGATGAGTGCGTCGAGAACTGTTGTGATGGCCTTGAGGATCGCCGGACCCGCCGCGCCAATGGCGGTAGCGAATGCGATGACCGTTGCACCCAGTTGCTTCACAACGACCGGGAGAAGGCCCAGCAGAGCCGATACGATGCCCACGATTGCCGCAGCACCTGCAGCCCCCGAAACCGCCAGAGCCGTGAGGCCTGTCGAGAACAGAAGCACGCCAGCGCCAGCTGCGATCATGCCGATACCGAGCAAGGTTACCGCGATACCCAGACCGATGAGGGTCGGGACCAGTGGCGTGAGCACGAGCCCTGCGACGCCGAGAATCACGAAGACTCCGGCGAGCATCAGAAGACTCTTGCCCATTTCGGTCCAGGACAGATCCCCGAATGCCTTGAGGACCGGCGCGAGAACCTGGAGAGCCGCAGCGACAACGAGCAGAGCCGCAGCACCCGGAAGAGCTTCGGTCATGAGGATCATGGCGACCGTGATGATCGTCAATGACCCCGCAAGAACGATAAGGCTCTTAGCGATCTCGATCCAGCCGAAGCCACCCATTTTCTCGAGAGCATCTGCAATCAGACCGAGAGCGGAAGCCACGATCGCGACTGCGGCTGCAGAGAGAAGGGATGTCGGAGGAATCAAGATCAGAGCTGCGACGATCAGCACTATCGCGCCGGCCATGGTGACCAGACCCTTGGCGATCGTCATCCAACTCATACTGCCCATTTGCTGGACAGCTTTGCCGATGATCAGTAGAGCACCTGCCATGACAACTACACCAGCGGCCGAGAGAGGCGCATTGGGCGGAATCAGGACCAGTGCCGCACCGATGAGAACCAGGCTGCCTGCGAGGACAATCAGGCTCTTGGCTATTTCGGTCCAGGAGAAGGAACCGAAATCCTTCATTGAACTTACGAGAATCTTGATGCCCGTTGCGAGCAGGACGATCCCAGCACCCTGAGCTATGCCACCGGCATCCGCCGCAGCAAATTTGGTGAACAGCGCAAGACCTACGAGAAGTGCGCCTACTCCGGTCAGTCCCTTGGCCAGTTCCGTCCAGGTGAAGCCAGAGAGAGCTGCGACTGCCGTTACCAGGATCTTGATGGCAGCAGCGAGGATGACCAAACCGGCAGCCGTAGATATAACACTGGCCGACGGAGGCATGAGACGTAGAGCAACGACCATGGAGCCGAGAAGTGCGGCGACTCCGACCAAACCCTTGGACAGACCTGCCCAGTCCAGTTTGGCAAGCCTCGTGACAGCGATTGTCAGTAGGTCAACCGCAATGGCCAGGAGGATCATGGCAGCAGTGATGATGGGGATCTTTGCGAAACCCACCGTCCCGACTACCTTTTGGAAGACGGCCATCGACGCGAGAAGTTCCGTGAACATGGCAGCCATTGCGGTGAGGGAGCGCTTGAGTCCCTCGGAGTCAATCCGGGCCAGAACCGAGACCGAGATGGTCAGGATTCCGATGGCCGCGGCGATCTCGAGAAGCGTCGCAGCCTTCAGAGTTCCCTGCATGGTGTGCAGAGTATTCGTCAGCTCGTCGAAGGACTCGGTTATTGCATGGAGCAAACCGCCAGCGGCATTACCTCCACCACCGCCAATCTTGCCTACGAACTTCTTGAACAACAGCACAACGCCAGCGAACAGACCTGTGTCGATCGTGTTCAGGACATCACGGAAGTCCATCTGCCCAAGAGCAGAAGTGATCGACGTACCGAGTTGGCTGAAGAACGTGGTGAGCTTCTTCGCCAGGGGCTCGAACGCCTTCTCGATACCAGGGAATGCAGCAAGGACCTTGGCCCATGCTCCGGCTACGATCGTGCCCAGTACCCCGAGAGGACCGAGCTTCTTGGTGACGCCGTCGATTGCTTGTTCGGCTTTTGCCCCCGCGACTTTTGCGCCGGAGAGTTTGTCGAATAGCGATCCTACGTAGCTAGCAACCGTCTTGAGGAGCGTGATCGGCAACTGCAGATACTTGGTGAGTCCAACGAAGAAGTTGTTGAACCCTGTGCCCTCCTCGATCGCCGTCTTGAGCTTGACGACCCAGTCACCGATGCGCGCAGTGAACAGCAGGATACTTCCAGAGCCGGCAGTGGCCGAAGAGAAGAGACTGCCTATGACGCCAGCAACCTTCTTGACCACATCCCAGCCGATACCTATCGCAGCAAAGAGGCCTGCGAAGGTACGCTCAAGATTTCCTGCGGTATCTCCTCCTATTTTGAGCTTTTTGGAGAAGTTGTCCACAGCGACGATGATCTTCTCTATCCCCGCGGCAGTAGCCGGAGGGAAGATCTCGTGGAAGGCCTGACTGATCGGCGTGATGATCCGACCGAGTGCAGCGAAGACGTTCTTGACCGTATCGACGATGTGGGCACGACCACCGAGCTTGTCAACACCCTGGATCAGAGTGTTGAGCGCATAGATCGGGTTGGTCAGTGCTGCCTCAGCGATATTGTGGATGCTACTGAACAGCGTGGTCGCTTGACCGATCCCGCCGAAGACTGTCTTGAAGATCGCAGCCCACGCAGTGGCCACTTCCTCCTTGAGTGCGTCGGCGAGTTGAGTTGCCGTTTTGATCTTGGTTGCTGAGTCGACAGCCACCTTGCTCATGGCAAGGATCTTCTTGGCCTGGTCATCCGTATAGCCCATGGCCTTGATCTGAGCCAGGCTGAGGTCTCCGGTGAACTGCGAAAGGGTCTTCGTCAGAACATTGGAGGTGAGCCAGCCCTTCTCAAGGCTTGCACGGAAACTGCCGGCCTTCTTGATGATCGCGTCGATGTTCGTACCGCTGGCGCGAGCAGTGTTGACCAGAGCCGTCTGGAATGTCTTACCGCCCAGACCTGCGTTGACGACGGAGTTCCAGTCCTGCAGCTTCACAGAACCGGCAGCGATCGCCTGCGACAACTGGTACATCGCGGTCGAGGCTTGCTCGGAGGTTGCTCCGGACATGGCTGCGAGGTTCGCGATGCCCTTGATCGAGTTGACCGAGGCTTGCAGCCCGACACCGGCAGCAGTGAAGGTGCCGATGTTCTTGGTCATGTCGCTGAAGTTGTACACCGTTTGGTTGGCGTACTTGTTCAGTTCGGCCAAAACCTTGTTGACGTCGCCGATCTTCGTTCCCGCCGCAGCGGTGTTGGCGAGGATCGTCTGTGTCGCGTTGATCTGTGTTTCATAGTTCTGGAAACCGGCCATGACCGGGTCGATAGTCAGAGCTTTGACAACACGAAGCCCTACGTCGACTGCCTTACTGGCAATGTTGGAGAGCGCCGTGATGCCTATGATCGACATCGCCTTGAACTTGTTGGCGATGCTGTCGACACCGGAGGCTATGTTTCCGAGGGAAACGCTCTTGGCTGCCGCACTGACATCGGTCAGGCCCTTGGTGGCTCCGGTGAGTTGAAGGCTCTGCGTGAACCTGCCCAGGGAATCGCGGGACTGAGCGATGTTCTTTTCGAACGTGTTGTTGTCGAAAGTCAGCTTAACGACACGTTCGTCAACGCTAGCACTCACGCGGAGGTCACCGCCTTCCAAATATCATTCGCGATCTTGTCAAAGACTGGTGCCATCGCTGGGTTGATGTAGTCGACGCCTTGCACGTAGCCGCCTGTTCCGGTTCCGTAACCGTACTGAAGTCGGATGGCCACGGGGAATCCACTCTCTACGTCTGAGTTGGTCCAGACGATTTCGTAAACTCCCCCGGAGATAGATGTCTCGTAGCCCCAGGAGTTTGCAGCCAGGCCCGTGTCTGTTGGTGTAGCGCTGGCTAGTGCCGAGACGCCTTCCTGACCGCTGATGTTCATGACGGCGAGAATATCGAGCTTGCTCACTCGATCCAGGAATGACTGAATGTTGGCGAAGGAGCCAGAAACGGTCATGCTGATCATTACGGCTCCTTTCGACATTTCAGGTATTCTAGGATACGGCGACAGCACCCCAGTATGAGAATTGAGCTGAGACATTACTTCCAGGCGTGATACTGCTTGGGAGAGCAGTCAGGCCCGTGCCGTTGATGGCATACTTCAACGTGCTCGCGGACAGCCCGAGGTTCATCAGGCCGGCACTTACATCTCCGAGACGGAATGGCTGAGGCATCGTGGTCGCATTGAACAGATATGCGACCCAGTAGGTGCCCGGAGACAACGCCACGGCAGTGACGGTTTCCTTCCAGGCTCCTGGCGTTGTGACGCGCGCATCCACATTCACACCAGCGAGCTTCGCACCTGAAGCGGAGTAGAGACCGATCCAGTTCTCGTTGGTGACCGGCGCAACTCCAGCGGTGTTGTTCCCCCAAGCAAGCTTCGTGATCGTGACTGGACGAGGAATGGAGAACCCTGCGAGGTACAGTGTCCCCGCGATTCCAGCCTTACCCGAAGTGGCATTGTCGGGGGGATACGTCCAACCGGCGTATCCGTAGAGCCTGGGATGCTGAATGCCAGCGAGATACGCGGGGACGTCCAGAGAGTCACCGGCACTCCCGTAGGTCTGAACGCCTCGCGTGACCGTGACCGGCGCGGTGGTCGGACCGGTTCGCTCCATGACGTTTGGACTGCGGGACAGAAGAGTGTTTGAGCCACCATCGTGAATGCCCTCGGTGATGGCGTGCCACAGGCCACCGTTGATCTGAACGAGAGCACTGGATGCGACGAGACCATACTGCGGTGACGCAGTTCCCGTTCCGTCATCGTTGGTTCCCGGATAAGAACTGCATCCGGTGACGATGATGGGCTGAGTGGATCCGGAAACCTGGATGCCGGCGTATCCGGCACTCGCCGAACTTGAGCCGTCACGACGGAAATTGCACCCGGTGAACGTGACCGGAGCATTCCCGTTCGCAGCGCTCGTGATGTTGACGCCGTTGTGCGTGTTTCGGTCGGTCGTGCAGCCGATGAATATCGGTCCACCACTTCCAGAACCAGTACCCGTACCGCTGGCGATGTTGAAGCCGTCTCCTGCACTCCACTCGGACCGGCAGCCGATGAACGTAGAGTTCCCACATCCTCCAGCGAACCAACCATGGTTCAGTGCCCCGATGACCTCGCAGTCGATCCAGGTGGAATCGGTCATTGCCGCATTGATTCCAATTCCGCCGGAAGCAGAAACATGCAGACGACTGCAGTGCCAGGAATACGGTGTTCCCGATCCATTGGCCGAAGCCGTGAAACCGTGGTTGGGGACATGGCGGATCTGCACGTCGGTCATGTAGACGCCGTGCACCAAGCCTTGCGCCTGAATGCCATCGATCGTAGAACCCGTGAGGTTCGAACCATCGATTGAAAGCTGTTCGAGCCGCTGTTCCATACTGGGGATGGAATATCCACCAGTGGTCTGATCCACCAGAAGGATCACCGCGGCGCCAGTGAAGGTTGACTTCGGCTTGATGACCGAACCGTTGACATCATCGATGTGACCGCCATGAGAACCGAGAAGACGGATCTGCGGGGGGATCTTCAGTGGAGCACTGATGACGTAGGTTCCCGGAGACATGAACACGGTGCTTCCGGGAGGTGCCGCATTCAGAGTGGCCTGAATGATGGTGGTGTCGTCGGCCGTGCCGTTTCCTAGAGCACCGGCAGTTTTGACGTCGATGACCAGATCGCCCTGCATGAAGGCGTCGACAGGCATCTGTGAATCCGGAACCTTACCGGAAACCAGATCGGCCTTCACAGCCAAATCAACATGCCTGACGATGGTGGAATCGAGCTGCGAATCCGGAACAGTCCCGGAAACCAGATCGGCCTTGATGTCCATTGCTGCCTGAATTGCAGCAGCGGTCCAGCTTGTTACGGTGGCCATGCGACCCCCTTTCTATGATCCCGAAGTGACGGTGATGGTGTTGTCGTCGACATTGATCGCGGTGTCCCAAGTCAACTGGAATACGTTCGCGTCCAACATGTACATGGCGTACAACGGCGCCGTCATGGTGTACGTTCCATCTCCGTTGTCAGTCACGACGAGAACATTCTCAGTGTCATAAAGGTCGACAAGTTCGGCGAATTCTGGAAGTCGAGGCGTTATCATGTCTCCGTCCCAGAGAATGTCTTCAATCCCGGAGAGTACATCCGGGTCGATGAAGCGGGAATCCAGAATGACCAGCGCACTGTTCTTGAAGCCGTTGATGGTCGGTGGAAGTGTGGTTACCTTCCACGAGAACTCCATCACGTCTACGGAGTCGGTCTGCGTCTTGTTGTCGCGAGCCGTCGGAGCCACCGTGGCGTTGTAGACCAGGTTGATCCGATAGTCCTTGGACGACAGATCGTTGCCGACCGTGCTGCGATAGGCCAGACCGAATGACTTCCGCTTCTGCCCGGTCAGAAACATCCCCGGACGTGGTTCCGCCGATCCGTCACACGCCTCGAACTCGTCGGGGTATGTGATGGCCGTGATTGATGCTTCGAATTCTTCCGCGGAGGAATTGTTCGAGTACTTCACACCGTCGACGTAGAACGGTTGCGCATCTCCTCCGGATGGGGACTTGGTTACAGATGTGAGACCGTTCCACGGAATACCCGGCTGACCGTCGACGTAAAGGACACCCTGATCGATACCAGTTTCGTAGTACCGAGTACCCAGGCCGTCCCAAACGATCTTTGGCATGTTACGATCCTCCTCTCATCCAGAAGTTCCCATCTCGGCTCTGCGCTTCTTGTTGAGTTCACGGTTCCGAGCCACGATCTCAGCGCGACTCATCTCCTTTGGCGGAGAGTTCTTCTGGTTGCAGACCCGGACAAGCGTGAGAAGACGGTTCATGTGCCAGTTCTGACACTCGAATGGGATGTTCAGCGCAACCATCCAGTAGTAGATGATCTCCGCTGTGATGATCTCGTGACTCGGCCCCGACTTTTCGTCAGGGAACCAGGTCGCAGTCATCTTGGCGTTTATGTAGTTGTTGATCGCCCCGAGATTCGCCTCAGAGAGTTTGTCGAAAACCTCCGGAGGAACATCAGGGGTGAGAGTCATCGCTCGGATGTACCAGAGTGTCTCTTCGGCAGTCTTCTCATCAGAACTGAGGAACGGCTTTTCGAAGAATGACTCCCATTTTGACAGTGAAACCAGAGAGTGCTCCATCTGCAAGCTGCACGATTCTGAGGTGACGAACTCACTCGTGGCTTCGTCGAATCCTTCAGTGATCGGAACAATGATGGTAAGCACTCTCTGGTCTCCTGTCTTGGGTTGGCTACACGAAGGTGAACAGCCAGTCGTCGTCGGTCGGAACCGGGAACTTGTAACCGTCGTTCGGGGTGGCCGTGACGAGCGTGTTGACCGCGATCACGACAGTGCCGGTGACGACCTCGTCGTTGATCCAGTAGGTCACGCCGGTGACGGTCGGGATGGTGATGGTGTGGGTACCGCTGACGAAGCCGGGCTCGGTCGGGGTGACCACAGCGACGCTGCCCGAGAAGATCGCCAGGACGGCGGCCGGAGTCGGCAGGGACGGGTTGGTGCCGGTGGTCCCGTAGAGGAAGCCCTCCAGCGTGGCCAGCGCGTCCTCGTCGACCCTGGTCGAGTCGATGGTGAGCGTGGCGGTGGGCTTGTAGCCGGGCACGTCGACCGGAGTGGTCGTGACGGACCAGCTGAACGCGATGGCGGCCGGGTTGTCGTTGACGGTCGCGAAGTCCTTCTGCGAAGGCGCCGCGAGAGCGTTGTAGACGAGGTGGAGCTTGTAGCCGTCGTCGGTGCCGACCAGGTCGTTGCCGATCAGAGTGCGGTAGCACAGACCGAAGGGCACGCGGTTCTGCTGGCCGATGGCCAGACCGGGCTCGGGCTCCTGCGAACCGTCGCACTGGGCGAACTCGTCCGGGTAGGTCAGGGCCTCGATGTCGGCCTCGAACTGCTCGATCGAGATGAGGTTCAGGTACTTGATGTTGTCCGCGTACTGCGGGTTGGCGGTCGCACCGGTCGGCTTCTCGGTGATCTTGGTGAGGCCGTTCCACGCGTAGCCGTGGTCGTAGGCACCCGTGCCGTTGGGGATGTACAGAACACCGTGGTTGACGCCGGTCTCGTACCGGCGGGTCCCAGCCGCATCCCAGATGAGCGCTGTCATGTTGGTTTTCCCTCAGTAGTAGAGATTGAAGACGTCGTGGTTGAGGTTGTTCACCACGAAGAAGCGGTTGTGTACACACAACGGCAGCATGGCGATCAAGTCCGGAATCAAACTGTCAGGATTCTGGTCGATCACCGTCACCTGGTAACGCTTGTTGTGCACGTAGGGGATTCCGTCGGCAAACCCAGTCAGTGCCGTGTACCGTTGGTAGACAATGCACGGATACTGCATCTGAATGCTTGCCGGCGGCTGGAAATATACATTAGAGCTTTCCAGGAGCCCCTCAAGGACCACTTGGAGCGCTTGCCGTTGGCCCATTGTAGACACCTCCCAGCCGGAGGAGTAGGCGGGGACTCTGGACTTCGACGTCAGTCACAATCCAGCGTGCACCCGCCCACTCGACGTAGCGCATGGCAAAGAAGTGTTCGTTGGCGTATGCATCAGCCACGACAGATATGGAGTTGTTCACAGAGAGATCGTCATTGACTTTGTCTCCGTTAGTGAGCAGGCGTGTGTTCCGAACCACAGTTCCGAAATATGGAAACTCGGTTATCTGGTCGGTCCACACGCCTGGCCCAGTCTCCACAGTCTCGCCGTAACCGACTTTCCCGTAGAACCTTGACGTTGCCATCAGCTAGCTCTCTCAGGCGGCCGGCATGGTGAAGGACCACTCGACCGTGGTGCTGGCGGTCTCGAAGTAGTAGCCGGAAGCCGGGACGGCCACGACGTTGAGGGTGGCACCCGCGGCCAGGGCAGTCTGCGCACCGGCGGTCAGGGTGGCGGCGGTGTCCGAGTTCTTGTAGACGACACCGGTCTTGGTCGGGATGGTGACGACGCCGGTGGACTTCACGAAGGTCGGGGTCGACGGGACGACGATCACGTTGGCGGCCGCGGTCTTGTTGATGACCAGGGCGGACTTGATGCGGGTGAGCGCACCGGAGATCCGGGTCTCGATCAGGTACTTGTACTGGTTGTAGTCGATGTCGAAGAAGTCGAAGAGGCTGACCTCGCCGCCCTTGTCCGCGCCGATGTTGTAGTCGCCCAGGTTGACGACGATGCCGAGCAGGGTGGTGTTGGACTCCATCGCCTCGACGGCGACGATGTCGCTGACCATCATGGCAGAGGCCAGGTCGGCCTTGTTCGCGTACAGCCGACGGTTCAGGGTGTCCTTGGTCAGCAGCATGCTGGTCAGGACGGGGAGCGTGGTGTAGAAGACGGGAGTGCCGGTGCCCTTGTAGAAGCGCATCGAGCGCATGATGGCCTCGACGACCTCCAGGTAGCTGGAGCTGGCGTCGTCGATGTTTACGTAGACCTGGGTGGCGAACAGCTCGTGCTCGTTCAGGATGGAACGGATGCCGGCACCGTCGACCGCGGCCATCGGGTCGGAGATCTTGTCGTCGTCGTCCACGGCCCGGCCGTCACCGATGAGGATCGCGCGCGCGATCTCCTCCTCGAGCATGAGCCGCATCTCGCCCTGCATCCACGACACGACGTTGAAGTCGGTGATGTCGAGGATGTCGTCGCGGTCGAGCTTCTGCTTCTTGTAGACGGTGGAGGGGCCGGTCGAGCGACGGTTGACCGTGAACCACTCCTCCTTCTTGTAGTTGCCCTTGATGTACCCGAGCGCCCGCGCCTGGTCCTGGGTCAGGTCGGCCGTGATGGTCTTGACCCGGGAGAACGGGGTGTGGTTGCAGCCGTTGAGGACGCCGGGCACCCACTCCATGCGCCGGGTGTTGAACTGCGGGGTGTTGCTGATGTTCTGGGCGTTCGGGAAGAGGATGTCCATCGGCGTGATGCCGTGGGCGAAGGCGTAGTCGCCGACCGCGCTCTTCAGAGTGGCGCCGGGCTTCTTGGCTTCGACGAAGATGCCCTGCATGGCGTCGTGGGTCATCTCGTGGCCCTTGGGCGCTTCGGACTTGGTCTCGAACACGTTCGGCATCTGGCCGGTTCCTTCCTGGTGAGCGAGGGCAACCTCGCCGGTCTTGGTGTCGTCCGAATGGGCGGCGTTGTCGGTGCCCTCGGCCTTGTCGTCGGCCACACCCTTGGCGGCGTCGTCGTCTCCATCGCCATCGGGGTCCTTCGCAGCCGTGACCGCCGAATCGACGATGTAGGCGACTGCGTCCTGCTGTTCGGACGACATGCCGTCGAAGATGTCCTGTACGGACTTCTCGGGTGCGGCAGCGTCCTGGGTTTCGAGCTCGGATGGCGTCATGGAAGCGGCATCACCCATGGCGTGACCGAACTCGAGTTCGAGACCGGTGGTGATGACTGCCTCGTCGTCGAGCGTCTCGATTTCGCCATCGCTGTGAGCGATACGGACGTAGTCGATCTTCGCGCCGGGATTCGCTCCGGCCAGAACGAGACTGACCTCACGGATCTCGCCGTGAAGGACCTGCTTGGACTTCTCGACCAGCTGATTGGCGAAGATCGAGAGGGCCTTGATGTCCTTGTGCTCGACCAGCTCCTTACCGCGCTTGCCGGAGTCGGTCCCGTTGAAGAAGCCGTAGGCGTAGACGCCGTCAGTCTTGGCTTCGAGGATGGCGTGACCCAGAACGTTGGCCGGATCGCTGTGCCCGTGCTGCCAGACCAGCGGTACCTGCATCTTGTCCATGTGCTTGAACGCTTCGGGCGTGATGGTCCGACCGTCGGAGCACTTGAGCCCAGCCTTCGTGGCATACCCACTGAAGTCAGGTTCCATTTTGACTGTTCCCTCCTACTTCTGTATCGAGAGTGGCTGTGTTGCTCCTATCGGCACTGGACGATGCGCCGGTTCGATAGGAATGGGCTTGTTTGACTGCGGCGGAGTGACAGTGACTGGCATGTTGCTGTTCTGCAGCTTGTCAGCCTTGGGATCGGAGGAAGGCTTGATGCCCATCGCTCCTCTGAGTTCGTTCGGAGTCAGGATCTCGTTCCTGGAGAACATGTCGGCGATCTTTGCCATCTCGCTGAGCGGAACAAGCTGGAACGGGTTGCGGAAGTACATGATCGTCTGCTTCTGAGCACGAGCAGTCTTACTCAGGAAGGTTCGGATCATGGCCTCTTTGATCGCATCCAGAACAGGCTGAACCGTGCGGTTCAGGTAGTTCAGCATGGTCTCTTCGTTGGCCGTTCCGTTCATGATCGTGTCGGTGATGCCGAGTTGTGAGTAAAGCATGGCCGTCAAGTACTCGACCTGAGCGAGAAGGTTGTTCTCGGCCGGTCGGTTGAGCTGTGTGATCTTCTCAGTACCGTCGGTGTAAGCAATGCCGTACTTGCTGCCCTTGAGCTGGAACTCGATGTCTGTCCGACGCTGTTCGGCCTGCTGGCGTCGAGCTTCGGACTTGATCACGTAGGGCAACTGGATGATCATGTCGAGTTTGCCGGAACTTGACGCCTCATCGACCGCGTCGAGCATTCCGAGCTTTCGAACCAGGCGCTGGAGCGTTGAGTTCGGCTCGTTCATCACTGAGTAGAACGGATTCTCAATGATCGCGACCATCGACTTGGGAAGTGTCAGTTGTTCGCGGTAGCCCTTGTCCGCAGCCTCATTGTAGACCCAGACTCGAACGTGCTGCGGGAACCACGCGATGACTTCGCCGACACGCATCGTGTCAACATCGAACGCACTTGAGATGGTCGGGTCGGTGGTGGTGTCGACCGGAACGAGAGCGACAACGCCCTTGTCGAAGAGCATCTCAACCGCACTTTGCATGAAGTGCGTTGCGCCTTGGTCGAGGTTGGCTTCGATCTTGAGACAGTTGTTCAGACCGCTGTCGATGTCCTTCATGTAGCGGTCGTTCTCATCCAGACGAACGTGCCGAATGTCCGTCGTCGCCACATCCATGGCCATCTTGTTAAGGATCGCCTGAATGATGGTTCGCTCGTTCGAGAAACTGGTTCGTACTCGATCAGGACGGCCGCCGTATGAATAGCCACCGCCGTATGAGATCGGATCTTCAAACCTGTCCCCCGTGAACGCATTCCACGCATGCTTGATACGTGAAAACATTCCTGATGCCATGAGTCACCTCCTTTCTGGCTACTCGAAGGCCTCTTTGTGGGCTTTGTATGCGACATACGCATCCATCAGAGCGGATACGTTGTCGATCTTAGCGTCCATGCGCTTCTTCAGAAGTTTACGGTTCCCGTTCGTGTCTTGCATGGTTATCGCATTTCCCATGGCAAACGTCATCAGTGATTCGTCGAATATGAGCGAACGTTGCTCGCTTAGCTTCTTGAGTTCACCGAGAGGAACCGATTCTGTCTTAGCGCCCTGGATGACCTTCTCGATGCCGAAAGGACCATTCTCCGCTTCCCAGCGGGTGACGAATTCCTTGGCATTGTACGGGTCGAACCCGAAGGAACGAATATCGTACCTAGACTCCAAGATATGCGCATCGAGATCGTCATAGACCTCCATCATGTCGAGAACAGTGCCCTCAAGCACGTGGAGACTGCCTTCGTTTATGAATTCGTCGTACTTCTGACGCATTGCACTCGGAAGCTTCATCAGGGTCAATGAAGTGATGTAACTGCGGGTCTTTATGCCAAACCCATCCCGCAATGGGAACAGGAATGTGAAGGCACAGAAGTCGTCACCCTGAGAGAGGTCCGCACCCATTGCACAGGGCATTTCCCAGAATTCACGGTGACGGTGAGGCAGGGTTTCCTCGTATGTGAAGAAGTACGTGTACCCTTCCATAGGGATTCCAAAGCGTTTAGCCAGAATATCATTCCGCGACGCTGGGGCTTTCTCGGCGCGTTCGACATCGAGCTGGTAAGTCTCATAGGTGACGGTCTTCCCGAGGTTGGGATTGGCCTTGAGCCATGTGGCAGGATTTTCTACCTCAGTCAGTTCATCAAGTTTGTAATGCCAGATCGACACGTGAGGAGCCAGGTACTCGCCCTTCAGAATATCGGCCAGTTCCAGCTTGATTGTGTCGCCGCTGCCGTTTCGAACGGTGCCCTCGGAACTGATGGCCACAATCAAGTAGTCGTCCAGTTTGGAGGCACCCTGTTCGACCGCCCCGACAATGTCCTCTCGGACGTCTCCGGAAAGCCACTCATCAATCGTTGAGATCTTTGGTCGAAGACCCTGCAGTTTGGTGATGGCCATTGGTCGCACTTCGAGGAGCGAACCCGTGAGGAAGTTCTCGATGCCCTTCTTTGTCGAAGACAACTTCACTCGGTTCGCTCTGGAACCGGTGGTATTCTGCAGAGACCCTTCGGTCAGGAACTTGAACAGAGGCCCACGCGCGCGCGTGATGGCCGTCCGGAATGGAGACATGACCTCGTCGGCCTGCTTCATCGTCGGAGCCGTCGTGATCTGGTGCGTGGTCGATGTGTCGACGTTCAAGAAGTAGCTCTGTATGCACTCGGCGTACATCGACTTGGCGGCACCTCGGGCTACTATGAGATACTGCTTTGTCGTCAAGCGCTTCTTGATCGTCTTGTTGACGTAGCGCCCGCCATGGTCGCCTTGGCTCGGCTCGTACACACTCCGTTCAACGAAGTAGTACCAGCCGAAGATCTGTTCCGCCCACACCTTGAACGCTGGAAGCAGATGGAGATCACTGCCGTCGGTCAAGGTGAGTTCGTTCTCGCAGTAGAGGATGAAGCCCTCGACTGGAGCGTCGTCGTAGTAGATATTCGGGTTGGCGATGAGTGCATCGATGCGGTTCATCTCCAGTGAGATCTCCCGATTAACGGGTATCTCGCCACGAACAACCGCGTCACGGAACTGACCGTAGTAGGTCGGGGTCGCCGCATTCGACAGAGCCATCGTCAACCCCTCTAGCGGTTAGCAGCGGTCTTGATGACCGTCTTGAGCGCCTTGCCCGCGGGACTGCCGATCAGACCGTGAATCTCCTGCGCGGTCTTGGCGATCTTGAGAACCTGCCGGACATGATCGTGGCCCTTGCCCAGCTTCGTTGGGTGCTGGTAGTTCAGGTTCCGATGCTGCTGTTCGAGGTTCTGCCGGGTGACGACCTGCTGAAGCTGGTGGTTGGAAAGAGCTTTAACGCCGCCCTCTCGGATGGTCGCCTTGTGCGCTTCGACGGTCATGTGGTCAGCAGAAACGGGGACGTGAGGCTTCGACGGTGAACTACTGCCACCGGACTTTCGCGAACCCCACTTCATGCCCTTCACACCGTGGTGCGCGAGAACGTCATCGAGGTTGCGTTCGCCGATTTGGGTGCGAGCCTCGGTGAATGTCAGTGTCATGATCGCACTGTGGTTCATCTTCCCTCGCTCGTTCTTGAGTCGTTCGATCTTCTTTTCGTGATGGTTTTCGAGATATGCTTCACTTGCAAGCATGTTTCGAACTTCGTGATGTTTTTGAGCCAACGCCAAAGCCTTAGTTTTTCCATGCAAGCCATAGAAGACGGCGTTGTTCAGGTCCAACGATTTTCCGTAATGCTGACGCATGGCTTTGGAATTCAAGCCATTTTCCTCTATGTCATCGAGATGCGTTTTCAGATTCTCAGCTCGATGTTGATGCATGGCTCGTGCTGTTTCCGACCTGGCGATCTTGCTATCGATCTTTCCGGTCGCCTTAGTAGTTTTGGCTACTTGGCGAGCAGAAGGCCCCGAACTTTTGGATTCATGAACGCCCCACTTCATGCCCTTGATTCCGTGATGGGCAAGAACCATGTCGAGTTTCACACGACCGTTGGCGGTGCCCATGAATCCCCCTCCTTTACGATGTTCAACCGCCATGCGAGTTCCCCGATCTGCTTCTGCATCGCATCGATGACGAAGGAGGTCGTCGGGGGATCGAACAAGAAACGCACACTGAGATAGGTGTACGTCTTGACGGCGTTGAGACGCTTGTCAGTTCCGAGGAAGGCGTCCCACGTGGCCGTGCTGTCCTCGATCATGAAGCCTTCAGTCGGACCGATCCCCAACTGGTTGAGGGTCGAGAAGACTGAGTTGATGTGCATCAGAATGTCTTCGTCGAAAGCCGTGTAACTCTCATCGACGCCGAGCACCTTCTTGATGCTTGTGAGAATGCTTGTGATCACGCGGGACACCTCCCCCGAAATATTGTGAGCTGCCCGTGGTTAGGCGAGCTCGCGGTTGACCTCGGCCTGGACGGCATTGGCGTCATAGCCGGCCTTCTTGAGCGCCGCGACGCGCTCGGGGCCGTTGCCGAACTTACCGGCGATGACCTCCTTGGCGACGGTAGAGAGCGACGGCTTGGCAGGGGCCGGAGCAGTCGAGTGACCGGACAGGATGTCGTTCACCGCAGTCTGGACCGCAGCGGCGTTGTAACCGGCCTTGGTCAGAGCGGCGGCACGACCGGGGTTGTTGCCCCACTTGCCAGCGATGACCTCGGCGGCCACCTGAGCGTTGGTCTCGTGGTTGGTCGACGGCGGGGAGACGACGTGAGTACCGGCGAACGAGTCGTAGGCCTTCTGGGTCTCGGCGAGGAGCGTGGCCCACTTGCCGGAGACGTACGGGCCCGGGCAGTCGGTGGCCGACCAGTGCTTGTGCGGGAAGAAGTTCGCGGCGGTGGGCCGGGCTCCGACGACGTGCGCGAAGAGCCAACCAGCCAGACGAGTGGCGGAGTTCAGGGTGGTGTCCGAGACGACCCAGCCGGGGGCGCCGGTCTCGTCGCACATCTCGATGGAGATCGAGCTCTCGTTGCCCGCGGTGTTGCCGACGGCCCAGGCGTACTCGTGGACGTCCACGAACTGCGCGACGTTGCCGGCCGCGTCCACGTCGAAGTGGGCCGAAGCGGGACGGGTCTTCCAGACGGAGAGCAGACTCTCGAAGGTGTTGCGGCCGCCGTTGTGGTGCAGGGTGACGGAGGTCTTCTTGAACGAGCTGTGGGTGACGTGGCCGGTGGCGCTGAGCTCGGGAATGAAGTTCTTGACGGAACGGTCGTAGGCGATGGCGCCCATTGGTTGTCCTTTCGTTACCACAGCTTCGTATCGCCAGGTTTGCGTTCGACGAGGGGCCGGGGAAGTAGTCTCTCGTCGCCGTAATGAATGGCGTTATGAGTTTGATGGCACGTAGTGATCAGATTTTCAGGATCGAGAATTGTCGGGTCGGCGTTCTCGATCTCAGCGACCGTCATCGGGTTGAGGTGATGAATGTAGAGACGCGAGTGGATCTCGTGGCCATCTACACCCAAGTCGCAGCCGTTGTCGCGAACAATGATCTGATCGCGAATATGTCGCCACTCTCTGGACGTGTAGAACTGCTGGTTCAGGTAGCGATCGAACCCGAAAGTCGACCGGCCAACCTCTCCGCTTAGGGCAAGGTACTTGTACCTCTCTTCCAGCGTGCCTAGACGACGGAGTTCGGAATACGTCCTAGTCCTCATCGTCATCGCCGTGATCGAAGGGCTCGTGACCCGCATAGGAGCGCATGGCATCCAGTGCGAGCTTGTAAAGTTTCTCGGTGTTCTCCTGCGACGCCATGGCATCCGACTTCGCTTGAAGCAACTGGTTCTCGTGGGCGATGCGCTCTTGTTCGAGCTTCTCCCTTGACGAACCGAGCTTCAGGAAATGCGTGATGACCTGAGCGGAGGCCGTACCGTCTCGCATCTGCTTCTCGGCGAGATCTGCAGCCAGAGAAACTAGTTGATTCTCTCGACCTTCAGGAGTTGTTGCCGGTCGGCGCTTACTTGTCTGAGGAACAGACTCAGTTATCCGTTTGATCGGCATAGATACAACTCCTTTCTGTAGAGAACTCATGTGGTTTTGGTGGGGTGGGGCAAGGGCGGGGAGGTTTTAGACGCCAAACCAAGATCGCAAAAGCAAAAAGTTTGTGCCAAAAGTCCCACCGGGGTTATTTTTGGTGGATGGGCGATGCAGCAGGGGGTCAGAACTTACGAGACCCCCGCCCCCATACACGTTGCCATGGTTTAACTTACTCACAACCATAGGCAAGTCGATGCGACCATGACAATGAATCGAATGTGCAGACAGCAAAGTCAACGTCCGATCAGAGTGTCAATGAAAGCCAGCAGCAGACTAACTGACTTGCATGTCTATGTTCTGATCGGACGTCGACGACTATGGTGTGCTAGCTTGTCGGTTGCGTCGTAACTGGAACCTTGATGTAGAATCCAGGATTCTCACGAACTACGTCATCGATCGCTTGCTCTTGAGCCGAACTCTGGTCAGCCTCCGACAGTTCATCGGATGACCTGACTACACGTGCTAGGTATGATGGTGTGTCATAACCGGCACGATGATCCCATGCATACCACTGATCGAAGTCAGTGACAGGGCTGTATGGGTTGTCCACTGTGGTGAGCATGTGTTCAACCATCATCCATCACCTCCACTGATGCTTCGCTTGAGTGTAGACACAGACACACCAAGTGCATCTGCTACCTCTGCTTGGGTGTGTCCATTGCGAAGCATGGTTACAGCCTGAGACTTCTTGCTGTCACTCATCTTCTGGGCCAGCTTAGGTGTGGCCAGCTTCTTGACTTGATCGAGATCAGCGTGGTTCAGGATCTGGTTCAGCTTGCTACCACTGATAGCGCCTGCCTGAATGGCTGCCCACTCAGAGTCACTGATCTCGATGCGTTGCTTCTTTGCGCCTGTTCGTGCACGCGACTCGGCAAGTGCTTGTGCCTTCAGCTTCTTGACCTCAGACGGCTCCATGTCAGGGTTGGCAAGGCGCTTCTGGGACACGATGGCATTGGCTAGGATCTGCGCTTGTCGTTCGAGGGGGCTGTTCCTCAAGGCGAGATTCAACTTCGCATTGAGGGCGGCTACCTCAGAGGCGTACTTAACCTTGGCTTCAGGTGAGTACGCAAGGGATCGAGTGGATGCGGCCGCCTTTCGGGCAGCGTTAGCCAATCCCTTCATACTGTTCGAGTGATCCGCATAGATCTTCTCGATAGGTGTGCCTGAAGAGAAGACGTGTGCGTCATCGACGTTACTGAGTCGAGGAACTTCGACAGTCTTAGAGACCGTCTTCCCTGTCTTCTTGTCTACGTACGCTTCGCCTGTGTCTTCGTAGACCTTTCGACCATGTTCATCGATTGGTCCACCCTTGGTGACGGACCTGGCCTTGCGCTCGGCGATTCGGATAGTCGACGTAGTACCAGAGTTAGAGATCAGAGTGGACGCGCCACCGTTCTTCTTTCCCTGGTACTTCTCCTTCAACTGCGAGATGCCGTTGTCAATGGCTGACTGCTTGTAATCCAGCTTGTGCTTCTCTGCGTCGATCACGACCATGGAATGCCGGACTGCTCGAGCGAGTTCGGCGTCGGTAGCTCCACGAATGGTCATGTCCGTGATGAGGTTTGAAATCATCCCCATCTGAATCTGCTTGGTACGAGGAGACATGCGCGTCATGCCATCGTACTCACGGTACGACTTCTGAGGATCGAAGCCCTTCAGACCTTCAAGTGCTGGCTTGGTCTTGACCTTGCCCTGGTTGTTCGGGATCACGAGAACTGTATCGCCGTCGAAGTCGGCTCCTGAGAGCTTCTCCGCAACCTTGTGATGAATCCCGATAGCGTCGGGTGCATTACCCAGAAGCTTCTTGCCTTCGGGATTCCGGTTGTTGACGGTTAGTTCAGGGATCTCGAAGATCCCACCGTGAGGGTGGCGAATCAGGACAACGCGCTCTCCGTCACGGTAGTTGGGCGCGTATACTTCGCCTTCCCTGATCGAGGAGAGCGGAAGTATGACATGCGTTCCCTGACGCGGGAGAGCTGCAGCCTTGAGGTGGACAGCCGAGGAATCAGCGTCATCGGCGTAAGCCTCAAACAATTTCTTCTTAACGGCCGCATTGGTACCGACCTTGATCTCTTCGAACTCGTTCTTCTTGCGTTCGAGAGACATTCCGAGTTGCGCCTTGGCCAGAGCAGGACTCTGCTTGGACAACATCTGCGAAGACAGCGTGCTAGCCCAAGGTTCCCAGTCGCCTTCCTCATTGACAAGGTTCATCGCAGAGGTGACGCGCTTCTGTCCGTCAGGACCAGTTTCCTTGATCTGACGAATGGCCGAACCGAATGGGTTGTCCGGATCGTCCTTCATGCTCTTCATGGCGTCGAGCTTGTTTCCGGTGTCGCTCTTGTTCGTGTTGAACATGAGGTCGACACCGGGCGGCAGATCGTCCTTGTACATCGCCATACCCTTGAGGTAGTGCGTGTTATCAACAGCAACACGAACCTGGGCGTAACGTGAACCACCGAGCGACAGATCAGTACGCCCAGGACGGACGTAGATGACGCCGTCAGCGGCCGTACCGCCTTGCTCGGCATAACGGACCGCAATGCGCTTGGAACTCACTGAGAGAGGCGTTTGGATCCTGTCGAAGGATCGACCGCCATCCTCGGAGTAACTGGTGATCTGTCGGATCTGATCGCGGTTCTTGTACACCTCGGTGTAAGGAACGTCGGGCTTGGCGAGGACCTTGATGGTGGTCTTCTGTCCAGTACCGAGTTGTTCGACCGGGATGTAGTGGATCGTGTAGCCCTCTTCTTGAAGCTTGGCTACGGCGATCTTCAGCTTGTTATTGCTGATTGCGAGGTGCTGTTCGACACCACTTCCGATGTCGACGTACTTCTTCTCGTCAACCTGCTGCTTGAGCATGTTGGACGTGGATTCCAGGATCTCGGCTCGTTCCTTCTGCCCGGGAGCAAGAAGTGTACGAACCGTGGACTCAGGCATGTCCATACGCTTGCCGATGGCAATGTTGGAGTAACCCTTGTCCTTCAGTCGCTGGGCCATGTTGATATCGGCCTGCTTCTGAGCGTTCTTCGCGATGGACTTGAGCGCACGAAGCTGCGTGGTCGACATTCCGAAACCACGTGCAACTTCGGATTCGCTCATGCCCTCTTTGCGCATGCCTTCAACGGTGTCGAGGAAGGTGCGGTTACGTGCTTCCTGCGTCTTGCCCGAACCCCAGGGGTAGCGTCCGGACTTACGAAGGATTCCGTAGTGCGCAAGGTAGTCTTCTTCATTGATGATCAACCCGACGCCTCCTGCCTGAGTGCTTCGATCCGCTTGTCGAACGCGATGATCTTCGCCATGATGTGAGTGATCGCATCAGCATCGCCAACCTCGACGATGACACCATTGTTCTGGTAGATCCTGAGTTCGATCTCGAGGTCGACAGGACGATGTCCGTATTCGAGGCAGAACAAAGCTGCGTAGATCTCGAGCTGAGTCAGGGAAGTCTTGGTGGTTCCCGTCTTCAGGTCGTGAATACGCAGCAGGTCATTCCGGAACGCTATCGCATCGGTCGTGCCGTAACAGTTGAGCGAGTAGAACAGAGTCTGCTCGGGCTCCATGCGATAGCCGATGGCATCGTTGACATAGAGGTTGAGCGTTTTCTTGGCGTCAGGCAGCTTGACCTTCAACCGAATGAGGTCGTTGGCCAAAGCGTGGAGTTCGGTTCCCCGTTGTGCGGCCATGGCAGTGACGAAACGAGCGTCGAGCTTGTCGTCGTCATAGTTGACCCAGGCGTTGTTACTCGCGCTGAGGAAGGCGTGAGTGCCCGTGATTCTCGAATGCTCGTTGAAGCGCATTGAGTACGGTCTCTTCGTTCGAAGGGTAGATGAAGGCAGCGAACGACATGTTGTCCAGCAAGTCGACGTAGTAGGCCTGATTCGGCCTCTGAGGCGCCCTCTCGCTGGCTTTCACCTCGAGCACGGCCCATTGACGCTTGTAGAGGATCACAAGGTCTGGGATGCCCTGCAGATAGCTCGGGTCGTTCTTCAAGATGAAACATCCGGGGAACATACGCCGGAGAGTCTTGATGAGACTTGCTTGATAGTCTCGCTCCAGCATAGTTCACTCCCGTCACGTGCCATAACGAAGGCCGTATCTTACCCCTTCTATTATAGCACATGTATTTCTTCCGATGTAATATCTGCGTGTCACACCAGCAACTGAAATTTCTGGTATGTCGGCCACACCCATGTCTTGCACGTGATGGCCAAGACTATGTCCACATCGAGTAGACCGTACTGTACTGCCGCATCCCACGAGGTCTTGAATTGCTCTCCCGTGACGACGTCAACGATCGGGACGTCGAAGCCCGGAGGCTCGCGCTTGAATTGCTGGACGTACTGGACCGCGAACCATCGTGGACGCCAAAGAAGATTAGCCACCACATTGTTGAACCTGTCCCCGTCCAAGTTGATCGGGGTATTGAACTCGAAGCTCCTCGCCGTCTTGATGAAGGCATGTGCTACGAGGAGAGCGACGGACCGCTTGTACTGAACACGGTTCTTGGTGAGGCCGACATTCACGATGCCGCCTTGGTTCACCAACATGCTCATGGTCTGTCCGGACTCGTCATTACGGACGTGTCCGCCGTCGCTCACCGAGTAACCGGGGAAGCCTTGTATTGGACGCCATTCTTCGATCATACAGGTGCACCATACACTTTCCTTGCAGTGGAACGGACATCCCAGACACTTTGCGACACTTTGCAAGGTATCGGGCGCTCGGTCAAAAACGCGAAAATTCTCGAGAAAACTTTTATTTTTTACAATCCCAATATCTATAGATATTAAGTTTGCAGGAAGGGGAGGTTTTCTCACCAGATTTGGCAGATTTGACCGAGGCATGTACACAAAACGGACATTCTTGACTGGTATAGCCTGCGAGCTGCAGTTCTTCAAGATCGAAGAGTCGCGAAACGCTGTCCAAAGTGTCCGTTTTGCTCTGCCAAATCTGCCAAATCTGAAAACACTTTTTTCAGACCGTTTTTTCGGCGTTCAGATTTGACCAATCGACAGAGCGCAAACCGGACTTATTGACTGAGCTTTTTCCTCGCGAAACCTTGTTCATTGAAGCTTTTCTTGGCTTTCAACGATCTTTCGACAACCTGATCGATCACCGATTTGCTCTTCAACGTGTAGTAGAACAGCTCCGTGAATGGCGTATTGAGCCGATCGATCCGGCCGTGCGCCTGGTGCCAGTTCTTGTACGAGTACGTCATGGAGTGGAACACCATTGCGTCTGTCGTAATGCAGTTCCATCCTTCAGCTCCAGCGACGTACTGCACCAAGTAAACCCATCGATCTGTGTCGGGAATCTCCTCGTGTTTGTGCCCGTTCCACTCACCGACAGGGACTAGATCAGTGAGTGTTCGGAGGCTCTCAAGCTCGTAGTCGAAGTTGTAGAAGATGATCAGCCGTGGATGTTTCCGTATCAGTTCCCTTACCGCAGCAAGCCTTGAGGGGTCGCCGTATGCCACCTTCCGCATGAGTATGAACAACTCAGCCACGTCCCTCACAGGACGCTCCTCAAAGGGGTTCCAGCGCTCTTTCAAGACCTTGCTGAACAATCCCTCGTCGTACTCGACAGGGACGCTTACAGACCGCCTCACGGTGTGTCTGAGGTAAGGCATCTCGACCAGGATCGAGTTCCGGAGACGTACCAGCTTCCCCGTCTGGACGTACCGGTCAACCTTTGGAAACTTGCTGAACGTGTTGTAGATGACGTGCTCACGTTTGAACTGCGTGCGACTCGTGTAGAACCCGTTGGCGATGAACACCGGAATGTAATCCAGCCATGTATCACCGGGTGTGGCGCTGAGCAAAATCCAGGTGTTGTGCTTGGCAATCTTGATGAACTTACTGGACCATGCACCAGCGCCGACCAACCGCTGTTCGTCGAAGATGAAGAACGCGTCCTTCACGTCTTCGTACTTCCCGATGTTGTTCCACGAGTCGACCGTGAGCACGCCCGCTACAGTCGCATTCCTCTCCTTGCCAACACCGAACCGCGCGAACTCGGTCTCCCAGTCGAGAGAGTCCCGCTTCTTTGCAGTGGTGATGACGTACACATCTTTCGGTGCTTCTTGCTCCATGTAGTAAACCACTGCGGTGAGTGACTTACCAGTCCCGACGCCGCCC
>Ga0193726_1000667_pt1 | contig 33597 bp, 28 predicted proteins | sample H2c1metaG_FD_144928 | JGI IMG/M metagenome (GOLD analysis project Ga0193726, IMG submission 144928) | Soil microbial communities from a riparian zone of the East river system, Colorado, United States - H2c1 | ecosystem: Environmental > Terrestrial > Soil > Riparian zone | place: USA: East River... | reverse complement strand
ACAAGCATGGCAAATTAAATCCGTTCACCGTCAAATGGGGAAACTCGCGAAAATCGCGCGGCAGCAGCGCTTGCTGAATGTCCCGTGCAATATTGATTTCCTGCTCCATCCGCTGACGTTCCCGTTCGCGTTCGACCAGCCGGGCGTTGTCCAAAATACTCGCCGCGTCCGCCGCCAAAGCGTCCAAAATCTGCCGGTCCAGACGAGAAAACGCCGCCGGTCGCCGCGAATCCAGATACAGCACTCCAAGAAAATCTCCGCGCTTGATGTTCAGCGCCGATTCCTGCGTGCTCGCGCGGGACATCGCATACAAGGGAATCACCACGACCGCGCGCAGCCTCTGCGCCACAATGCTCTGCGCCGCCTGAATATCGATGTCGGCCTGAGCGATATCTTCGGTAATTACCGCCGACTGCTTCTTGAGCGCCAGTTGAATCGCCGTCTGGCTCGGCAAAAGACTCTCCGGCGGAAGCCGCAATCCACCGGTGCGGCGGGCCAGCCGGACTTTCAGCGTTCCCGTCGGATCCGTTTCCAGTAACAACCCGCGATCGGCGTCCGTCACCGACACCGCATGATCCAGCATCGTTCCCAACACCGAATCCAGCGGAAGCTGCGAGTGCAAGAGAGTGGTCGCCTCAAGCAACAAATTCAGTTTGCGCAATCCGCCGGCAGGCTCGGAACTGGTAATGTGCTCAATCCGCGTCAGCAGGTGGGGCAGGGAATCTTCACTGTTGGTGACCGAAGTCAGTCGGAAAATAATCTCGTACGAATCTTCCAGCCCAAACGTAATAATGTCGCCGTCCTGCAACTCCCGGCTCTCAATTTTTTCGCCATTCACGAACAGCCCGCGCCGTTGCCCGCGGTCCTCGAGGTAAAACCGGTTGGCCTCCGCCACAATCGACGCGCAGGTTCGCGAAATGCGCCGGTCGGAAAGTTGCAGGTTATTTCCCGTTTCCGCGCCGCGCCCGATGCCAAAGGGCAGCTGCGTCACGCGCGCATAGCGCCGTGCTCCATCGGGAGAAATGACTTCTAGTACCGCTTCGCCCGGCAATGCCCCAGTGTCCGCCATAGGTCGCTCTGGCCGGAATTGTAACACGCACGGTCTATGCGCGGCTCCCGGACCTGTACTGGTCAAATGGACTAGCAGCTGGTCGGGAATCAACTTGGTTTACTTAGGAGGGAGGCGCCCTTCAGCGCGAAAGACGCCCCAATAGTCACGTAGAAATAGAATGACCAAATCCTCGCACGGGCGCCACGAACGTGTACATAAGGTAAATCCTGTAGCTCCCCGTACGCCTTAAACGGCGAAGCCGGATGTCCCAATGGTTTGCTCTGGCTGCTGCTGGCTGCGCTTAGGGCTAGAAACATAAGGCATTCGGAGCGTTTCTGTAAGTCTGGCACCCTGAACCCCGGCCCGCCTTGCGGCCCGGGAGCGTTGCCGCAGGCCGGGGCAAAACGCCAGGAAAACCCGCATCCTAATCCTTTTCAGCTATTGCCCGCACCACACCTCGCGTTTTTATAATCCTCGCATCGTTTTAGCCTCGCGAATTTTTCGAACAGCAACTAAGGGTGTGGTTGCAATCCGCCGTGTTTCTGAATCCAGGGAACTCGTGCGAGGGGAGAAGTGGTGAATCGTACTGGTCTTTTTCTGAAATGGTTTTGTCTCGCTATTCTTCTAATTTCTTTTTCAGGCGCGCTCTTTGCCCAGCAAATCACCGCCAATCTGAGCGGAACGGCCAGCGATCCCAGTGGCGCGGTCGTCTCCGGGGTGGTAGTGACCGTCAGACAAACAGAAACAGGGTTCACCCGCTCGGCCACGACAAATGCCCAGGGCGAATACCAGTTCGTCGAGCTCCCGATCGGTCCCTACCAACTCCAAGCCGAAGCCAAGGGCTTTCAGAAATACCTTCAGGAGGGAATCTCCCTGGACGTAAATGACCGCGCCGCGGTGGCTATTCACCTGGTCGTCGGCACGGAAACCCAGGAGGTTCGGGTACGCGCCGACGCTGCTCTCGTTGAAACCACGAACACCAGCCTCGGCAAGACGGTTGAAGAACGCGAAATCCTGACTCTGCCTCTCGACGGACGCCATTTCACGCAGCTCGGTCTTCTCCAGCCAGGCGTGGTTCCACTCACCGCTGGCCTCAAAGCGGCCGGCAGCACGCTGCGCGATGGCCAAGCCTACGCCGTAAACGGGCTCCCGCCGGAGTCCAACAATTTTCTGGTCGATGGCGCAAACAATTTCAACGGTGTAGACGCCGGCCTCGTGCTCGAACCCCCCGTTGACGCCATCGCCGAATTTCGCATTCTCACCAGCACCGCCAACGCGGAGTTCGGCCACAGCGCAGGCTCAACCACGAACATCATCACCCGCTCAGGAACCAACTCCTATCACGGCGCACTCTGGGAATTTGTCCGCAACGACGCTTTCGACGCCAGCGATCCCATCACGCAAAGCGTCCAGACTCTGAAGCAAAATCAATTCGGCGGCACTTTCGGTGGCCCCATTCGCAAAGACAAAACTTTTTTCTTTGGCTTTTATGAGGGTTTCCGCAACCGCCAAGGCGAAACTGTCAGCGCCACCGTTCCTTCCGCCCTTGAACGCACCGGCGACTTCGGTCAGCTGTGCACCAGCCGAGGAAGCTCTTTTAACGGAGGGGGTATATGTACAGCTCCCGGTTCCGGCGGCGCGCCCGACTTTGCCGGCCAACTTCTTTTTCTGTTGCCGGATCCCAGCAATCCCACCCCAGTTCCCTTCAACCAGCTTCCGTTTCCCGTCAATGACATCTCCGCGAACCTGCTGCCGTTTTTCCCGCTGCCCAATCGCGGTCTGAACGGATTCGTCACCTCGGCGAATTTAAGCCAGAACACCGATCAGTTCGGCTTGCGCGTGGATCACTACTTGACAGAACGCGACGTCCTGAACTTCCGCTACATTTATACGCAAAGCGACCGGACCGACCCGCTGGCCTCGAATGGGGCCAACGTTCCCGGTTTCCCGGTCGGCAAAAATACGCGTGCGCAAAACTTCGTGGCCACGGAAACTCATACCTTTTCTCCGTCGCTCGTCGCACTCGCCCGTTTTTCCTTCCTGCGCTACAAGATTCTCAACACCGAACACATCAATAACACCTCTCCCGGCAGCCTGGGATTCGAATACGACCCGTCGCTTGAAGCGGCGATCGGCCCTCCGTTCGTGCAGATTTCCGGGTACGCCTCGGTCGGCGATCCGATCACCGGCCCGCGCAACACGTACGAGAACGCTTTCGACTATTCGGGATCGGTAACCTGGATTCACGGACGCCACGAGATGAAGTTTGGTGGCGGCTATCAACGCGATCAAATCAATGCCCTGCAGGGAATTGCGACCAACGGATTCTTTGTTTTCGCTCCGTTCCCGCTCACCGATGCCTTCGCCAGTTTCCTGAGCGGCAATCCCGTCTTTTTCCTGCAAGGTCGTGGTGCGGACCTCAGCCGCGGCCTGCGTGGCAACACTCTGAACGCGTACGCGCAAGACACCTACAAGATTAGCTCCCGCCTGACGCTCAACGCTGGCTTGCGCTATGACCTGCCCATGCCGCTGACCGAAATTCGCAACCGCCAAAATCTGTTCGAACCTGGCGTGCAATCGCAGGTCATGCCGGACGCTCCAGCAGGCCTTGTCTATCCGGGCGATCCCGGCGTTCCCGCTGGCCTTATTCAAACGGAGAAAAAAGCTTTCGCCCCCAGAATTGGGCTGGCTTGGGATCCCACCGGCAAAGCCGTTTGGAAAGTAAGCGCCGCGTATGGAATTTTCTATGAACCGTACTACACCGGGCAGGGCGGCCCGCTGCAAACGCCGATCAGCACTCCGCCGTATTTGTTGACCGAGCAAATCAACGGTCCGAACTTTGCCGATCCCTACAACGGCAACCCGCCCGTGAACGGCGATTTCGCCTTTCCGATGACGCTGCTGACCCTCGACAAGGACCTGACCTTGCCGTATGCCCAGGATTGGAATCTCAACGTTTCCAGATCCTTCGGTAACGACTGGCTGCTCGAAGCCGGCTACGTGGGAACCAAAGGAACGCATCTCCCGCGATTCATAGAAGGGAATCCGGCCGTTTTTGTCCCCAATGAAACGAACAGCAACGGCAATCCGGATCAGCGCCGCTTGTATTCCGGTTGCACCCTGGGACAGGCCACTCCCTGCACCTTTTCATCGGTCGGATTGATAGCCGGCCTTGCCAACTCCAACTACAACGGACTGCAGACCAGTCTGAAAAAACGTTTTAGCTATGGACTGTCGTTTCTTGCGTCCTACACTTATTCAAAAACGATTGACGACGTTTCTTCGTTCAATATCACCGGCTCGGCATCGCAAAGCGTCGCGGGAGAAAACGACCTCGCGCAGAATCCGTTCGATCTACCCGCTGAACGCGGACGCTCTATGTTTGACGCGCGCCACCGCTTTGTCCTCAGCTACCAGTACAGCCTGCCGTTCTGGAAGCACCCGCAGAACTGGTATCAAAAGGTCTTGGGAGACTGGCAAATCAGTGGCATCACCACGTTCCAGACCGGCACACCGTTTACCGTCTACGATTCCACTGACGTTTCCTTCCAGGGCGGCGCTCCGGAAATTTCCGGATTCTCCAGCAGCCGGCCAAATCTGATCGGCGATCCCAACAGCGGCCCGCGCACCACGTCCGAGTGGTTCAACAAAGCCGCGTTCGAGCGACTCTTTCCCGTAAACAACGGTCCGACGCAATTCTTCGGCAACGAAGGCCGCAATGTAGTGGAGGGGCCAGGCCTCAATGTTTGGGATTTCTCAACCCTGAAAAATTTCCGAGTCACGGAATCCAAGACGCTGCAATTCCGCGCCGAGTTTTTCAACGTCTTCAATCACGCGAACTTTGGTTTGCCCAACAACGACATCAGCTCGCCAAACTTCGGAGTGATTCAAAGCGCAGCGAATCCAAGATTGATCCAGCTGGCGCTGAAATTTCTGTTCTAGCAGTTTGTTGAAAAATCCGCGCGGGCACGCAAACGGGTCAGTTGTCATCTACAATGGATCAGGGCTACCAATTGTCCGTTAACTGGACGAATGGATACGGCGACCTAAGCTTACACGCCCGCTAGGGGCCCCCAATGTACGGGCTGAGCAGAGATCTGGATTTGAGTTTTTTAAGTGGCCGACAAGTCACCCACGTCACCATCGCTGTCTACCAAATTGCTTTCGGCTTTGATGAAGACCTCGCGATTTCCGTCCACAGCCAGTTTGGCTACTTTGACGGACACGATGAATGGGTTTGGACGCCGGAGCCGGGTGGGGCGCATATTGCCGCTCGCACAGTAGCTCTCCTCGATTCCACGATAGAAAGCTTCCAAGGACACGAAGACGGCACCCTGAAACTCATTTTCTCCAACGGGCAGCGCCTGACCATCCTCGATAACAGCAGGGCGTATGAGTCATACGACATCACTTGGCGCGGACCCACCATCGTGGTCTAGAAAAGTCCCGTTTCACGGCAGCTATCGATAAGCAGCGCTCGTCGGAGTGAAGGAAGCAGGAGGCGCGTGAATGCGCGGCGACGATAACCAGCAAGATGGAATGTTCTTCGGGCTCGTTCAGCAGTTAGGACAGCCCAAACTCACTTCTTCTCGTCGCGGAAAAAGAATCAGATTCAGGGTCAAGGGATACTCGAACGCGAATTCTTCAACAAGCTGCCAGACGTTGCGTTTCCCTTAGCGCGCGGCGGCGGCAATACGGCGGGTTACGTAATCGTTCTGGTAGGAATTCAGAAGTTCGACCAGTTGCTGGGTTACGGGGCCGGGGGCTTGCCGAAGCTGGTGACCGGCGATTTCCGCGATGCCGAGAATCCCGCGGTTGGTCGAGGAAATAAAAACTTCATCGGCCGAATACAAATCGTCCAATTTCAGGGATTGCTCGGCGATTGAAACCCCGGCTTCGGGAGCGATTTCCATCAGGATTCCGCGCGTCACGCCTTCCAGGCATCCGGAATTCAGAGGCGGCGTGAAAATCTTTCCATTTTTCACGGCAAACACATTCGCCGACGTGCATTCAGAAACTTCGCCGCGCTCATTCAGTAGCACAACTTCGTGAAAACCTTCTTTGTTGGCCTCCGCCGCGGCCCAAACATTGCCGAGCCAGGAAGTTGTTTTCACGCTGCACAAGGCCGAAGCCGCATGGCGACCATGTTCGCGAACCGTCAGCGAAACTGAGTCCGGATATTTGGGCAACGGGGAAGTGTAGATAATCAAATCCACTTGCGGCTGTTTTTCTTCGCTCTGCCAAAATCCAATCTGGTTATAGACGATATAGATTCGCGCGCAACCTTCTTCCACTTTGTTGGCGCGAATTACCTCTTGCAGATGGAGGCGAGCTTTAGGGCCGGTGCATGGCAGCGGCAGACGAATTATTTCCGCGTGCTTTTCCAGCCGCCGCCAATGGCGTTCGTAGGCGAATGCTTCGCCGTGCGAAATGCGCAGCGTGGTAAAAAGCCCCCACCCGCAGATCAGCCCCGCTTGTCCCGGGGACAACCGAACTTTTTCGATCGGCGCTACGACTTCGTTATGAAAAACGTGGCGGTGAATCACGCTCGCACCCTGTTCCTATCCCAGTGTATCGAAAAATTGCTGCACGGGGTCAGGTGCCGCTGGCTGGCGTTGCCATCGCCGATTCCAATTCACAGGCAATGGCAGACTGGTTCGACTTCGCAAATCCGGCGGCTACTTGCTGCAGCTTGCCGGCAGGAAGATTTCCTGCTGCACAAAAATCCGGTTTGGATTTTTCACGGTTGGGTTGCCGTGAGCGATGCAGTTCCAATATTCGGCGTGGCCGAAGCGGGACTGGGCAATGGCCCAGAGCGTGTCGCCTTTTTTCACGACGATTTTCGTTCCTGCCACCGGTGTTTGCTGCGTTGTGGCTGCGTTCCCAGGCAGGGAAAGGGTTGCTCCGGCCATGATGTGATCGGGATTTGTGACGGCGGGATTGACGGCCATGAGTTCATGCCAGCGAGAGCCGTCGCCCAGACTTTTTTGCGCCAAGGTCCACAGGGAATCGCCCACTTGCACGGTGATGGTGGTGAGTCTCGGTGGTGTTTTCGGGTTGTGAGCCACGACGGGTTCTGCCGGGCGAGGGGCGACGGTCGGGTTTGCCGCGAAGCTTTTCGGTGCGACGAGGTTCAAAATCGGTGCTACGACCGCAGCGGGCGGGACGGCGACATTGGCGGGAATGGCTGGGGCCGCGGCGCTGCCCAGGTGAAGCACGGGGGCTGGCTTTGCGACGGTCACGGGCGCAGTCAGCGGCGCGGAAGGGGACGCTTCCCTGGATTTCAATTCCGGGGCGACGGGCGTTGCCAAAGCAGGTGCCTGAATGATGGGAGCGGGAGTTTCCGTCAGGCGAATCGTTGTGCGGGGCCTTGCCACGGACGCCGGAACGGACAGAGCGGGCGATTCAGCAGAAACGCTGGGGGTGCGCAACGCGGGAGCCGTTGCGATCGCCGCTGCGCGGCTGGGGATCCTGGGGGCCACGCGGGGAGTGCCAAAGTTGTGGGGCCCCGCCGCTGGAACGGTTTGCGGAGCGGCGGGCGCTGCCTGGTTCGCCGTGATTTCGGAATTCGCAGGCATATGGAGCACAGGGCGGCCGAACGGGGAGCGCAATGTCGGTTTAAACGCGCGCGCCTTTTCGCTTGGGGCCTCTACCGGCTTGCGCAGTTGAAACTGTTGGGGCGCCGCCGGCTTTTCCGGTCGGGTCACCACGACAGGAAGCGGCTTTGGCGCGGCAAGTGCGGGCTGCTCTGAAAATGGGAGATGAAAAGTTTTCGATTGCGCGGCCAGCTCTTTTTGCCTGCGGTAGGCGCGCGCGACTTCGCCGAGAGAAACATGTACGTCGGAAAAGTCTGTGCCGTGCGATGGAGCGGCTGCATCTTGTCCGGACAACTCTTGCGCTCGGAGCGTTTGCTCGTCGGCCGGGCGAGTGAGCGGCAATTGCTCGATTTCCGATTTTGCTTCGATGGACTCTTGCAGCACCTGGCCGGGCTGCAGCGTGTTCTTTTTGGCGGCGACTTCGGCGCGATCTTCCGGCGTTAGTATTTCCGAGCGCTGGAGGTCCTGCTCGGTGTAGACGTGCTTGTTTTTTTTCTGCGCGTTTTCTTTGCGCGCGCGCGACTGGCGGGCTGCTTCAGCGACTTCCTGCCCGTGAACCTGGGACGCGCCGACAAGGAGCGAGGAAGCTACGAAAATACCGGCGGTCCGCGACGCGTGCCGCAGACCAGCAGTAGCCTTGTGTTTCCTGGGGATTCGCACAGTCATACACACCGCCTCGGGCCACAGGGCCCCTATTGCCCCGTACTGTAGCGGATCGCGTGGCTGAAGGGAAATGGTACTGCGGGGATAGGACGAAAGAGTGACCCTTAGGACACAGAACTAGTACCGCTGCCCCGGCAAGGGCAAAAGAGCATTCCAAGGGGGTGAACAGACCGAGTGGCGAGGGTTGCCTAGGGCCTCCCTCGCCGGACTGACGGGCTGTGGAGCGCTGACTATGGCGCGGGTAAGGCGGTGCGGTTGGCTGGGACGATTTGTGGCTGGTAGGCGAAGACTTCGCGGCTGCGAGCGTCCACGAAAACCTTGAGCCAGTTCACGTCGTTGTTGCCATTCTCCTGGTGATCGCCGAAGGTTTCGACCCGAGTAAAATTCTCAAGGCGCTGGCCCTTGCTATCGAGAAACGGCTTGTCGATGCGGAAGTAGTGCGAGTCGCCGTGCACGTAGGCGACGGGCCGTTCAAAGGCGACGACCTCGTCGCGTAGAGCGAGCAGGTAGGACTGGAAACCGTCGGGCTGTCCATCGGTCTCGGCGAGCGTCTTGGGATCGCGCACCGGGGCACGGGTGGCGTCGGAAGCGTCGAAGCCGGGATCGGCCTGGGTGATAAACATGATGGCGGCCGAGTTGCGGGCTCTGGCTTCTTCAAAGGTCTGCTGCAGCCAGACAATGTTGGCTTGATTGCGCGCGGCGAACTCCGCGGGGTCGGGCGCCGTGTCGCAGAGATTGTTGCAGGAACCTTGAATATTTATGGTGGCGTAGGTGACGCCACCGAGGGTCCAGCGACGATTTTCAACGCAGGGTACTTTGCCGCTTACGCCGAGGCAGAGCGGATCGCTCTGCACTTCCTGGCGGAGGCGGTGTTGGCCCAAGGTGAACGGGGTGCTGAAAAAGACTTTGCGCTCGTGGTCAAGACGCTCAAGGGAGGAGAATCCGCCGTTTGCCGGGCGGTCGCAATCCGTCCAATCGTTGTCGCCGGGAGTGAGAATGGCAGGGGCCTTGAGCGAGTTGAGATACTTGAGGCCTTGCGCGTAGACGGCGTCGCTGCATACGGACGGAGTGAGGGAGCCGGGCGTTCCGCTTCCGGCCTTCAGGTCGCCGTCGTGAGCCGTGAACGCAAGATCGTGTCGGTTCATATCGGCGATCAGGTTCGGTACGCCGACTGTTGCTTGGATATCGGAGTACGGCAAGTCACCCCATAGTCCGATCGCGTACGTGCTGCGGTCATGATTGTCGTCGTGGTCATGTCGATCGTCGCGCCCGAATTTCCCGGAGGCCAGAACGGTCGTGGTTGCCGCGACCAGCAACACGGCAACCGCGGTCAAGAACACGCGTCGTGACACCTGCCATCCTTTTCCCTGTTGGTTCAATTGAGTTTCCTCCTGATGTTTTTCTGTGCTCGCTCGAGCGGTTCACAACCCCCCGGGTGCCGAAGCACATCTGAAGAGGGAATCTAGATCAGAACCCGCGAAGGAGTCTTACAGGAAGGTAAAAAGTTGGTTTAAATTTCAAACGTTATCAAAGTTTCCAGAAACTGGTTTGCATTGTGTCGCGACATCTCCGGCCTGCGCGGCCTTTCACAATACGTTCATCGATGCGGTACCTGCTGCCGACGCATGAATCTTTACTTGAAAATTTCAAAGCCGAGGAGGATGCTGCTGATGCAGTGTGCTGCTCTTGCCGAGGGCTTCTTTCACTTCAGGAAGAGTTAAGAAGGAGAGCAAAACCATGTACCTCAAATCCCCAGCAATTCTCTTTAGCGTTGTCTTTGGCGTGTTTCTTGCCCCACGGACTGCGGCAGCGCAGGACACCCACCTGGAATCTTCCCCTCTAAATGTAACTACGGAGTTTGCCTGGGGGTTGAATGCCGATTGCAAACAAGGCCAGGGTCTTGTCGTCGAGTTTCATTACAGCGGTACGCAGCCGCTGCGTGGATATCTGGTCAGGTTGGCTGTTGGGGACAAGCGCAACGGCAAGATTCTTCGGGACGAGACTGTGCAGGAGGTCCGCGATTCACGCGAACCAGCGATTGCCAGTGGTGCGGAGTGGACGCGCACTGTCTGCGCAGTACCGAAAAAGGTGCCTGGAGAGCACACCAGTTTCACTGCCAAAGTTGACGTTCTGAAATTTGCGGACGGTTCGATTTGGGGACCGGCGGCGCTGCCTGAATCACACAGACTTATCGGTACGCTGGACGGTATGGATTTTATTGAGAAACCAGGCGAATTGCAGAAGTTTGTATCTCCTATTCTGCTCGGGCAGGGTCCCCAGCATGCTGGGAATATCGAATCGCGGACGATCGGTCCGCTGAAGATCGAATCAGGCGTGTGGCGCGATGAACGCGGACAGGATCGGTTGGCCGTCGAGTTAACCAACGTGAGCGCTACTGCAATCCGCGGGTATCTTTTTACGACTTCATTCATTGATCCCGCGACCGGAAATCGCATCCGTCGAGTCTCAACGAAGGAACTGGAAACCCACGGGAATCCCGCTGGCTACCTCGCGCCTGGATCGACCTGGGTTGCGGACTCGCGGAAGTTCTCCTATTTGCCCGACGGCCGGCTGGCCGCCTACAAAATAGATTTGGACTTGGTGGTGTTTGCCGACGGCACTACATTTGGTCCAAAGAGATCGCAGGAGTCCGACGAGGTGCTGGGAATGTTCGACGGGATCGACAGTGCCAAGCGCAAGAGTCAGGAAGTCGCAGCGAGCCCGGGACACTAGACGAGAGTCAACTTCACGCCGACACAGCTGCGCCGCGTATATCTTCACCAAAAAAGCGGGTCTTTGAAGCCCGATGGAGCGAAATGTCCGGGCCACCGAAGATCAAATCGGGTACCCGAGTCGGGTCTTCGGCAAACAATGGGAACGCGCGAGCTCGGCGAGCATCCGGAATTTCGCCCGTCTCCAGGTAGAGTTCCCGAAACCAGCCGGTAACCGTCCGCGTGATTCCATACCAGCGTCGGAACTCAAGCGCGTACTCTTCGCCGGCTTTGTGCCAGTCCTGATTGCGCAAGAGCGAATCACGAAGTGTGCGCGCACCGCGCAAGGCGATCGACAATCCTTGTCCCCAAGTGGGGTCGTTGCTCGCAGCCGTGTCACCCAAAAGGGCGACTCCCCCTTTGTAGGGCTGGTCAACCCAGGTATCTGCGCCGTCGAAGGTAGCCAGCGGTCCGGCGGGTTGCGCTTTTGAAAAATATTCGGCTGCCATTCCGGTCCAGGCAAAATCCGCGAGAATCTTCGGCACGTCCGGAGGGCCCTGATAACGAGGCTTTCGATCGCCCCAATAACAAAGATACGTTCGGACCCGCGATCCGCCTTCCGGAGCCCAGCCAATCGCTTCGCCGAGGGCCGGATTGATGAACCAATACAGGGTGTCGTCTGCAAGGCTGACGTTATCGAAAATGATCCCCGCTACACAGCCAGTGTGCGTTTCTTTTTTCACTTCGAATCCCAGGGAGCGACGCAAAGGCGAATTCCGGCCATCGGCAATAACGACCAGTCGAGCTTCGGCCTTTGCTGAGCGGACGCCGTCGTTCCAATGCAATTCAGCGGGGAAGCCAGTGGTGACCAGGCTTGCGTCCACGCCTCGTTTCACGTCCGCTCCCGCGGATTCAGCCGCCTGCAGAATACCTTCCTGCATCGCAGGATGGTAAAACGTAATGACGGGAGAACTTGCAGGTGTACTTGCAGGGAGGTCGCGGCGTTCGGTTTGCATCGCGCCGAGATAATTATTGCACCAGCGCAGCTTGTGAGCGCCGGCTTTGCTCAGCGCGTCATCGAGTCCGAGTGATTTTGCCTCGGCGACTCCCCAGCAAACCAAGACTTCTCCGCGGACGCGGTCCTTAAATTGTTGTGCGGCTTCAAGGAGCAATACGCGCGCTCCAGACTCGGCCATGCATTTGGCGAGCGAAGAGCCGGCAATGCCGCCTCCTATGATGGCGAGGTCGTACGTGTTGGAATTAGCCATGGCCCCTCCGTTTGGAAGAAAATAGCATGAAATCACGAGCAGCTGAATATCCAGCTGGCTGAAATGCGGCGGGCCATTTCCCCGATCCAGGCTTCAACCAGCTCCGCCTGGGGGAATCCCCGCAGGGCCGGTCCGGTGCCAAAACGGGTATAGAATGCTGGCAATCTCCAGCCGGTTTTGGCGTGAACAGACGGAAGGAGCAACTCTCGATGGCCCGATCAACAAAACGCTTTGACTTCCTTTCGTTTCAAGGAGCGTTTTGCCTGATCGAGCTATGTTTTTCCGGTGAACACTGATGAGCCGAATACAAGAAATCGCCGATTCCTATCGGGCAGTGACGATCCAAGGCGCTTGGTACGGACCTTCCGTCGCTGAGCTTTTGGCGGAGATTTTGCCGGAACCGGCCGGCACGCCGCCCACCGCTGGGGCCCATACCATTTCAGAGCTTTTGCAACACTTACTGCTCTGGAATGAAAGAATCCGAAAGGCATCTGCCAGCACACCGCTGCCGCCTTGGGAGGCAGAAAAAGATTGGGCGGAGCCACGGATTCCGTGGACAGAACTGGTGGCGCGATGGAAGCAGAGCCGCGACCTGCTCGAGGAGAGAATTCGCAGTTTTCCCGTTGAGGATTTGTCGAAGCAGGTTCCCGGGCGGGACTATCCCTATGAGAAGTTGTTTCACGGAGCCGTGCAGCACGCGATTTACCATTCCGGACAAATCGCGATGGTGTTAAGTATGTTGCGGTCGAGCTAGGGTTTGGGTCCAATCCCTGTTGGCTGACCCGTCCACCGCGCCGATTGGAAACAGATGCCTTATGGCCCCAAATGAGTTATCGTAGCAATGACAGCTTTTCTGAAAAAACTCAGGAAGCTTGCGGTTTCCTTGCGCCCCACCAGCGTAAGACCGCGTGTCACGGCAAGTAGTGACATGTCAAAGTTCTCGTCACGCGCCAACGGAAAGTGATTTAGCCAGCGCGCGTGCGGGACGACCATACAAATAAAACCTACTGAGGGTTCAAATATGAAGAGATTTTTCGTGTGGTGGGCCGAGCGACTGCTGTTGGTTGGGCCGATGGCTCTGATTTTCCTCTCTGGTGTTGCGTCGCGCGCGCAAACACACACCTATGAATTCAACGATTCGCATTTTCATTTGACCAACAATATTCAGGAAGGCCCGAGCATCCATGATTTCCTGAACATCATGGGAAGCAAAACCGGACGGGTGGCGCTGTTCGGACTCCCGCTGCAGCAATTATGGTCGTATCAGGTTGATGGCGACCGGGCACCGACATATTACCTGCACTCCGACGCGCCGTTGTACTACTACTCGTTTACCGACGCGTGGATTGCGATGGCCTACAAATCCTTAACCGCAGAACAGCAGGCTCGTTTCGATCCCATGATAACCGGGTTCAATCCCTCGGACATGTATGCGGCGGATCACATTCGACGGGTGCTGCAAACTTTTCCCGGGGTGTTCACGGGCATCGGCGAGTTTACGATTCACAAAGAGTTTGTGTCGGCGAAGATACCGGGCGAAGTCGCGAGCCTGGAGAATCCGGCCCTCGATCGCCTACTTGATTTTGCGGCGGAAGCTGGCCTGGTTGTTCTGCTCCATAACGATATCGATGTGCCTTTTGCAAAAGAGGGGGCCGAGCCGGCCTACCTCAAACAGATGAAGGCCATGCTCAAGCGGCATCCGAAGGCCACGATTATTTGGTCTCACATGGGACTAGGGCGTGTGGTCCGGCCTAATAAGGACCACACTGCCAATATCGAGGAGATCCTTGGCGATCCTGACTTCCGTCACGTCTACTTCGATATCTCCTGGGATGAAACCGCCAAATATGTTGTAGCCAGTCCGGAAACAACCAAATCCATGGCTGAGCTGATCGAGCGGTATCCCAGCCGATTTCTGTTTGGGACCGATAGTCTTGCGCCGAGCGATGAGTCCAAATACACGAAGGTCTTCCATCAGTACGAACCTTTGTGGAAGGCACTCGACGTGGAAACGTCACAGAAAGTCCGGTTGGGGAACTACGAGCGAATTTTTGATGAAGGGCGCCGCAAGGTCCGCAACTGGGAGAGAGCTCACGGGCAACGCGCCGACTCAAACTAAATTGCAGACCGCTGATTGCAAGATAAGCAGGGCAGGCTATTTGTTCCTGGTGAAGGTGATGTTGCGGACGCGGCCGGCGTGGAGGTCGAAGCCGGTGACGTGTTGAGCGGCATCGCGATGGAAGACGAGCGAGGTGCCGTCCGGGCCCTGAAACTCGTCCGTGAAGCTGGGGGTGAGTGGCTCGGGTTCACGCCAGTTCATGGCGACGGTGAGTTTGCCGCCTTCTGTGGCGATGCGGTAGCTGACTTCGAGTTCTTCACTGGCGAAATTGCCGGCGTATTCGGCAAGTGCTTCAGCCGTAGGATGAAGCGGCTCGATTTTTTCGTAGTGTTCGGCAGGTGAATCGGGGAAGGCCAGCGTGAAGCGTGGTGGAGCGGCGGCGGGCGCTTGGAACTGCAGTTCGCCGCCGAAAGCAAACGTGAAGCGACCTTGGCCCCGGGATTTGAGGTGTTGGCCGTAAACGATGAGTTCGCCGTCCTTGGCGGAGACTTCAAGCAGCGCATGAGAGGCGGGATTGCGATAGGCGCCAAGGAAGGGGGTGGGATCTTCCGGCGCTGCAGAGGAGCTGCGGGAACTTTGCCCGTCTCCCGTTGCCGTTTGCGCTGCATCCGCTGGAAATTGACCGGCCAGATAGAGGTCGGCGATTTTGTTGTCCAGCTCGCCCGGATGGGCCCCGGCGACGTTGCAGAGTGTGATGACGGAAAATTTCTGTTGAGGGAAGCGGATGAGGTTGGTGCGATAGCCGAACATGGCGCCGCCATGAGCGACGACCGGAAGTCCGCGATAGTCGGTGATTTCCAGGCCCAGTGCGTATTGAATTTGCTTGCCGTCGTTTAGTTTTCCGCGCGTTTGCAGTTCCAGCAAAAGAGAACCTTTGCCCAGTTTATTGCCGTAGAAGTTGCGATCCCAGAACAGGAGGTCGTCGATGGTGCTGAGCAGGCCGCCGTCGCCGACTTTGTCAAAGTTGAGAGACCAATCGATGGAAAAACCGCCACCTTCGCGGGGAGCATAAGCGGAGGCGCGATTGCGGGAGACGGCCGTGCGGTCGTCGTGGAAATGGGTATGAGTCATGCCGAGCGGCTTGAAGATATTTTCTTCGGCAAACTGCGCGAGGGATTTTTTGGTGGTGCGCTGGATGAGGACGCTCATCAGGAAAAAGTTGGTGTTGCTGTAGGAGTATTCCTCGCCAGGATTGAAGTTGAGAGATTTCTGTCGCGAGAGCAGGTCGAGCATTTCAGCCGTGGTATGAACGTCTTCAAAATTGCGTCCGGCGAGGTCGAGCAGGCCGAGAACATCGCGGAAGCCGCTGGTGTGATGGAGCATTTGACGGATGGTAACGGGATGGCCGTAGTCGGGAAGCTCGGGGATAAATTTACGAATGTCGTCGTCCAGAGAGAAGTAGCCCTGTTCGGCGGCAAGGACGGCGGAGGCGGCGGTGAATTGTTTGGAGACGCTGGCCATGTAGAAAACGGATTGCGAGGAGAGCGGAACGGCGAGTTCAAGCGAAGCGGCGCCGTAGGATTTCTTGAAGATGTAGTTGCCATCACGGATTACGCCTACAGAACAGCCGGGGGAGTCGGGTTGGTTGTAGGCGGAAAAGAGCTGGTCGACCTCGCGGTCGCGTGGGGGATTTTCTTTTTGGGCGAAGACGGCTGTTGCAGCTGAGCTGAGGGAAAGAAAAGCGATTGCGATGCGGCTTGCTGATTTCATTGGATGAAGCCCCTGAAATGTTGTGCGAGCGCGTGAACTATAGCGAGTTCGCAGGAAAACTGCCAGTGCAAGCGGGGGTGCGGCCGAAGGTGTCTCGGCCAGGCTTACTCTGATCGGAAGAACGGGAACAGGGCGCGGATTTCCTGCTCGCTCGGCTGGCGGCCGTATTCGGTGATTTCGAAGGCTTCGGCGTGCTGGATTTTTGCGGCGGCTACTGGACCGTAATATTTTTCCAGGGCCTTGTGCCAGGCAGGATTTACTTTGGGAAGGAAGGCGGGGTTGTTGGCTAGCCATTTTTTTCGTGCGGCTGGGTCTTTGGGAACCTGGTCGAGAGCGTGCATCGTCCAGGGAAGCCATTCATAGAATTGGGAGACTTGGGCATCGAGCATGTCGACTTTTTTGTCGAAGACCTCATCGATGGAGACGACGATATCGGGACGGAAGGGCTGCGGTTTCTTGAAGCGGTCGGCGTAATAGAGAAACACCGGATTGTTTGCCAGCGGCGGCGTGTCTTGAACGACGTCGGGGACAATGACCATATAGCTGGCATCTTGGACGAGGATGCCCGTGTAGCGGTGGTCGGGGTGATAGTCGTTAGGGCGCGGTGCGATGACGATGTCCGCTTGCCACTGGCGGATTTCGCGGATCACTTGTTCGCGGACCTGGAGAGTCGGGAGCAGTTGGCCGTCGTGATTGTCGAGGACTTCGTATTCGATGCCGATGCGGCGGCCGGCTTCGGTGGCCTCGGCGCGGCGGCGGCTGGCGAGTTCGCTGCCGCCCATCGACTGGTGGCCGGCGTCGCCGTTGGTGAGCGAGACGAATTTTACTTTGTAGCCTGCGGCGGCGTATTTGGCGGCCAGGCCGCCGGCGCCGAGGTCGCAGTCATCGGGGTGGGCGCCGAAGGCGATGACCCGGATGGATTTTTGTTGGGCGTGGAGCGAAGGCGTCAAGGCGGTAGCCAAAACGAGCAGGAGGGCGGCAGAGAACTTGCGGCGGAGTTGGTCCCGTTCCCGGTGATGGGAATTCATGCGAGCGAGGGTATCACTTTTGCGGATGGCAAAGAAGGGAGAGGCGCGGCCCGTGCCCCGGGACGATTAAAAGGAAAAATGGCGAGACGAGCGGGCCTCTGCCAAATGAATAAGGACTCACTTCGAGCGGAAAATCGGGACATTTTCCAGGATGGTGTCGCAGATGGCGAGACAGTTCTTGCGGACTTCAGTGCGGGCGTTTTCGTCATTTTCGGGGGCAGTGAGGAGGCTCGCGGCGCCATGAGTAACCAGGAAGAGTGCATAAAACGTGCGGGCGTAATCTTCGGGTTCGCCACCGAAACGAGTAGCCAGCAAATTGAGAAGCCAGATGCGGCCGGGCCGTGGTCCTTCCGCGTGGAAGATCTCCGACCAGGTATGCCAGAGCAACTGATACTCGTGCGGGTGTTCTTCCACGTAGCGCAGATACCGCCGGCAAACATCATCCAAAGAGGAAGAAGCAAATAGCTGTTCGTTAAGCTGAGCGCGAAAGCGTTCGGCGAGAGCGCGCATGAGTGCTTGTTTGTTGCGGAAGCGCTTGTAGACGGTGGGCGTGGTGGTGCCGGCTTCGCGGGCGACAACGCGTAGCGTCAGGCCATCTTCGCCGCGCGTGCGCCACAGGCGCGCGGCGGTCTTGAGGATGCGTTCTTCCAGCTGCTGGTTGGCGATGGGCGGCAAGTGAGATCGGCTCCGGAATCGTGCGTATGTATAACGTCGTGCAAGTGATATCAAAAAGGATGACTAACGTCCAGTGGAATCTGTAACTTATATTGGTGAATTCCCCCAGGATCGCCAGGGCGGGGGCGCGTGCCCTCAAAATTTGTATATTGACAACGTTATATTAACACTGTATAAGTAACGAATCCAAAATTGAATTCTAGCCGGGGGCTAAGAAAGATGGGAGCACGTGTGTGGTTCAAGAAAAGAGTGGTGGGCTGAGCGAAGAACAGGTCCTGACAACCGGGAACTTGCTGGCGAATTATTTGCAGGAAGGACGGGGGCTTTATGGCGAAGGCGGGCGCGAGTTGGGCAAGGACCAGCGCTTGAAACTGATGTCCTTTTTCACCCCGGTGCTGCTGAGCCAAGTGCGCACGGTGGAGTTGGCGGACCGGCGGATAGCCAATCCGGAATTCTATGCTGAAGCGAAAGCGCGAGGCTGCGTGGAGTTGCCGGACATAACGCACATGGCGTCGGTGACCTTTGTGGACACCATTGTGTTCCATGGAGCGGTGGAAGAACGAATTTTGTTTCACGAGCTGGTACACGCGACCCAGATTCAGCTGCTGGGGCTGCGGCGATATGCAGAATTGTTTGTGCGCGGGTTCGTGCGGACGAGATCTTATTTCATGGTGCCGATGAAAGCGCACGCGTTTCAGCTGGATGCGCGGTTTGCGAAAAATCCCCTAGCCGCGTTTTCCGTCGTAGAGGAAGTTTGGAAGTGGGCGGATAATTATCGGTACTAGCGGCTGGGACGATCCGATTTTGCGGGCCAAGAAAAAGTCCTGAAACAGGAAAATAAACGTGTGCACGAGACCTGCCCGTAGTATTTTGCGGACAGGTTTCTTTTTTTTGCCGAAGGCGAGGACAGCATGATTTCAGGCGCGCACGTGGTGATTTGCAGTAAAGATGCCGAAGCGGACAGAGCTTTCTTTCGTGACACGCTGGGATTTGCGTCGGTGGACGCCGGGCGGGGATGGCTGATTTTCGCGCTACCGCCAGCCGAGGCGGCCTTTCATCCGGCGGCCGAAAATGACCGGCATGAACTGTATTTTATGTGCGCGAATCTGCCCGAAGAGATGACCGCGCTTGGCAAAAGAGGCGTGCTTTGCTCGGAGATTCTGGATGCGCCGTGGGGCTTGATAACAAAGGTTAGGCTTCCGGGTGGAGGAGCGGTTGGGCTGTACCAACCGAAACATCCAACGATGCTAAAGGTCTGAAGGGGATGGCCGGCGGCCCGCCGGCCAGGGAAGTTCGTTGACAGAGCGAGGCTCGTACTTTAAGATTGACGTTTGTCTCTACAGGGAAAGGTGTGACTGTTGCGATGAGGACGTACGTAGCCAAGGGTGAAGAGGCTGAAGCGCTGAAAATTGGCGCCAGCTGGTTTGTGGTGGATGCGACCGATGTTTCGCTGGGACGCCTGGCGACGAAAGTGGCGCGCATGTTGATTGGCAAGGACAAGCCAAGTTTTACGCCGTACCTGGATTCGGGCGACCATGTGGTGGTGATCAACGCCGATAAGGTGAAGATGACTGGCAATAAGGTCGAACAGAAGATTTATTACTCGCACAGCGGATATCCCGGCGGACTCAAAGAAGTTCCGGCGAAGCGTTTGCGGCCGATTAAAGCCGATTGGATGATTCGTGAAGCGGTGCTGGGCATGCTGCCGAAAAACAAGCTGCGGGCGCGCCGCGCGAAGAAGCTGCGGGTATATAAGGATGCGGCGGGTTTGGCCCGGCATAATGGCCAGAAACCGCAGGCTGTAGCGATTTGATTTTGTCGTATGGGGATTTGCAGCCGCTGGGTTGAAGGCCGGCAGCCGCAAGAGCCCGTTCCGCACGTTGCGGTTCTCCGTTGTGTCTGGCCGATCGCGGTCACCCATCGCAGGGAGCACAGCAGGGCGTGGAGTTAGATGGCCGGATTACGGCCATAGCTGGTCGAGTTGACCGCGAAGCAGTTTCGCTGAGCACGCGGACGGTTTCAGCAGAATTGGCAGCAAGTCTTTTGCAAGTTTGAGGAGGAACGTTGAGTTCATCGGTTACGCCCCTTACGGGTAAAGCAGCATGGTTTCTGGGAACGGGACGGCGCAAGGAATCGGTGGCGCGCGTATTTTTGCGTCCTGGCACTGGCAAAATCACGGTCAACGGCCGGACGGTCGAACAATATTTTCCGAATCACGCATGGAAGCATGACGCGGTAGAGCCGCTGAAGTTTACAAACATCGCGGATCAGGTCGACGTGCTGGTCACGGCCAATGGCGGCGGAGTGGGCGGCCAGGCTGGAGCCATGCGCATGGGCTTGGCGCGCGCGATTTCGCGCTACAACCCGGAACTGCGGCCGGCGCTGCGGACCAATGGATTTCTGACGCGCGATTCACGCATGAAGGAACGCAAGAAGTACGGGCAGAAGGGCGCTCGTAAGCGGTTCCAGTTCACCAAGCGCTAAACAGTTTTGGTTTCAGTGATTGGTTCTTCCGTTCGGCTGGCTGGCCGGGCGAAATTGGAGACCATCACCTAATGAACTCCGGCGGGCTGGCGCAAGCGGGCCCGTCGAGATCACGGCCGACAAGGAAGTCGGCAAGAGGTTGTTCTGCGGCGGATTTTTCGTTGCGCGGTATCCACGAAGAAGCGCTGTTGTAAGCAACTATTCAAATAGGAGGCAACTTGGCAGTAGAAATTACAATGAAGGAATTGCTGGAGGCTGGAGTTCACTTTGGCCACCAGACACGCCGTTGGAACCCGAAAATGAAGGAATATATTTTCGGCGAGCGCAACGGGATTCACATTATTGATCTGCAAAAGACGCTGAAAATGTTCCGCGAAGCAAGCCGCTTCGTGAGCGAAATTTCGGCGCAGGGCAGAACGGTTTTGTTTGTCGGCACCAAGCGACAGGCGCAGGAAGCCGTCGCCGAAGAAGCGAAGCGCTGCGGCGCATTTTTCGTCAATCACCGCTGGCTGGGCGGGACCCTCACAAACTGGGCGACACTACAAAAATCGATCAAGCGGCTGAAATTGCTCAAGGCAATGCATGAAGACGGCCGCATCGATGAATTTTCCAAGAAAGAAAAAGCGCGGCTCGGGCGCGAAATGAAGCACCTGAACCAGAACCTTGAAGGCGTCGAGAACATGGCGCAATTGCCGGACGCGATGTTTGTGATCGATTCCAACGCTGAAGATATCGCCGTGAAAGAAGCGCGCCGCATGGGCGTGCCGGTGGTTTCGGTGGTGGATACGAATTGCGATCCGGATGTGGTGGACTGGATTATTCCGGGCAACGATGACGCACTGCGCGCGATTCGACTGTTTACCACCAAGATTGCCGAATCGGTGCTGGAAGGCCACAACATTTACGCGCAATCGCAGGTGGCGGATCAGAAAGCGGCCGCCGATCAGGCGATTATCGATGGCGGTCCGGAGTATGTGGACACCAGCGCCTACGAACAATATGAGAAGCAGGAAGGCGACTTTGTGGAAGGCGCGGAAGTTGCGGCGCTGCCTGCGGATTTGCCCATTGAGCCTGCCCCGGCGGAAACACCGGTTGAAGCCACGGTTCCACCGTCGGAGGAACATAAGTAAGCCAATCGCACGGGTAGGAAATCCAAGAGGCCCGGCGCCGAGCTTCCGTTAAAGCGCCGGGCCGTTTTGCAGGCGGCGAAGAAATACCTGCAATTTCTGAACAAAATTCATAGAGTTTACAAATAAAGCGAGAAGAGACAAGAAAATGAGTTCACAACCCAACCCCAATCAAGAAACGGTTCAGATTCCAGCGCAGTTGGTAAAGCAGTTGCGCGAACGCACCAACGCAGGATTTGCCGATTGCCGTTCCGCGCTTGTGGAGGCCGCGGGCGACATTGAAAAAGCGATCAGTGTTTTGCGCAAGAAGGGCCAGGCGGCTGCGGCCAAGAAGGCCCAGCGCGAAGCAAGCGAAGGACTCGTGGGCCACTACCTTCACGCCGGCGGAAAAATCGGGGTGTTGGTCGAATTGAACTGCGAATCGGACTTCGTGGCGCGCACCGATGCTTTTCAGCAGTTGTCGCATGGCATTGCGATGCACGTCGCCGCGCTCGATCCCCGTTATGTGCGACGCGAAGAAGTGACGCCGGAAATGCTGGACAAGGAGCGCGAAATCTACAAGGCGCAGGCGCTGGCGACCGGCAAGCCTGAAGCCGTGGTGGAGAAAATCGTCATGGGCAAGATGGAAAAGTTTTACGAAGAAAACTGCTTGTACGAACAACACTTCATCAAGGACGAGAGCGTGACGATCGGGGAAATGGTGGCGCAGGCCATTGCGAAACTGGGCGAAAACATTTCGATCCGGCGCTTCGTGCGGTTTAAGGTCGGCGAAGTCGGAGGCACGGGAACCGCAGAAAACACTTCGGCTCCAGGCACTGTTTGATCGTCTGACACTTGACTCCATAGTTTTGCAGGGCGTTCCCGCTGGAAGGGACGCCCTTTTTCTTTGTGCCAAGCATCCGATAAGGAGCCACTTGGGCTGTGCGCTAGTGGGATAGTTTGTTACAATTCGGTTGAATTTAAATGAGAGTGTTCGGAGAAACATGGCCGCGAAGAAAAATACAGGAAAAAAACCGGTAACGAAAATGAGCAAGCGGGCCGATCCGGTTTACGACCGGGTCTTGCTGAAGCTTTCCGGTGAGTCGCTGCAAGGGCCGCAGGGATTTGGCATTCATGGCGAAACCATTCAGGCGATTGCACGCGAAGTGAAGGAAGTTCACGAACTGGGCGTGCAGATTGCGATCATGGTGGGCGGCGGCAATATTTTTCGCGGCGCGCGGCAGAAGGGGTTTGAAATTGAGCGCGCCACGGGCGATTACATGGGGATGCTGGCGACCATCATTAACTCGCTGGCTCTGCAGGATGCGCTGGAAAAAGAGGAAGTACATACACGGGTTTTGAGCGCGATTGAAATGCGCCAGGTTTCTGAGCCATTTATTCGACGGCGCGCCATGCGGCACCTGGAAAAAGGACGCATTGTGATTTTTGCGGCGGGGACCGGGAACCCTTATTTTTCAACGGATACGGCCGCGGCGTTGCGGGCTATGGAAATCAAGGCAGACGTGATTTTGAAAGCGACGCGCGTGGACGGCATTTACGATGCGGATCCTGAAAAAGTGATGGAAGCAAACTTCTTCACACAAATTACGTATAAAGATGTGTTGCAACAGGATTTGAAGGTGATGGACTCGACGGCGATTTCCTTGTGCATGGACAACGGCATGCCGATTGTGGTGTTCAATATGAATCAGCATGGAAACATCAAGCGTGTGGTCTTGGGTGAACGCGTGGGATCGAAAGTTACTCCGGCTTAGAAAAAAAGACGAAAAGGGAAATCAGGGAATCGGAGATTGTCAGTTTTGTCGTGTGCTGCAAACAGGCTTTAGTTAGTCGGCAAATTTTACTGAGGGCGATATGACGACGATTGCAACTACGAAGGATGCGATTACATCGGCGAAGACGCGCATGGAAAAAGCGATTGAGGATTTCCGCAAGGAGCTGAGCACGTTGCGGACGGGGCGGGCCAACGCGTCGGTGCTGGACTCGGTACGAGTGGACTATCACGGAGCGCTGATGCCGCTGAATCAGCTGGGCGCGTTGACGGTACCCGATCCGGGAATGATTGTGATTGCGCCGTGGGATGCCAGCGTGGTGGCGGCGATTGACAAAGCGATCCGCACATCGGATTTGGGACTGAATCCCACCAACGATGGCAAAGTTGTTCGCGTGCCGATTCCTGCGCCGACAGAAGAGCGGCGCAAGGACTTGGTGAAACAACTGCACAAGATTCTGGAAAATCACCGCACGGCATTGCGGAATGTAAGGCGCGATTTGAAGGAAGCGATTGAGAAGCTCGAAAAGGAAAAGAAAATCAGCGAAGACGACAAGAAACGGTCGCTTGATGAGTTGGAAAAGCTGTCGCATTCGGAATTGAAGAAGATGGAAGATCTGTCCGCGGTAAAAGAAAGAGAAGTGATGAGTTTCTGAGTCTGTTTCTGCCAAAGGATACCCGGCTCGCTTAGTTGGCTACGGGGACCGGGCCAGGCGCGCGCCCCACCCGCAACGAACGGGCCTCTCGTCGCAGCTTATTTCATCCTTGTCGCGTGGATTGTCGAAACAAGTTGCTGCGGATGATCCTTGATTCCTTGGTAGAGCGTCTGCGTAAAGGCGTCTTTGCCGGCCAGCTTGAAGTTTTCGGTCCACGCAATCGTTTTTGTGCCGGATTGGTATTCGCCGGTCATCACGAACTGGCCCTCCTTCCAAGCCACGGAAAAAGGGCTGCAGCCTTCGGTGTTGAACGAAGCGCAGAACAGTCCCTTTAGTTTATTGTCCGAGGCATCCCACCAGAAAAAAGCGTGATCGTCCTGGCCGCCGTCGGGACCGTTCGCGTGATACTCCTCGGTGAAAGGCATTCCTCCGGCTTTGGTGGCCCACACTTCGGTCCCATGCGAGGTGATGGCCTTGGCCTGCTCGGAGACGGGCGCGGAAGTTTCTTCAATGGTCCATTTTCCCGTGAGTGCCTCGGTCAATTTTTGCATCAGGACGTTGGGCATCTGGTCTGAAGCGCCACCGGACTGGTTTGTGGGGGAAATTGTTTCGCCGCGAAATCGAAATCCAGCGGCGATCATCACCGCGACGACCGTCGCCATGAAAAGGATTAGGACGCGAGTGGGCTTGGCGGTCATCAGCAGACCTTTCATGAATCTAACCGGCTACTGGACTTGGGAAATTCCAGCGCGACTATACATCGCCGGCTGAAGTGGCGGCAACAATTTAGAAAAGTGTCAGGGTTTGGCCGGCGTTGCGGGATCCGCTGTCGGAGCTGCGTTTGGCGGCGGTATTAGGATGAAAAGTTGCGCCGAGTCGCTCTGCACGGCATGGAGAAACGCATTGTAGTCGGCGACGCGCGTTGCGGCAACCTCGCGCAAAATAAAATTGATGTGGCGCGATGCAGTGATGGTGGAGTCCGCAAAGGAATAGCTGGAGGAAAACGTTGCATAGTCGCGTTCGACCGAAGTACCTGTCGGAGTCCGCGCGGTGGTGTCCCGGGGCAACTGCAATTTGGCTGTGGTTTCCACTTCAAGCGGGGTGCCGAGCAGAATGGGAGCGACCGCTGAGCCTTCTGCCGGTTTGCCGGGCGGGTCCGGCAATCCCACCTGCGGCAGCAATGCCGGAATGCGCACCGGCTTTTTCGACCAATCTACAAACTTCGGCGTGGAAATTTCGTAGTCCACGGTAAACGGAACGTCGGTGGCGTACGGATCTGAAGCATTCACACTCAATATTTGTCCGCGGAATCCGTCCGAAATCGACAGCAGTTGCGCGAGGTCGTTCCATTTTTCCCTCGGCGATTGATGAAAAGCAATGCGCAGCAGAAGTTCATTGTCGCCGCGCAAGGAATAGTGAACCTTGGCGTGCAATTTTCCGGCCGCGTCCAGGGCCGCTTCGACCTGGACTTGTTGCTTGGCCGGGTACGGCAGTTCGTCGGGAACTTTTACCCAGTGCGCGGACGGCGCGCCGCGGGTCAGCGCTTCGCGGCCGCGCACGTTCGAGGGCAGCATCGCGAAAGGCGCCACTTCCAGGCTGGGATCGAGCCATACCGGCGACACGGCGTCGCCTGCGGCGATCAGAAAATGATTCAGGGGAGAAATTCGTGGAAGCTGAGACTGCAAGTTTTCGTGGGGATCGGCGACGGCGATCCCCGCCTGCAGATTGGCGGCAGCCGCCAGTGCGATGAACAGGCCGCACTTATCTTCGGGCGTGGCATAACCAGTCGAAATGATTTCACTCGCCGAGCGCGCGTGAAATCCGGTTGCTCCCGCTGGTAAATCCACGGTGCGGATTTTCTGAGAGACAAAACGATAAATCGCTTCCAGTTGTTCCCGCAAGGAATGGGCCTCGGCCGTAAGCTCGGAAACCCGTTTCTTGGCCTCGTCACTTGCCGGGGTGGGGTTAAGGCTATCTGCGAATTTTGCATACAAATTTTGCCAGGATCCAAATGTGGAGAGCGTGATATCGGGTTGCTGATTTTCCGGATCGGGCTCCGCCACGGCGGCTTTTGCTGCAGTCCGCTTCCAGCGATAAATGGTGCGGCCCCCGGTTTGCGGTTTTTCCGTTGCGCTGGCAGGCGTTTTCGGGTTGATGCGAACTTGCAGCGACGGAACGGCGGGCAGGTCGAGTTCAAACAGTTCGGAGACGACTATCCCGCTGCGGTCAAAGGAATGCGACAGGTAGAAATTTGGCGCGAGCGGCGCGTGAGCCACCGTAGTGACTACGCGATATTCAAGAACGTCGGTGGGTTGGAGTCCAAGAATGCGGACAGATTTGGCGCGAACGTCCTGGTAAGCGGGCGCGTCGGCAACTTCGGGTCTGGAATTATCAGTGATAGCGCTGGGAAGGATGTCAGCGGTGCCGCCTTTGGCGTGCGTGATGCGAACCAGGGGAATTTCGACGGACTCGAAGCTCCGATTGTAGTCAAAATTGAGGCGGGCAAACTGGCGTGCGCCCAGTTCGTTGTGAATGCGGACACGGGCGTGGACTTCCTTGTGGCTGGAGCCGTCGGCTTCAAAGCGGTATTTCGTTTCGAGGAGTTCAAGTTGCGCGGGATTTTCCGGGATGGATTCTTTTGCCGCTGACTTGGCGGGCGTGGTCGATGATTTTTCAGTCGTGCTGGTTTGCGGAATCGGCTGTTGCGCGAACGAAATCTGATCCGTGGCGGAAAGGGCGCAAACAAATGCGAGCGCGGTGCCCAGGCCGGCGCGATTGGCAAAGGAGAGTCTCAAGATAGCCTCGAAGGAAGTTTAGTGGCGTTGCAGGCAGGGGTAAACAGAGCGCTGCGGGGAAGTTGCGAACGACGCAACGGTTGTCTGCTGCGGTTCTGCGGCCAGACATGCTGTGCGGCAGAGTGAAACCGTTCGGCGTGAAGTGCGTCTGATGGAATGGTAGTCTGTGGTGTGCGCGTGAGCGCCCAGGAGACGGCGGATGCCCAAGTTTCGTGGAGCATTGGTAGCGGCAGCAATCTTTTTGGTGGCTGGATACGCTGCCGGGGAAGACCGTGCGACGGGTCCTGAAGAGGACGGAACCAAAGCGGCGCTTGTGAAAATTGCGGGCGAAGGATTCATGGACTCGCACGCGTTTCAATATTTGACGGAGTTAAGCGACGACATCGGTTCGCGGGTAACCGGTTCACCGGCCGAACGCAAGTCCGAGGACTGGGGCATGGCCAAGATGAAGGCGATGGGCCTGGAAAATGTGCACCTCGAAAAATACCAAATTTGGCGGGGGTGGACGCGCGGCAGCGCCGATGGAGAGCTTTTGTCACCGGTGCGCCACAAGCTGCATATCGATGCGATGGGATGGACCGGATCCACTCCGGCAAGCGGCATCGACGCCGATGTGGTGGCCATGAACCTCTACGATCTGGACAACGAGCTGAAAAGTATTTCCCGGCTGAGTGGGAAAGTGGTTCTGGTCACCGCAAAGGGTAATCCCAAAAAGGATGGCATGCAGACCTTTGCGGATTTTGGAACGTTCCTGAAACAGGCCGCAACCGCAGGAGTGGCGGCCGTGATTGGCGGACAAGGCGGCGCACACGCCCAGGGCCTGAATCTGACGCACACCGGAATCCTGGGATTTGACGCGGATTTTGCAGTGCCGGTGGTTTCTATGACAGCCGAAGACCAGGGCCAGCTTGAGCGTTTTGTGGAACGCGGAATAACGCCGCGCGTTCACTTCAACATACAGAATAAGTTTTCCGATGGCCCGGTGGAAACGGCGAACGTAGTCGGAGAAATTCGCGGACGGGAAAATCCGGAACAAATATTTGTAGTAGGCGGGCATTTGGATTCGTGGGACTTGGCGCAAGGCACGACCGACAACGGATCGGGCACGGCGGCGGTTTTGGGAGCGGCGGAAGCGATTGCGCGTTCCGGGCAAAAACCGCGAAGAACAATTCGCTTTGTCTTATTTACAGGGGAAGAGCAGGGGCTCGACGGATCGATCAATTATATAAAACAACATAAAGCGGAGATGGCGAATCATCTGGGCGATTTGGTGCTGGATGAGGGGCAGGGGCTGGTAAAGGCGTTTCAGCTCGGCGGACGTGACGATATTGTCGAAGCGTTCCAGCCGTTTGTGAAATCGATCGCGAATATTCATTCCGTGAAAGTGAATGATGAAGTGGAATTTGGCACAGACACCGGACCGTTTTCTCTCGCCGGCTTACCGGGCATTAACATGAACCAGGATTCGCCCGAATATAAATATACCCATCACTCGGCGGCGGACGCGCTCGAAGCACAGAAACCGGAATTGCTCACGGAAAATGCGACGTTGATGGCCCTGACGGCGTTCTGGGTAGCGGATCGTCCCGAGCGGTTGGCGGCACCCTGGGACGCCGAACGAACCGCAAAAATGTTGCGCAAGCAGGGGCAATACCCTTTCCTTAAAGCCTTTGGGTTGTGGCCGTACGGAGACTTGGGCGCACCGAAGAACTAAGGTGGCCAGCAAGGCCGCCGGCCCGCGATGTACCCTTTCCGCAGGCTGATCCCCTGGCAACCAAGCTAATGGCTTTATTTTTCAATGTGTTACGGAGGCCGGTAGGGGGAGGGTCGTGATCGGCCGGCTGTGGTACAATGGCTGGGCTCGGTTGAGGATAAGCCGCTTGTCACGCGCCTGGGCAAGACCTGTGCCAAACGGGACCAACCGCACTAAGTTTTCCACTGGCATGTATCGAAAGATTTGACAGTCCGGACTTTTCTACTTATACTCTGTTGTTTGTTGGGAGTAGTTCGGTCCCAATGTAGTTGGAAGGGAATATCTTCCGTCCCGGAACAATGCACGATGGAATGGGATAGAAGAGCGGCCGGAATGGGGCGCCAGCCCCGAAAAGCCGAGTAAGCCTCTCCAAGCAGAAATTCAGAAGTGCAGTTCTTCCTTCTGGGTGTGTCTGCGGAGTTTCTTGCTTGTTTCTCCGGATTCGCAGTGGACCTTTCAGCGTTGCTGTGCGCTCTCGCGTTTCTCGTGATGCGCTTTGCGAGAGCTGTGGGGAATTTTGCGCGAAATTTTGCCGCCGAATCTGCGGCCGAGTGAAAAAGAGGAACGACAGTGCCAACGTTTTCACAACTAGTACGGATGGGAAGAGAACAAGTCTTAGTCAAGACCAAGTCGCCTGCGCTCATGGGTTGTCCGGAGCGGCGCGGCGTTTGCATTCGCGTTTACACACAAACGCCGAAAAAGCCGAACTCGGCTCTGCGCAAAGTGGCCCGTGTTCGCTTGACGAATTCCGTTGAAGTCACGACCTACATTCCAGGCATCGGCCACAACCTGCAAGAGCACTCGATCGTTTTGGTACGCGGCGGCCGTGTAAAAGACCTCCCGGGAGTTCGCTATCACATCGTGCGCGGCACTTTGGACGCAGCGGGCGTGGAAAATCGCAAGCAAGCGCGCTCGAAGTACGGCGCGAAGCGGCCCAAGGCGGGAGCCGCAAAGTAGCTAGCTGGTAGTGAGGAATTCAGGGCGCCGCACCAAACGCGGCAAATGCTGCAAGGAGCGATAAAGAGCAATGTCACGCAAAGGAATCGTAAATCGGCGAGTGCCCGCAACAGATCCGGTGTATGCCAATGATCTGGTGGAAAAGTTCATTTGCTCGATGATGTATGAAGGCAAGAAGTCGACGGCCCAGCGCGTGTTTTACGGCGCGATGGATCAAGTGGCCAAGAAGACGGCCACGGACGCGCTCACGGTTTTCAAGAAGGCTGTAGAGAACGTCAAGCCGCTGCTCGAAGTGAAAACGCGGCGGGTCGGCGGCGCGAACTATCAGGTGCCCGTAGAAGTGAATCCGTTCCGTCGGCAGTCGCTCGCGATTCGCTGGTTGTTGCAGTACTCGCGCGAACGCGCCGGCAAGACGATGATCGATAAGCTGGCCGACGAATTTATCGATGCCAGCAATGCCCGTGGCGGCGCGATGAAGAAGAAAGAAGATGTGCACCGCATGGCGGAAGCGAACAAGGCTTTCGCTCACTATCGCTGGTAATTCCCGCGGCTAGCCAAAATTTTCCCCGGTAAAACGGGCTAAAAAAGGATTTCGAAAAGGGACATGGGCAGGGCATTCAAACTCGAAGATACGCGCAACATCGGAATCATGGCGCACATCGACGCCGGAAAAACCACGTCGACGGAGCGGATTCTGTTCTATACCGGTGTGACTTACAAAATCGGTTCGGTGGATGAAGGTACGGCCACCATGGACTGGATGGAGCAGGAACGCGAGCGCGGCATCACGATCACCAGCGCTGCGACGACTGCTGCCTGGACTCGCAATGACAAGAAATACCGCGTGAACATTATTGATACTCCCGGCCACGTGGACTTCACGGTCGAAGTAGAGCGTTCGCTGCGCGTGCTCGACGGCGCGGTTTGCGTGTTTGACTCGGTTGCCGGGGTACAGCCGCAATCGGAAACGGTCTGGCGTCAAGCGGACAAGTATCGCGTTCCGCGCATCTGTTTTGTCAACAAGATGGATCGTATGGGTGCGGATTTTCATCACGTGATTCGCACGATTCGCCAACGCCTCGGCGCCCACCCCGTTTCCCTGCAATTTCCTCTCGGTCGCGAAGATAATTTTATCGGCATCATCGATTTCATCGAAGAAAAGGTGGTCGTCTGGCTGGAAGAAACGCTTGGCGCCAAATTTGAAATTTTTGAAGTGGCCAAGCTCTGGGATAAAGAGTTCGTCGATTCCCGTCCCGATGTAGCGACGGCTCTCAAGGCGTCTGCGATTGACAAAGCGTTCTATGACAAGCATCGCGCCGAGATGGTGGATTACATCGCAGAACACGACGACGAAGTCATCGACAAGTACCTGACCGAGGGTACTTTGACCGCCGAAGAAATGCGCAAGTCGATTCGCAAATCGACTCTGGGGTTGAAAATTGTTCCGGTCCTTGCCGGTTCCGCGTTTAAGAACAAGGGCATTCAGCCGTTGCTCGATGCCGTTGTCGACTATCTGCCCTCGCCTGTGGACGTACCGCCGCTGGAAGGCGTGAATCCGGAGACCGATGCGGTCGAACTGCGCCGCGCTTCCGATGACGCTCCATTTTCCGCGCTGGCGTTTAAAATTATGACCGACCCGTTTGTCGGTCACGTCACCTACATTCGGGTGTACTCCGGTGTTTTGAAATCCGGCAGCTACGTGTATAACTCCGGCAAGCGCACGCGCGAACGCATCAGCCGCTTACTGCAGATGCACGCCAACAAGCGCGAAGAAATCGACACAGTGTATGCGGGCGATATTTGCGCCTGCGTCGGCCTCAAGAGCGTCAATACGGGCGACACGCTTTGCGACGAAAACAAGCAGGTCATCCTGGAAAACATCGTCTTCCCGCAACCCGTTATTTCGGTAGCGATTGAGCCTAAGACCAAAGCCGACCAAGACAAACTTGGTGTTGCGATGCAGCGCCTCGCGCAGGAAGATCCTACCTTCCGTGTTTCAACCGAACCGGACACCGGCCAGACTCTGATCTCCGGCATGGGCGAATTGCACCTGGAAATTCTGGTCGACCGCATGAAGCGCGAATATGGCGTGGAAGCCAACGTCGGCAAACCGCAGGTCGCGTACCGCGAAACGATTCGCAGGAGCGCGATTGGCGAAGGCAAATACATCAAGCAGACCGGCGGCAAGGGCCAGTACGGACATTGCAAAATCGAATTGCTGCCGTTGCCGAATCACGGCGATGCCGGCAAGGAGCTTTCCAGCGATGATCTGGACGCCCTCGCCAAAGAAGTTGTCGGCGGCGGTTCGGCCAACAAATACAAATTTGATAAAGTTCACCGCTTCATGTTTGTGGACAAGGTGGTTGGCGGTTCGATTCCCCGCGAATTCATCGCCCCGATTGAAGCCGGCATTCGCGAAGCGCTGGACAATGGAATTTTGGCAGGCTTTACGATGGTCGATGTGGCCGCGATCCTCACCGACGGCAGCTACCACGACGTAGACAGTAACGAAATGGCCTTTAAAATTGCCGGCTCCATGGCGTTCAAGGAAGCCTGCGCCAAGGCCAAGCCGATTCTTCTTGAGCCGATCATGAAAGTCGAAGTTGTGGTTCCGGAAGAATCGATGGCGGCCGTTTACGGTGACTTGAATGCGCGCCGTTCGGCCATTCAGGGTTCAGAAAATCGCTCCGGCGTTAACGTGATATCCGCCGAAGTGCCGCTCTCACAGATGTTTGGATACGCAACCGATCTGCGCAGCCGCACTCAGGGCCGCGCGAATTTCACCATGCATTTTTCGCATTACGCGGAACTACCCGCGGCCCTGGCACAAGAAGTAATTGCCAAGACTTCGGGCCGTTCGACTCGGTAAAACGTTTTTGTTTTTTGTTTGCAAGAAATTTGAATGACTTTGATTTGAGGAGCGGGAAGCGATGGCGAAGGAGAAATTCGAGCGTAGTAAACCGCACGTGAACATTGGGACGATTGGTCACATTGACCATGGCAAGACGACGCTGACGGCGGCGATCACCAAGGTGTTGAGCAAGCACAACCCGAAGGTGACGTTCCGGGCGTTTGATTCGATCGATAACGCTCCGGAAGAACGGGAGCGGGGTATCACGATAGCGGTATCGCACGTGGAGTATGAAACGGCGAACCGGCACTACGCGCACATGGATTGCCCGGGACATGCGGACTACATCAAGAACATGATCACGGGAGCGGCGCAGATGGACGGGGCGATTCTGGTGGTAGCGGCGACCGATGGGCCGATGCCGCAGACGCGGGAACACATTTTGCTGGCGCGGCAGGTAGGTGTGCCGGCGATTGTGGTGTTTCTGAACAAGTGCGACATGGTGGAAGACGCCGAACTGCTGGAGCTGGTGGAGCTGGAAGTACGCGAACTGCTGAAGAGCTATCAGTTTCCCGGAGACACGATAGCGGTGGTCAAGGGTTCGGCCCTGCAAGCGCTGAACGGGGACGTGAAGTGGGAAAAGTCGATTGACGATTTAATGGAGGCGGTGGACAAGAACATACCGCTTCCGGTACGGGACATTGACAAGACGTTTGCGATGCCGATTGAAGACATTTTTTCGATATCCGGACGCGGCACGGTAGTGACGGGACGAGTGGAACGCGGCAAGGTAAAGGTTGGGGAAGAAGTGGAGATAGTGGGATTCCGGCCGACGCAGAAGAAAGTAGTGACGGGCGTGGAGATGTTCCGCAAGTTGCTCGATGAAGGGCTGGCGGGGGACAACGTTGGGCTGTTGCTGCGGGGAACGGAAAAAGAAGACGTCGAACGGGGCCAGGTGATCTGCAAGCCGGGATCGATAACGCCGCACACCAAGTTCAAAGCGGAAGCGTACGTATTGAACAAGGAAGAAGGCGGACGGCACACGCCGTTTTTCACGGGATATCGCCCGCAGTTTTACTTCCGGACAACCGACGTTACGGGCGACGTGAAGCTGCCGACCGGAGTGGAAATGGTGATGCCCGGCGATAACGTGAGCTGCGAAGTGACGCTGATCACGCCGGTAGCACTGGAAAAGGGCTTGCGCTTTGCGATTCGCGAAGGCGGGCACACCGTCGGCGCCGGCGCCGTTACGGAGATTGTGGAATAACTATGAGACAAGGCGACAAAATCCGTATACGTCTTAAGGCGTACGATCACAGAATTTTGGACCAGTCCACGAAGGAAATTGTGGATACCGCAAAGCGGACCGGTGCGGATGTGGC
>Ga0193726_1000666_pt1 | contig 33609 bp, 28 predicted proteins | sample H2c1metaG_FD_144928 | JGI IMG/M metagenome (GOLD analysis project Ga0193726, IMG submission 144928) | Soil microbial communities from a riparian zone of the East river system, Colorado, United States - H2c1 | ecosystem: Environmental > Terrestrial > Soil > Riparian zone | place: USA: East River... | reverse complement strand
GTATTACAGTTGTAATGACAAGCAGCCTGGGTTGTGTTACATCAGCAACAGCAACAAGCACTGCCATCAATTTAGCTGTGAACGCCAAACCTTCAGAACCGACAGTAGGTAATATTATACAGCCAACATGTACTACATCTACAGGATCAGTGACCGTAAGCGGATTGCCATCCGGAACATGGACATTGACAAGAAACCCTGGTGGTGTAACAATAACAGGTACAGGGAACTCCAGGACGATCAGTGGCCTTGCTCCGAATACATATACATTCACTGTAACATCAGGCGGATGTACTTCAGGTTCATCAGCTAGCGCTACTATAAATAATGTTACTGTGCCTTCAGCACCGATCGTAGGCACCATCGTTCAACCACTTTGTTCATCACCAACCGGATCAGTAGTACTCAATGGTCTTCCATCAACGGGTACATGGACAGTGACCAGGATCCAGGGCAACATAACGGTAACAGGAACGGGAACGAGCGTAACAATAACGGGTCTTGCTCCGCGCGGTTATGAATTCACGGTGACCAATGCAGCAGGATGTACGTCGGATGAATCAGAAAGAGTGCAGATAAATACATGGGAAACACCGGCTACGCCGACAATAACTGGCACAATCCAGCCGACTTGCCAGGTACTTACCGGCTCGGTATCCTTTAGCGGATTACCAACGCCAGGTACATGGTGGCTGACAAGCCATCCAGGTAACGTATCTCAATCAGGAACAGGCGCAACCGGAACATTCACGGGTCTTGCTCCCGGTACATATACTTTTGTAATGACCTCACCTTCAGGATGTGGATCGTTTGCCACTGCCAGCGTAACTATTACTGCAGCAACGGCACCTTCAGCACCGATAGTAGGAACAATTACACAACCTACCTGTGCAACAGCAACGGGTTCGGTGGCACTGAGTGGATTGCCATCAACAGGAACCTGGACACTGACGCGTACACCGGGTAATGTAACAACAACGGGAACGGGTACTACTGCAACGATCACGGGTCTTGCAACGAACACATACACATTTACGGTGACCAATGCAGGTGGATGTATATCAGGATCATCAGGCAATGTGGTGATCAATGCTCAACCAGCATCACCGTCAGCACCGACAATAGGGAATATTATACAACCAACTTGTGCTATATCAACAGGATCAGTGACCGTAAGCGGATTACCATCCGGAACATGGACATTGACAAGAAACCCCGGTGGTGTAACAATAACAGGTACAGGAAACTCAAGAACGATCAGCGGCCTTGATCCGAATACTTACACCTTTACTGTAACAAATGCAGCAGGATGTACTTCGGGTTCATCAGCCAGCGTGGTGATCAATAGCGTTACAGTACCAACACCACCGACAGTAGGTACCATCAATCAACCTAACTGTTTGGTATCAACCGGAACGGTAGTGCTTGGAGGATTGCCATTATCAGGAAATTGGATAGTCACACGGACACCCGGTGGAAATACAAACAAAGGAACAGGCCCAACGGCATTTGTGACTAATCTTTCGCCGGGCAGCTATACCTTCAGAGTAGCAAATGCAGCAGGATGTGTATCATCCCAATCTGCCACCGTAGTTATTAATCCACAAACGGCACCACCTACAGTATTTACACTGACAGGTGATGTAATTTGTTCTTCTGCTCCAAATACAGGAACAGTTACGTTGAGCAACTCGCAAACCGGAGTAAGCTATCAATTGAAGAACGCCAGCAATAACAATGTACAATCAGCTAAATTCGGCGCGGATGGTTCTATGCAAACATGGACCGGGCTGCCAGTAGGTAATGGTTATTATGTTGTTGCTACAAGAGGTGGTTGCACTTCACAGACCGGAACAGCAAACATTACGATTACTACAGCTCCGACTGTCTTTAACCTCACGGGAAGTTCTATCTGCTCATCGAATCCTAATACAGGAACGATGAGGTTGAGCAACTCACAGACAGGAGTAAGCTATCAATTGAAGAACGGCAGCAATAATAATGTACAATCAGCTAAACCAGGCAATAACGGTTCTGCCTTAATATGGACAGGTCTCGCAGCAGGTAATGGATACTATGTACTTGCCTCAAGAGGTGGTTGTTCAAACCAAACGGCAACGGCAAATGTTAGCTCTGTGGCAGCGCCAAACGCAACGATCAGTTATAGCGGTGGACCTTTCTGCAGATCATTCAATTCTGTAAACGTAACAAGGACAGGCACAGCGGGAGGTACTTACGCATCCAGCCCTGCAGGATTGAGTATCAACAGTACATCAGGAGCCATCTTCCTGTTGTTCAGCCAGCCTGGTCTTTATACTGTTAAGTACACAGTCAGCAATGGTAGTTGTACAACTGTAGCTCAAACAACCGTAAGAATTAATAATTGCTTCGGTAACAATGCAAGTCCTGATCCGATCGTTTCGAATCCGAAAACAAACCTTCTGGCTAAGGCTGGCCTTGCGATCAATATCAGGCCTATACCAAGCCAGACATTCTTTACACTGAGCGTAAAATCATCGTTATCACAACAACAAGCAGTACAGATAAATATTTATGATGTTAACGGTAAGAAAGTACAGCAACTAAAAGGAAGCGCAATGGATAGCTATCATTTCGGTGATACCTACGTCGCAGGTGCTTACATGGTTGAAGTGATCCAGGGTACTGACCGCGTAACTCAAATGATTCTGAAGCAGTAAAATGCTTATGCGGAAAACCGAGACCATCCGGCAACGGATGGTCTTTTCTGTTTATGGGGGAAATTAATTTTTGATGTATATTTTTTCTCTTTGCTCTGTGAGTTTTGCTTTCAAACAATTTAACTTTTTGGACATTGATTCTTTTTATAATGCTTCATATCAATTTAGCAATTCAGAGATCCGAAAAACATTAAAGGAATGCAGGTACTCTAAATGAGGTCTTATCTGTGAGGAAGAACATTTGATGCTGAGAGAAGAAGATTATTCTCAGAGTGTTTTCAAATACTCAATGACTGCTTTTCTTTCTTCAACTGACAATTGATCCCCGAAGGTGTGACCAGAATTTCCATATCCCCGAAGCCTTGTATTGTAGATATATTTATTGCCGGGGCCATCAACTGGTTTAAATTGCCAGCCTAATTTTTCATAATCATAATTTGTAGAATCAAAATTTCTTGTCCAGAATTCCGGACGCAATTTGCTGTTTAATACTCCCTCAATAGTAGGGACAGAACCATTATGAAAATAAGGTGCGGTTATCCACACGCCATCGAGAGGTGGAGCAATGTAACCGTTGTAAGGAGTAAGTTTTGCCGGGTGATCTCCCTGGCTGAACCAACTCTTATTGTACCAGTCAATCATATCAGAATACTGGTAATTGTTTTTATTTAATAATGAATCGGTGCCAATGATGGATTCAGGGATTAATAAATTAGGATATTGTCCATTGTTCCCGTAAGTACCATGACAGTCGCTGCAGCTATTCTCATAAACAATCCTTCCTTTTTCTGCCAGCGCATGATCAATCGGCTTCGGGTATTTTGGGGATTCAACTGAATAAATAAAAGAGAGAACATCTGGCATATGGCCATCCACATCCTTCGCATGAAGTGTATCGGTTATTGTCAACAAGGTGGAACCCATCAAAAACTTACCGAAATCACCACGGCCAAACCCATTGTAAAACATGGCATTTTTTTTCTTTAGCAACCACCAGGCAGGAACATCAGATGGAATTACTTCTTTAGGTAGTGCTACTGAGGGCTTTTCGTTCCAGGCAAAAGTTACCGGGTCGCGGTGAGCAACAAGAAGAGCTGTTAGCCTGTCGGCGGGATTCGTTCCCACTACATCTGTAAAAATTTCATCACCAATAGACTGTCCCACAGTTACAAACTCTTTGGCCGCCTCATATTTCTTAGGACTTAATTTCAGGTACGCAAGGAATATTTTTTCAGCCGATTTTGAATTCAGTTTCTGGTCTTTTGTAAAATCACCGGATGCGTTTCCCAGTCCGACAATTAATTTTCCATCAAATAATTCTGCATGGCACTGGAAACAATTTGGTACTACAACCTGTTCTCCATTCTTTGCATGCACCACGTTGAAATCATATCGCACCGATGCATTCTCATCTTCCCGTTCAAAAAGATTTGTTTTTTCTTTTTTAAAAATATAATGGTAAAGGTTCAGCGGAATACCGCTTTTTACATAGTCCCCGGTGATGATGTACTGGTAGCCAGAATCTGCATTCCCCGTCCTTTGTTTACTAGGGGGAATAAAAACCGGATCATCCGGGTTTGAAGTAATAGTGACAAAAGAAATACAAACGGCCACAATAACTGCTGCTACAATAATCTTTTTCATAGTAGTATTGAGATCATACGCAGGACAAAATTAGGTTCTTTGGACATTTTCTCAAGATTCGCATTCCCAGGCATCCTTAATGCTGGTAGAAACATATCCCACCCAGGGAAACAAGCAGCTATGAAAAGCAAGAGAACTATTTGCCATAAAGTTCAAGCATTTTTTTCAGATCCTCCAGGGTATTGATCTCTTCGGCCGGCTTGTCTTTTCTCCACCGGTTAATTCGGGGAAAACGCAGGGCCACACCTGATTTATGACGGTTAGATGCCGCGATTCCTTCAAAGGCAATTTCAAATACCAGCTCGGGCTTAACTGTTCTTACAGGACCGAATTTTTCCAGGGAGTTCTTTTTTACGAATGCATCCACTTCCGAAAACTCCTTATCCGTTAATCCGGAATAGGCTTTTGTAAAACTTACTAATTTGTCTCCATCCTTCACGGCAAAAGTATAGTCCGTGTACAAACTGCTTCTGCGTCCATGACCTTTTTGCGCATAGATCATTACGGCATCAATAACCAACGGATCAATCTTCCATTTCCACCAATCTCCTCTTTTTCTTCCCACCTGGTATGTGGAATTTTTTCTTTTCAGCATGATCCCTTCGCTTCCCATATTTCTTGCCTGCATCCTGGTATTTGTCAACGCTTCCCAGGTTGAAAATATAATTTCGGTGGATAGGAGGAGAGTGGGATGGTTTATTTCCTTCACCACTTTTTCTAACAATATTCTTCTTTCAGTCAGAAGACTTTCGCGGATATCATTTCCTTCATACTCCAGGATATCATAAGCAAAGAAACTTATGGGGGCTTCCGTCAATTGTTTTTTGGTTATATTTTTTCTGCCAATGCGCGTTTGCAATAATGCGAAGGGAAGAGGTTTTCCGTTTGTACTGGGAATAATCTCACCATCCAAAACAATTCCGTTAGGTAACAGATCTTTTAACGCCTGGTACTCTGGAAATTTATCCGTCATCAGCTCTTCTCCCCTGCTCCAGACAAAAAGTTCATTATTACGCTTGATCACCTGCCCGCGAATACCATCCCATTTCCATTCTGCCTGCCAATCGTGAGGCTCACCAAGTGCACTTACGTCCTCTTCAATAGCATAGGCAAGATAAAATGGATAAGGTTTTGAATGATCCATCGTAACTCCTTGCTCGCTGAGCAAAGTTTCAAACCCTGTTGTCATTGGATCCCAGTTCCCGCTAATCCGATGAGCAATTACGGAAGGCGTAAGGTGAATCGTCCTGGAAAGAGCATTTACCATTGTTTTTTGTGATACTCCTATGCGAAAATTTCCAGTGATCAATTTATTAAAAACAAACCGTTCGGTTTTTGTCATGGTCTGCCATGAATGAATAATAAATTCTTTGCGAACCGCTTCATCTTCTTTTTCTATACTGATTAACATTTCCAGGTAATAGTGTAATGGAAGAGAAGCCTCAGTTGCCCCACTATTTGTAGATTCCGGTAAAAGCAATGCGATGGTTTCCGCAAGATCTCCAACTGCATGATAGCATTCTTCAAATAACCATACAGGCAATGCGACTAATTCATTGCACCAACTCCAGAGTTGCGTGGAGTTGGCAACACGTTTTGGCCTTCTTCCACTAAAAATGGCGATCACCCAAACTTTGTCGGAGTCAATTGCCGTAGCAAAATATCCGGATAAAGCTTCCAGTTTTTCGTTCGTTTTTGTGGAAGTACCTAATACCTGTACCAATTCTGCAAACTGCTTCATTCATCCCATTTTCAAATTTTCAAATCGCCACATTCTCAAATTCTTTCTTCTCATCCTCTTCATTTCCATATTCTGTTTTTACCTCGGCGGCCTCAATACCAATTTCATTCAGGTAACGACTGAATACCGCCTGGAAGCCATGAGTAACAAATATTTTTTCCGCTCCTGTTTCTTTTACTGCATGTAGCAATCCATTCCAGTCCGCATGATCACTCAAAGCAAAGCCTGCATCGGCATTTTGCCTTCGTACTGTCCCTCTTACCTGCATCCAGCCACTGCACACTCCAACCGCATACGGATAAAATCTTTTCATCCATGGTGAACCTTCAGCGCCGGGAGGAGCAACAACAATGTTTCCCAAATAATTTTCTTTCGGAGTATCCTGGTTGATTTTCTTTACATCCGGTAATTGAAAACCATTTCTTGTGAGCGTTTCATGTGCGTTCCAAATTGCGCCATGCACATAAACAGGCAATCCTGTTTCGGGAAAACATTGCATCAATCGCTGAGCCTTTCCCAAACTGTAGGCAATGAATACGGAGGTTTTTCCCAAGCCTTTATTCCTGGCAATCCAATCTTTGATGTTCTGAAAAATTTCCTGTTGTGGCTTCCAGTTGTAGATAGGCAAACCAAATGTTGACTCAGTAATGAAGGTGTTGCATTTTACAGGTTCAAATTTTCCACTTATGCCATCGTCTTCAATTTTATAATCACCGCTTACTACCCATACCTCACCCTGGTAGGCGATCCGTACCTGGGAAGAGCCGATCATGTGACCTGCAGGATGCAGCGAAACCTGCACCCCATTCATGAATATGGTTTCTTCCCACTCTGCAGTCTGATAATTATTTTCTCCCAATCTCATTTGAAGAAGTGGCTTAGACAACGAATGGCATAAATAATATTTCGACCCGGGCCTCGCATGATCACTATGGGCATGCGTGATCACGGCTTTCTCCACAGGTTTCCAGGGATCAATGTAGAAATCTCCTGCACGGCAATAAATTCCTTTATCTGTGAATTCGAGCAATGGCATAAAAAACGCTTTGAGTTTAGAATTGTTAGCACTCAAGCTTTGGTGGTAGATAAATTTAATGGATTAATGAAAGCAAAGCGTATGCCCTGATAAAACGGTATTAGGTGAGTGGGAAATGCAGGTATAAGGTTATAACCTAATTCACTCCTTTAATAATGCCATCCTGCCACTTGATGAAGAATAATTTTTCATTCTCGAAATAATCAAGGGCCATTGTTTGTTTATTGACAACAGGCTGAATATCGAGTTCGCGGAATACATTGAATTCTTTCCGGCTGAGATTTGAAGAAAGATCTTTTCCGTATTCGAGCAATAATTTTGAGAAGCGCCAGGTGGCCTCATATCCCCGCATCACCATATCACTCGGGCGCGCATACATCTTTGTATTGAAATTATCTGAAATGTACTGGCTTACCTTATCGGTACTAAAATTATAAAAAGGCGTGCTGTAAATAATCTCTAACCCTTTGTATTGAGGTCCTGTAAAGTCTTTTGTAAGGTTATCAAATGTGGGCATTCCCATGAGCGTAAGGGGGTAAGATTTGCTTACTGATGCCAGTTGCTGACACAACCTTCTTCCAAAATTTTCATCCAGGCTTCCATCAATATACAGGCTATGTTGATTACTATCCATCCTTGATGTCAACTGGTTAACTGTAAAACTATCATTGAGGTCAACATAATTTATTTTTAGCGGTACAGAAGCTGTTGTCTTGCCTGCATTATCCAAATAAGATTTGATCACGTCTTCCATCTTCCCTTTTTTACGGAATACAATGATGGGCCGGAGGGCGTAATATTTTTGAATGTATTTATAAATGCGATCAATGTGCGTTTGCAGGGTGGCATTCATCATTACGAAATAAGGATTGGCCGTGATGCCTGCATCATTGGGAAGATTGACATTGATATAAGGGATCTTTTTTGATCTTGCGGTATTCGAAATGTTCCAGCTCTCTTCCAGGTCCGAATAAGCCAGGATCAATTCTACACTATCATTTGTAACATTTTCTAAAACCTTCGCCAGAGATTCCTTTGACGACCTGGTATCGTAAACAAATACTTCAAGCGGTGCATTCTCTTTTGATAAAGAGTCAAGCGCCAATTGTGCCCCTTCATAAAATTCAAGACCGGGATTTATAAATTTGGGAAAGAGCTTATCGTAGCGGTAATTATTCTGATCATCAAAGGCCGAATCCAGGTAAAGCGGGGCAAGAATGGCAATTTTATGTTTTATCGGCTGTGCAAAAGATGATACCGTGACAACCAGGAAAAAATAGTTCAAGAAGAAAATTTGCTTTTTATTCATACTCCTTTTTAAACCTGCAAACCAAAGTTTTTCACTCCCATTCTATGGTAGCAGGCGGCTTACTGCTGATATCGTATACAACCCGGTTAATCCCTTTCACATTATTAATAATATCGCTGGAGGCATTGGCTAAAAACTCATAAGGCAAATGGGCCCAGTCGGCTGTCATGCCATCCACACTTGTTACAGCCCTTAAAGCGATCGTAAATTCATAGGTTCGCTCATCTCCCATAACTCCTACACTTTTTACCGGGAGTAAGATGGCGCCCGCCTGCCATACCGTTGCATACAAATTGTGATCTTTCAAAGCTTTTACAAACAAGTGGTCAGCCTCTTGCAACAACCGTACCTTCTCTTCAGTAACTTCTCCCAAAATCCTTATAGCCAATCCCGGGCCGGGAAATGGATGACGCCCAATCATCTCTTCAGGGATTTCAAGTTCTTTTCCCACTTTTCTTACTTCATCTTTGAATAAAGACCGCAATGGTTCCACCAGTTCCAGGTGCATTTTATCCGGTAAGCCTCCTACGTTATGATGAGATTTTATCGTCATCGAAGGGCCGTGTACCGACACGCTTTCGATCACATCGGGGTAAATGGTTCCTTGTCCCAGCAGCCCTATATCCTCTATCTTTTTCGCCTCTTCCTGGAATATGTCAATAAATAATCTTCCGATTGTTTTTCTTTTTGATTCCGGATCAATTTTTCCTGCAAGTCCATCATAAAACCGTTGCCTGGCATCAACGCCTTTTACATTCAAACCAATTTTATTATACGTAGTAAGTACACTTTCAAATTCATCTTTGCGAAGCACACCATTGTCAACAAAGATCCCATACAGGTGATCGCCAATAGCACGGTGGATCAGGGTTGCCGCAACAGTTGAATCAACTCCGCCGCTCAGGGCCATAATTACTTTGCGATCTCCTATCTTCTCTTTTAATTGAGCTACCGTATCTGTAATAAAATGGGCTGGTGTCCAGTCCTGCTTGCAGCCACAGACATTTACTAAAAAATTATGAAGGATCTTTTTTCCTTCGATGGAATGATACACTTCAGGATGGAACTGCAAGCCGTATAGCGGAAATTCCTGGGCTCCATTCAAAGATTTTTTGAAAGCGGCTATAGGAATACTTTCTGTTGTCGCGAGAAGCTCAAACCCTTTTGGTAATTCTAAAATGGTATCCGCATGGCTCATCCAAACCTGGCTTTTTTCTATGATGTCCCGCAGCAGTATATCATTTTTTTGTTTGTGCAATAATGCCCTTCCATATTCCCTTTTATTACTTTTTTCTACCCTGCCGCCATAACGTTTAGCAGTAAGTTGTGCGCCATAGCAAACCCCAAGGACAGGAACCTGTTTTATAAAAGCCTGCACATTTGCATCAGGAGCCTTGTCATCATTAACGGAAAAAGGGGAGCCCGACAGAATGATACCTTTCAGACCTGGTTCAAACTCAAAGGTTTTATGATAAGGAATGATCTCACAATACACATTTGCCTCTCTTACGGCACGGGCTATTAACTGGGTATATTGTGAGCCAAAATCAAGGATCAGGATCTTTTCTGTCATGGCGGCGAAGGTAAAAAAAGGTTGGTAGTTTATAATTTATAGTTTAGATTCTTGCGGGGACAACGAACGAAACCCTTATGGGGCCTTGGTTCTGGCTGTTTTTAAAAATTACCTGGACCTGGTCATAGCCTATCCTGCCTGCATTGCTGAATGTCTTTCGCCAAATACGTATTTTGCAGGCAACATGAAGTATTACATCATCGCGGGTGAAGCATCGGGCGATCTGCATGGGAGCAATCTCATCAGGGAGTTAAAAAAACTTGATGGGTCGGCTGCCATACGTTGCTGGGGAGGAGATCTTATGGAGCAGGCAGGGGGCCATCTGGCAATGCATTACCGCGATCTCGCTTTTATGGGTTTTGCGGAAGTAGTTATGAATCTCAGGACCATTCTCCGAAATCTAAAATTTTGCAAAGAAGATATTCTTCAATTCAAACCAGATGCGCTTATTCTTATCGATTACCCCGGGTTCAACCTCCGCATTGCAAAATGGGCGAAGACACAGGGACTAAAAGTGATCTATTATATTTCACCACAGGTTTGGGCATGGAAGGAAAACAGGGTGAAACAAATGAAAGAGAATATTGATAAAATGATCATCATCATTCCATTTGAAAAAGATTATTTCAAAAATAAATGGAATTGGGAAGTAGAGTATGTGGGACACCCATTGGCAGAAGTCATCAAAAAGTTTAAAGAAGCACGTGCAATATCAAACGTGAACGATGGAACGTCAAAGGTAGTCGCACTGCTTCCAGGCAGCAGAAAACAGGAGATCGCAAAAAAACTTCCGATCATGCTGGAGGTAAGCAAGTTTTTCCCCGGATATCAATTTATTGTCGCCGAGGCCCCATCCGTAGAAAAAGAATTCTACGAGGATTTTACAAAGCAGTATTCAAATGTGAGTGCTGTAAAAAATCAAACCTATGATTTGTTGTCGCGGGCGCGGGCGGCCATGGTAACCTCAGGAACGGCCACCCTGGAAACCGCATTGTTCGGAGTGCCAGAGGTTGTATGTTATAAAGGATCTCTTATTTCTTACCAGATTGCAAAAAGGGTCATCAAAGTAAAATATATTTCTCTTGTCAACCTTGTAATGGATAAACCTATCGTTAAGGAACTCATTCAAAACGAGCTTACGGTTGATAATTTGAAAAATGAATTGAATGAATTGCTCACGAATACGGATCGCATTGCGCAAATAAGGAAAGATTATGACGCACTAAAAAATATCCTGGGCAAAGAAGGAAATGCTTCGGCGAATGCTGCAAGGTCGATCGTTGATTTTTTATCGAAGTAATTTGATGACCAGGATGATCATGCAAAGAATAAACATGTAGAAACAGATCCGGTTGATCCAATGCATATAACCGATCCATTTTGTTTCCGGTTTGTCAGGCTTTCTGAAATAAAAATATTGCGCTATCTGTCTCCAGATTCCCATAACATACAAATGTCTGATTTCTGATTTTTGATTGCTGATTTTTTAACTTCCGATTCTGAGTTCAGAGTCGGAAGTTCAGAGTCAATAAAAGCCGCCATCGTTGGGCGGATATTATTCATTTTTAATTTTTCATTTACTTTTATACATCCCACCTATAGTTGAAAACTCGAAACCCGAAACTCACCGCTCACAGCTAGAAGCTTGTATTGACTCTGAACTCTCAACTCAAAACTCCCAACTCTCTTTTTTTCTCAATCAACCGCTGCAGCAGCACCAGCTGATTGGTAGCTCTTACAAAATTATGATCTTTATATTTAGCTCCATAATAAACATCATCATTTAAATAATCCGTTAAAAATCGTAAGGCCTGCATATAGATCATGAACCTGGCTGCATAGAAAAAATATTTTGATTCGATTGCTGTCAACTCGTTTTTCATTTGAGCAGAATATCCCTGCACAATGGCCTTATAAAAATCGTCGCGCACTACTATTTTATCGTACTCTTTTTCTTCTTCGCTTGCCGGGGAAAGATAGGTCCTCATCATATCCCCCACATCACTGAAAAAATAACCGGGCATTACCGTATCAAGATCTATGATACAGATGGCTTTTTCATTTTTATCAAACAAAACATTACTGATCTTGGTATCGTGATGCGTCACCCTTCGTTTAAAGGCGGTCTGGCTAAGAATAGAAATATATTCATCCACAATATCAACGTGATGCATTAATTGTTCTACCTGTTTCTTTGAGTGAGAAAGGCGTTCCGGGTTTCCCTCTTTTAATGCATCCAGGAATTGATTGTATCGCAATTCAAGATTATGAAAATCGGGAATTGTGATTGTAAGCTCATCTGCATTAAACCCGGAAAGCAAATGAGTAAATTTTCCGAACTGGGAAGCCGCTTCATATGCTTGTTCCGGAGTTTTTACAATATCGGTTGAATGGGAATTTTCAACAAATGGGAATGCACGGAAATATCCCTCACCCTCAAAAAAAATCATATCATTTCCATCGGCGGAAAGTATTGGTGCAACAAAAAAATAGCCGGGTTGATATTGTTTTAGATGATCCGCGATAAGTCTCGTGTTGGAGGCAATATCCAGGGGTCTTTTAAAAACATCATCATTTACTTTTTGCAAAATGAAGTGTCCTTGAGGAGCAACAGCAGCCCAGGTCTGGTTGATTAATCCATTACCAAAATATTCCAGTTTTGCACCTTGCAATCCATATGCCTTAAGAACACGCTCTATCATTTTACGTTTAAAATTTCCGCAGGTTTCGGGTTAATAATCATCACTCAAAGCAAATACGGGTTTCCTGTACATCCATTGGCCGCCGGTGAAATCGGGGAACTCAACCGTTTGATGTCCCAATTCAATGGATTGTTCACTCAATGGTGTAATGGCGCTCCATGAAGCGGCATCATATACGTTCATTGGCGTTGGTTGTTTTCTTTTAATGGATTCAATAAAAGAATGAATAACAAAAAAATCCATGCCTCCATGTCCCGCCCCTTCCGTTTCCTTACTCCATTTTACCCACAAGGGATGGTCGTATTTATCGAGCCAGGATTTGGCATCTTCCCATTGATCAGGTTTTGCAGATTTATCCTGTATATAAATACTTTGATTTACATCCATCCACAAACCTTCTGTTCCCTGCACCCTGAATCCAAGTGAATAGGGCCTTGGCAGGCTGGTATCGTGCTGCAACAATATTGTTTCACCGTTGGCGCATTCAATCGAGGTGGTTACAACATCACCTAATTTGAACTTTACTTTTGCATTGGGGTGCGTCTCGCCACCCATTTTTACGATATGGTTATGAAGACCTCTCGATTTGGATGAAAAGGAACAAAGAGAAAGAAAACGATTTCCCCTGTTTATGTTGATGAAGTTTGCAATCGGACCAATTCCATGAGTTGGATAAAGATCGCCATTTCGGAAAACAGAGTGATTGGTTCTCCATCTTGCTTCTGAAAATCCCTTTTCACCAAACTCAACTCCGTGTCCATAGGGATTAATGCCGTCATTAAATTTTACTTCGCGCAGATCGTGCTGATAACCTCCCTGCAAATGAATGATTTCACCAAACAATCCTTGTCGCACCATGTTTAATATGGCCATAACATCGCGCCGGTAGCATACATTCTCCATCATCATCACATGAGCATTATTTTTTTCCGCGGCTTTTACTACATCCCAATGATCCTGCAGGGTAATACCCAATATCACTTCCGAGCCCACATATTGGATCCCGGCATCCAGGGCACCCATGATCATCGGTTTGTGCCATTCCCAGGGCGTGGCTATAATAACACCATCCACTTTCTCCTTCTCAAGTAATCTTTTCCACGCAAAAGGATCACCAGTATAGACCTGGGGCATATTCTTTCCGCTTTTTACAATGAGTTCTTTTGCCATAGAGAGCATGCGGGTGTCTACATCGCAAATTGCAACCAGGTCCACATCGTTCTTACGCAAAAGGAGTTCAAGATGATTTTGCCCTCTTAAACCGGTCCCCAGGAGCGCCACTCTTACTTTGGCATCCGTATTGCCTGCAATAGAGCTGATTCCGGGGATTGTCATGGCAGCCGTGGCCATAGCAGTAGTTCTGATAAATTCTTTTCGGTTCATAGCATAACATTATTTAAAATAGAAGGTTAAAAGTAAAGATAAAGGTTGAAGGGATTATGGCTTTGGGAATGGGGTTTAAGAAAAAGGGATGCCCTGACTTAAAGAAATGTGGAATGTTTCTGTTCCGGTAAAATTACCCGGGAAAAAGTGGAGAATATCGGAGTCGAACCGACGACCTCTTGCATGCCATGCAAGCGCTCTAGCCAGCTGAGCTAATTCCCCTGGTGAGCGGCAAAAATAATGGTTTCGTTTTTATGGGCACTATAAATCCTGTGGGATTCTTTCTTAAAAAAATAGTCCTCAGAAATAACAAATATATTTGTGCGCCACCGCGAACCGCTAATTGATTTTGCTAACTACATTGAAGAATACTGACCATGAGGATAAATTTAGCGCTTATACTTTCTATAATTGTTGCTGTGGGCCTCGTTGCCCTTGTATTTACCGCATTTCAAATTTCTTCCGAACGACAAAAACTGAATACCGAATTAGCCGATAAAACCACGCGGGTCTCTGAAGATTTTTACCGGATACATTTGAAAAATCTTGAATCAGGAGATGGTATTGATTTCAGAAAGATAAATGATAGTGTCATCACGCAGTATAGTTTCAACGCGATGGCAATTTATTATAATACCGACAGCATTATCGAACTGAATGATTCGGCCCATTATTTTTTACAGCATTCCTTAGATTATGTCTCCCGGGCACTTTCTGCAGATACCTCGATGGGTAACATGATAAAAATTGACGGTAAAAAAATCTACCAATATGTACGGATCATAAAAAGAGACAATCTTCCTTCCATTGCGGCTGTATTTTATACGGATGCATCGTATATAAAAAACCTGATCAACAGTATCTGGTGGGGAAATTTCTTAAGGTGGTTCATCCAGGCTTTTGTCATCTCGATAGTCACCCTGCTTATTATAAGATGGGGAATTCTCAGTCCATTGAACAGGATTGTAGAATGGGTGAAAGCTGCAAGATTTGGAAATGTGGAACAAATAAAGAATAAGCCACCGATTAATTTCCTCGCCCCTTTGTATAAGGAAATATCCGGTATCGCGCAGGCAATGCAGGAAGCAAAAGCGATTGCACAGGAGGAAGCAAAATTGCGAACCACCGCTGAAGCGATCTGGACGCCTGAGCGATTGAATGAAGAAATGAAGCAGATCCTGCAAAATAAAATGATGGTGGTGGTTTCCAACCGGGAACCTTATATGCACGTGCATGCAGGAAAAGAAATAAAATGTATTGTTCCTGCGAGTGGAATGGTCACTGCGATGGAACCCATATTAAAAGCTTGCGGGGGATTGTGGATCGCTTCAGGCAGTGGCGATGCAGACAAAGAAACAGTTGATGAGAATGACAGGGTGCAGGTACCTCCCTATGAAAATAAATATACACTTCGCCGTGTTTGGCTTACAAAAGAACAGGAAGATCATTATTATTATGGTTTTTCAAATGAGGGATTATGGCCTCTTTGTCATATTGCTCATACGAGGCCGGTTTTCAGAAAAGAGGATTGGGAATTTTATATGCAGGTAAATGAGATGTATGCAAAAACGGTTCTGGAAGAAATTAAGAACCAGGAAGACCCTTTTATCCTGGTGCAGGATTATCATTTTGCGCTCTTGCCAAAACTCATCAAAGAACAAAGACCAGATGCTAAAGTGGCAATCTTCTGGCATATTCCCTGGCCCAATCCCGAATCATTTGGAATATGTCCCTGGCAGAAAGAATTATTGACTGGAATGCTTGGCGCAGACCTCATTGGATTTCATACCCAGTATCATTGCAATAACTTCCTGGAAACCGTAAATAATACACTCGAATCAAGAGTGATCTGGGAAAATTTCTCAGTGAAGATCGGAACCCAGTTTACACTTGTAAAACCGTTTCCAATCAGTATTGGTTTTACCTTGAAAGATCATGATGACAACAGCGTAACAAAACTGGAACCTGCAGAACTTTTAAGACATTATGGTATCCATGCCCAATTTGTCGGAATTGGTGTTGACCGCATCGACTATACAAAAGGGTTGATCGAAAAATTTCTTGCTATTGAACGATTCCTGGAAAAATATCCGGCATACCAGGGGCAATTTACATTTGTACAAATCGGCGCACCAAGCCGCTCTTTATTAAAAACATATGCCGATACGATAAGTGCTGTAGAGCATGAAGCAAACCGGATAAACTGGAAGTTTAAATCAAAGAACTGGCAACCGATCCTCTTCTTAAAAAAGCATCATAGCCATGAAGAGATCATGCCTTTCTATAAATCGGCAAATATATGTATGGTTACCTCCCTGCATGATGGAATGAACCTGGTGGCAAAAGAGTTTATAGCTGCGAGAAATCAAAATGATGGGGTACTTATTCTTAGCCAGTTTGCAGGAGCTTCGCAGGAACTGATGGGTGCTACTATCATAAATCCATATGATATAGAGAAAACAGCTGATGCCATTAAAACAGCCCTGGAAATGCCTAAAGAATTACAGCATCATAAGATGAAACAAATGCGAAGGGTGATAATGAGTCATAATGTGTACTCCTGGGCGGCTGACATTTTGAAAATGATGGCGTCTATTCAAAATTAATATTTCTTCCTCGTAGAATTACGAACTATTGGGTTCTCTGTTTTTTACATGTAGATATTTTTACCCAACTATCTGAATCCCGGTACAGGGGTTTGAACATCAATTTTAAGTGGCACTCCTTTTGGATTATTAAGCTGTCTTGTTTTAACCAAACTACTTAGTTATGGATACCCTACAAATATTTTTGCAAGAAAAAATAAAAAATCTTGGCAGCGCCATTTTTTTTAATCAAAGTGACGCCGTTTTAAAATTACCCACAAGCATAGTCAGGATCATGGATGTTGACGAATATGGCTTTATCTGGTTTTATATCCAGAAGCCTCCTCAACAACTTACTGAATTTGAAAAAGAATTCCCCGTTAAGCTGGACTTTTTCAGAAAAGGCCTTGACTATTCTTTGCAGGTAATAGGAAACGGTTTTATTGTAAATGATCCCGAAGAACTGATGATAATCACAACGAACCATGAGGAAATAAGGCAATTTGATCCCGGGAAAATGATCCTGATAAAGGTAAAAATGACAAGAGCGGATTATTTTGATAATATCTCCGGATCCAAATCCTCCTGGCTGCACAATGCACTCAGCGCCCTGCAATCCTGGATATTTCCAAATGCTCAAGGCTACGGTCCGGTTACCTACTTTCCTAAAATTTCAGAGGTGAGTTAAGCTTCCTGCAACTTCCAGGTCCTTAAATAAAAAAAATAAAATCATGAGAGCAATATGGTCAGGGGCGATAAGCTTTGGACTGGTGAATATCCCGGTCAAACTTTATAGTGGCACCTCAACGGAACACACACTGGACCTCTCTATGCTTTCAAAAAAAGATTTGGCCCCGATACGTTATGCACGAATATCAACCTCCAGCAATAAGGAAGTGGAATGGAAGGATATTGTAAAAGGATATGAAGTAGAAAAAGGGAAATATGTAGTCATTACGGATGATGATTTTAAAAAGGCCAGCCCTGAAAAAACCAATACGATAGAGATATTGCAATTTGTAGATGAAAAAGAGATTGATTCCATTTTCTATGAAAAGCCTTATTATCTCGCCCCCGATAAAGGCGCGGCGAAATCCTATGCACTTTTATTAAAGGCCCTGGAAAAAGCGGGAAAAGTAGCTGTTGCCAATTGCGTTATAAGAAATCGTGAACATATTTTTAGCATCAAGCCCATGAGCGGGGAGGTTCTCGTACTGGATCAATTGCGATACGCCGACCAGATAAACGAAATACCGGACATCAAAATTTCAAATACAAAGATCACGCAGCAGGAAATAAACCTTGCGTTGAAATTGATAAACCAACTCACGAAAAAATTCAAGCCTGAGTCATTTAAAGATACCTACACAAACACGATGAAGAAGTTGATAGAAGCGAAAGCGAAAGGAAAAAAGATCGCTGCTCCTGTTGTGGAAAAGAGAACGGCTGCTGTAAAGGACCTGATGAGCGTGTTGAAAGAAAGCCTTCATGGCCCTTCTCATGGAAAGAAAAAAGTGGCGTAGTTAAATCCCGGTACGGCCGAATGATGTAAGAATCCTTTATTAAGTCAATTTATTTTAGATCAAGATGAGCTTGGCTACATACAAAAAGAAAAGAAGTTTTAAAGAAACGCCGGAGCCCAAAGGGAGAAAGAATACATCCTCAGCAAAAGGATTGAAGTTCGTCATTCAAAAACATGATGCCACGAGCTTACACTATGATTTCAGGTTGGAAATGGAAGGCGTTTTGAAAAGTTGGGCCGTACCCAAAGGCCCATCAATAAATCCGGATGATAAACGCCTGGCCATGATGGTTGAAGATCACCCTTTTGATTACAGGGATTTTGAGGGAACGATTCCGGAAGGAAACTATGGAGCAGGAACAGTGATGGTTTGGGATGAAGGTATTTATGATCCCCTGGACCATGAGAAAGAAACCGTATCTGAACAACAGAAAATTCTATTGCAGGAATTAAAAAAAGGTGATCTCAAATTCGTGCTTCACGGGAAAAAAATAAAAGGAGCCTTTGCACTTGTAAAAATGAAAGGCCGTGGTGAAAATGCATGGCTTCTTATAAAAAAGCATGACGATGAATCATCAAAAGCAGACATAACAAAAAAGGACAAGTCTGTAAAATCAAACCGGACCCTCAATCAGATCGCGGAAGCAGGAGGGACAAAGGTTAAAAAAAGAACCCTGGTAACGAAAAAGAAATCGACTCCATTGCTTTTAGAGGAAGTCACAAGAAGACCAGTAAAAAAAAACTCCCGGAAGAAAAAAGTTTGATCGGTAAACAATCAGCTGCAAAAAAAGAGAAGCCTCCTCATCACATAAAACCAATGCTCGCAACCCTCGTTGACAAACCTTTCAATGGGGAAGATTGGATATTCGAAATAAAATGGGATGGATACCGGGCCATAGGATCCTTACTCAAAGGGAAAACAGAGCTTTATTCCCGCAACAATATTTCATTTAAAGAAAAATATCCGTTGATCGCTGAGGCACTAAAAGATTTTCAGAAAGACATTATTGTGGACGGTGAGATCGTATCCCTTGATGAAAAAGGGAATTCTCATTTCCAGTATTTGCAGTCCTGGCAAAAATATCAACAGGGGGAATTGATTTATTATGTATTTGACCTGTTGTGGATGGATGGGTATGATCTCACCCAATTGCCACTTGTTGAAAGAAAAAGAATATTGAAGCAGGTCATGCCCGAAAACAATATCATAAGATATAGTGATCATGTTGAAGAAAGTGGGAAAGCATTTTTTGACCTTGCAAAAAAACAAGGGCTTGAAGGTATTATTGCAAAGAATAAGAACAGCCTGTATGAGATGAATGTGCGGAATCAAAATTGGTTAAAAATAAAGACGACCTACCGACAGGAGGCGGTGATCTGTGGTTTCACGGAACCAAGGGCAAGTCGCCAATATTTCGGAGCTTTGATCCTGGGTATTTATCAAAATGACAGGTTGGTATATGCCGGACATTCGGGAACAGGATTCAATGAAAAATTATTAAAGGAAACCTGGAATAAATTGCAACCGTTGATCACCGGCAAATGCCCATTTGATGTGATGCCTAAAACCAATATGCCTGCAACCTGGGTGAAACCCAAACTGGTTTGTGAAATTAAATTCCAGGAGTGGACCCAGGATAATATCATGAGAGTTCCGGTGTTCATGGGTTTGCGCACAGATAAAAAACCAATAGAAGTAAAAAAAGAAAAAGAAATGGCAACAAAAAAAATTCAAAATACAAGCAACAGAAAACAACCTGTTGAAAAGAAAGGGTTGTCTTCAGAAAAAAATAATGCCCGCCCGGATGACCTGGTCGGACGGGCCCGCCCGGCCACCCGTGCAGGTATGGACGGGGACGATCCGATCGGTCGGGAAAAGATCACATCAAAGCCAGGAAGCAAAAAGAGATCAAATTCCAACGAATGGTTGGACCCCGGCGAAAATGACCTTTCAATAAATATAAATGGTCATTTACTCAAACTATCTAACCTGGACAAGATCTATTGGAAAGAAGAGGGGTACACTAAAAGAGACCTGTTGAATTATTATCATGGCGTTGCTCCTTATATATTGCCTTATATGAAAGACAGGCCTCAATCATTGAACCGACACCCCAATGGAATAAATGGGATGAGTTTTTTTCAGAAAAATGTCGAAGGGAAGGTTCCTGATTGGGTTCAAACTTTTAAAGAGTACAGCGAATCAAACCAGGAGACCATCCATTATTTTGTCTGCACCAATGAAGCAAGCCTTATTTACCTTGCCAACCTGGGTTGCATCGAAATGAACCCGTGGCATTCTACCACTAAAAAACCGGCACATCCTGACTACTGCTTAATAGACCTTGATCCTCATGAAACGGGATTTGATAAAGTAATTGAGACTGCGCAGGCAGTTAAAAAAACGCTGGATGAATTAAAAATCCCTGCGTGGTGTAAAACCTCCGGTGCTACAGGGCTGCATATCTGCATTCCGCTGGGAGCAAAATACAATTATGATCAATCCAGGCAATTGGCTGAGTTGCTGGCCAACCTGGTACATCATGAAGTACCCGGGTTTACAAGCGTTGAGAGAAGTCCTGCTAAAAGAAGGAAAAAAGTGTATTTGGATTATTTACAAAATTCAAGGGGACAAACAGTGGCTTGTGTCTATTCAGCAAGACCAAAAAAAGGTGCCACCGTTTCAACGCCGCTTTTTTGGGAAGAAATAAAAAAAGGATTGACGCCATCAAAATTTACAATAAAGAATCTTTTTGAGAGATTGAAAACGGAGGGAGATATTTTTAAACCGGTTTATGGAAAAGGGATTGATCTTAAAAAGACCCTTGCCCAGGTTGAATCGGTATTATCGAAAGAAGTGTGAAAGATTATTTTCCCTGCTCGTTCGCATAACTGTCATCTTCCTTATGCTGTTCCTTGCCGTTCCTGTGCGTGATCCAGCTTTTTAACTTCTCGATCCATTTATCCTTTTGTTCGGCAATTACATGCGAGCTATAATTTTTCAGGAAAAATGGAACCACGAGTTTGGTTACCCATCCTGCCTTTGATAGAATAAATTTCTGGACGATTGAATTGATCGCGAGATCCGAACCTATATTCAGCAATAAACTGGTTTTGTCCCTGGATATCATTTTCTTTACGAATTCGAAAGTGGATCTAACTGGCTCTAATCTTTCTTTTATTTCTTCAATATCATTATAGATTGCCTGTTTTTGAACCTGGAGCAGGATCTCTAACCTCCGTCTTTCAGAAGTCAATTCGTGGTAGGACCTGATTTGTTTATTCATAAAGCTTACGTGTAATAAAATCTCTCAAAAAAGGAAGAATGGTTTTCTTTCTGAATGCCAGCAACACGAACATGCATAATAAATAGAACCCCCCTACAATGAAAAAACCTGCCGCCCGGCTATTTGTAAGATTTCCCACCCACCAGGCAGCACCTATACCAATGAAGAGTACAACAAGAAAAAATAAGAGAGCTATTGTAACTGAACTGATCACTGATGAAGCGATGCTGACACTTTTTTGTGCAACATTCACGATGATCAATTGAGAATACGTTTCGAGAAAGTCGGTAATGTGTTCCGGTAGGCTTATTGTTTCTTCTTCAGCCTTTTTGGTCCTGGTAGATTCTTCTTCCATTTATAAAAAATTAAAAGAAAATAAAAAGCAGGTCATTACGACCTGCTCTCCTGATTAACCAAGGTCTTCTTTTAGATTAGAAACTTTATGTTCAGCTGCAGATTTCATATGTTTTGCTTTTTCCTTAAGATCATTGTATTGATCCTGGGTATTTCTGAAAACATTGCTTATCTGGTCAGCCCAGTCGCCAGTCGTTTTCGCAATTTTTTTGCGGGTTTCACTTCCCTTTTCAGGAGCGATTAACAGGCCAATTACTACTCCGGCAGTGGCAGCGCCAAGGATACCGAGAAATACTTTAGTTCCAGTAGTCATAATTACATATTTAAGGGTGAACAAAAATTTTTTCTATCCCTGTACTTGAAAGAATCATACCAAATATCCCCTGTCAAAAAAATCGAGTAGGGAAACAGACTTATCCTTGAAGGTTGTTAAAATAAAAACTGGTGAAATTAATTGAGAAAATTATTCCACAACCACCCGGGAGCTTGGCAGGAATATCTTTAAAGTTAAAATTATTCGCCCCAAATTTCGTCTTTATTCTCAAGCCATCTTTTTACCAGGTCCGTAGTAACCGATTTTGGTCTTTCAAGAGGTAATCCCAGGGCTCTGTCCCAGCAAAGATTTGCAAGAACTCCCAAAGAGCGGCTAACGGCAAAGAGCACCGTGTAAAACTCATATTCTACCAATCCGTAGTGTACCAGTAATGCTCCGCTGTGAGCGTCCACATTGGGCCAGGGGTTCTTTATTTTTCCGAGAGATTTCAGGATGGGAGGCACTGTTTCATAAATATTCCATACGGTTTGAACCAAATTATCATCAGGTAAATGTTTTTTCGCAAACTCCATTTGTGCGGTAAACCTGGGGTCCGTTTTGCGCAAAACCGCATGCCCATATCCCGGAACCACTTTTCCTTCGCTCAGCGTCTTTTTCACGTAAGCTGCTATTTGCTCTTTATTGGGTAAGTCGGTTTTTAGTTCCTTTTGCATCTCGAAGATCCATTTGATCACTTCCTGGTTCGCAAGACCATGCAATGGCCCGGCAAGTCCATTCATACCTGCGGCATAACTTAAATAAGGGTCACTAAGGGCTGATCCCACAAGATGAGTAGTATGCGCAGATACGTTCCCTCCCTCATGGTCTGCATGAATGGTCATATACAATCGCATCAGGTCCATAAAGCTTTCATCCTCATAACCAAGCATATGGGCAAAATTTCCAGCCCAATCGAGCAATCCATTAGGATTGATGTGATGGTTATTCTTATACTTACGCCGGTAGATATATGCTGCGATTCTTGGCAATCTTGCAATAAGCAAAATGGTATCATCAAATGCAGGAAGCCAGTAATCTTTTTTATTGATGCCTTCAGCATATGCCTTTGCAAAATAACTTTCAGTTTGAAGGGCCATGACACCTATCACATACATTGTCATCGGATGGGTATTCAGAGGCAACGCATCGATCGCTGCAAACACGTGATTGGGAACATGGCTACGTCGTTGCAAAATATCCGTTACATGATTTACATCCGATTCAACAGGCAACTCACCTACAAGCATCAAATAAAATAATCCTTCCGGCAGAGGTTCACTGCCATGACGCGCTCTTGGAAGTTTTTCTCTTAATTCAGGGATAGAAAAGCCCCTGAACCTGATACCATCCTGCGCATCCAGTAATGATGTTTCCGAAATCAGGCCCGTAATTCCCCGCATGCCCTGGTATATCTGCGACAACTGCACTTGTCCTATAACCTTCTCTCCATGTTCTTTGAGCAGATTCTTTATCTCTGTATTCAATTCATCTGCTTTGGCCTTAAACCTATCTTTTAGATCACCCATGATAATATTTTTTGAAAGAAAATTGGAGCAATAAAGGTAGGAAAGAAAATCAGACGAGTATCCACAAAGGCCAGGTGATACAGAATGTAAAAAGGCGTGGCGCAATTATTTCACCATTATTTTATTGGTTTATTTTGGCGCTATTCTGTACAACCAATAAGCCACGCCTCCAAAAACAAGGTCGGGCAACCAGGCAGCAATAAGAGGAGGAAAATCACCTTTAATTGAAAACACGGTAGAAAAACGATCACAAAGAATGAATAGCACGGCTATCACAATTCCCATGGCAAGATGAAGGCCACTTCCACCCCTTACTTTGCGGCTTGAAACTACTACACCGATCAGTGTCAATAATAATACTGCAAATGAAGTGGCAGTCCTCCTGTACCATTCTACCCGCAACGTATTTAATCCCTCTGATCCCCGAAGTTCTTCCATCCTGATATAATTCTTGAGTTTGGGCGTCGAGAGCTTGTCCTTTAAATATTCATCATCGAGAAGGTCTTCAGGTTTCATGTTCAGGTTCATATGCATTTCCGGCCTTGCGTGTGCCGTTTCATTTAAACCTTCAATGTTTCTTTCGGTTGTGTTTGTTAGTTTCCAATTTTTTCTAGCAGTGTCCCACTTCATATTGTCCGCACGGAGATTATAAACCACTTTACCATTCTTTACCCGGTCAAGAAAAAAACTGGATGCTGTTTTCGAACCGGTATCGTAATATTTGAAACCCACATAGGTATTTGGATCAACTCTTTTGTAAATAGGTAAACTGGGATCACGGCCCGACTTTACACCAAATGGATCAATATATTTCGATTGAAAATTACTCCGGATCTCCTGTGCTTTTGGAATTACGTAACGGCTGGCAAACCATAACATCGTTGCCAATAAGAAACCTCCAATAAAATAGGGGCGGAGAAAGCGATTGTAGCTGACACCACTTGCCAGGATCGCCACGATCTCGGATCTCGCGGCCATCCGGCTGGTAAAAAATATCACAGCGATAAAAACAAAGAGTGGGAACAACAAGCCCCAGATATAAGGAACAAAACCAAAATAATATTGCGTGATGATCTGTGATGTGGAAAGTCCGGATTTCACGAAATCATCCGTTTTTTCGCTGCTGTCAACGGCAACAGCAATCAACGTGAACAAAAACATGCAAAAGAAAAATGTGACGAAAAGTTTTTTAACTATGTACCAGTCTATTTTGCGCATGAGTGTTCAAATGTAAAAGAAAAATTGTTGGGGAGTTGTGAAAGGATAGTAAGGTATCCATATTAAATTGCTTTGATGCCGGAAAAATATCATCATAACCTTTGTTTTAAAATAGGGAGGATATCATTTTTCCAGGCTAAAAAATCACCCGCTGTAATATGTTGCCTTGCCTGCGACACGAGCCACATGTAAAATGCAAGGTTCTGCACGCTGGCAATCGTTAATCCAAGTATTTCTTTTGACCTGATAAGGTGTCTCAGGTAAGCTTTGTTGTAATAATGACTGAATTCACTATCAATGCCATCGTCAATGGGAGAAAAATCTTTTTCCCATTTTTTATTATCAATATTGATGACTCCCTGTGATGTAAAAAGCATGGCGTTTCGGCCATTGCGGGTCGGCATTACACAATCAAACATATCCACTCCCAATGAAATGCATTCCAGGATGTTCCATGGCGTTCCTACGCCCATCAGGTACCTTGGCTTATCCTGGGGTAAATGATCGCAGCATAACTCTGTAAATTCATACATCATTTCTTCCGGCTCGCCCACACTCAATCCTCCAATGGCATTGCCCGGAGCGTTTTTCGAGGAAATATAAGCACAGGATTCTCTACGAAGGTCGGCAAAGGTTCCACCCTGTACGATCGGAAAAAGATGCTGCGGGTGACCATATTTCAATCCTGTTTCCCGAAGCTGTTGAATACACCTGTCAAGCCATCGGTGTGTTAATTCCATGCTTGTCCTGGAATAAAAATGGTCACTGGGATAAGGAGGGCATTCATCAAATGCCATAATAATATCCGCGCCAATGATCCGTTGAATATCCATCACCTTTTCAGGAGTAAAAATGTGACGGCTGCCGTCGATATGGCTTTGAAAGGTGACACCTTCTTCATTGATTTTCCTGTTTGCTGCCAGGGAAAAAACCTGGTACCCTCCGCTATCAGTTAAGATGGGCCTGTTCCAACTCATGAATTTGTGAAGCCCTCCTGCAGCTTCGAGTTCTTCTGTTCCGGGCCTCAGGTACAAATGATAGGTATTTCCAAGGATGATCTGGGCGCTCACATCTTCAATAAGTTGTTGCTGTGAAATGGCTTTCACACTTCCAACGGTGCCCACAGGCATGAAGACAGGAGTGAGGAGGTCACCATGATCAGTCTTTATCGTTCCATTTCTCGCTTTGGAATTTTTATCGGAACTATTTAATTGAAAAGATAAAGCAGGCATATATTGGCGCAAAGATAGAAATGGCGCCGCTTTTGAATTATTTTAAAAACCTGCAATGCAAATAAGACGGAATTTCGATTTCAGCTGCCTGGTCCAGGGAATAATGCTCCCCGGAAAATTCAATGAAGGAAGACTACATGAAAAGGATGAGCCTTGTTATGGGATAAAACGATACTATCAATTTTTGCGTTCTTAAATTTATTTATTTTATTATCTGTAGTAGACCTGAAAGGGCGCTATTTGTCCCATTTCTTGATTCACATCACGTAGAAAGATTTTGCTTTTTAATCAATGATTGTAATTTATTTTCGCACCAGGTTTCAACGAACCAGCCACCAAACCAGATTTGCTTATGAATTGGACATTATTGAAGGATCACCTGTGGGAAATTGTGTTTTATCTTTTTTGCCTGGTAACATTCATCCAGTTTTTTTATTACATTTTCTTTTTTAGCAGGGTTGCTTTTTATAAAGCAAATACAAAAAACCAATCGCAGCAACATCCTGTTTCTGTTATTATTTGTGCGCGGGATGAAGATGAGAATATTGCCCGGTATCTGCCCGGTGTTCTCGTGCAAAAATATTCGTCTTCGCACGAGATCATCGTTGTGAATGATAACTCCGTCGATGATTCGAAATATATCCTGGAGGAGTTGCAAAAAACATTTAAGCTTTTGCAGATAGTCGACCTGAAGCAGGAGGCAAAACTAATCTCCGGGAAAAAATATCCATTGTCCATTGGTATCAAAGAAGCCAGGCACGAGATCGTTTTGCTCACAGATGCGGACTGTGTGCCTGCAAGCGAATTGTGGATTCAGAAAATGCAGGATGGTTATGTAAATGGAACAGAGATCGTCATCGGCTACGGGGCCTATAACAAACGTCCCGGTTTTCTAAATAAGATCATCCGCTTCGAGACGTTTCATTCCGCCCTTCAATATCTTTCATTCGCACTCGCGGGCAAACCTTACATGGGCGTTGGCAGAAATCTATCCTACAAGAAAGACGTTTTTATCCGCAATAAAGGATTTTCTTCCATCAACCACATTCCGGGCGGCGATGATGATCTTTTCATCAACAAAGTGGCTACGAAAAAAAACACCAAAATAGTAATTGATAAAGACGCCATTACTTTAAGCCAGCCAAAGAGAAGCTTTAGCGAGTGGATACGGCAAAAAACAAGACATTATTCAACGGCCAGGTATTATAAAAAAGGCAATAAATTTTTACTTGCCATCTATTCTGTATCACAATTCTTTTTTTATCCTTTGTTCCTGTTAAGCATTTTATTTTACAACTGGCAATTTGCTCTCGCGGTTTTTGGAGCCCGCTTCCTCCTCCAATCATTCGTATTTTTCAAAGCCATGAAAAAATTGAATGAAGCTGACCTTTGGCCCTGGTTCTTGTTTTTTGATATAGGGATGTTTTTTTATTATATCATCTTTGCTCCAACATTATGGAAAAAACCAAGAGTTAGCTGGAATTAACTCCATCGGTAAGCAGGTATTTTAATGAGATCCCTCAATGGAAAAAATCTTAAAATATTTTTCAGATTTTACTACGTTCCAGGTACAGCAATTAAAGGCACTTGAAGATCTATACAAAGATTGGAACAGCAAGATCAACGTCATCTCCAGGAAAGATATAGACGGTTTGTATGAAAAACACGTATTGCATTCCCTGGGTATAGCGGCCGTATTTGATTTTTCCGATGGAGACGAAATCATTGATATCGGTACAGGTGGGGGCTTCCCGGGCATTCCCCTGGCTATTTTTTTCCCCGGCGTAAAATTTCACCTTGTAGACAGTGTTGCAAAGAAATTAAAAGTAGTCGAGGCGGTTGCTTCTGGCATCGGATTAAAAAATATCACTACGCAAAACATAAGAGTCGAAGAAATCAAAGGGAGAAAATTTGATTTTGTGGTATCAAGAGCTGTTGCGCCATTAAAAAACCTATGGAATTGGAGCCGGCCTTTGTTGAGAACTTCAAAGCTCAATGACAAAGTCACGATAGTCAATGATCAGCACGCAGCATCCAAACTCCATAGGCCCGGTCTTATCAGTCTGAAGGGTGGTGATCTTACGGAAGAGATACAGGAAAGTGGAACGAAGCCCCGCATTTTAGAAATTTTTGAAATATTTCCCGAAGAGTCATTTAAGGAAAAATATATTCTTTACGTTTCTATTTGACTTTATGCAAGATTATTTTTTTACCGCAAAGTGGTATTGGTGGATTGTGCCGCTTATCTGACCTTTGTGTCATGAAAGAGATTACCGTTTGCATTGTAGATGATAACAATGAACTCAGGGCGGCGCTGGAAGAAATAGTTTCCATGTCAAATGGTTATAAGTGTACAGGCACCATGAGTACATCAGATGAGGCTATTCGAAAATTGCCTTTGCTGAACCCTGAGGTAGTCTTAATGGACATCAATCTTGGCAGGGGCGAAACGGGAATTGATTGTGTTCGTGAACTAAAACCCAGGATGCCTTTTACAAATTTTATGATGTGTACGGTTTATGAAGAAGATGAGAAAATCTTTGAAGCACTCAATGCTGGTGCCAGCGGATATATCCTGAAGAAAACCGCTCCGGGTAAATTGCTCGAGGCCATCAGGGAACTATATGAAGGTGGCTCTCCCATGAGCAGCCAGATCGCGAGGAAAGTGGTGGCCGCTTTCCAAAAAAGAGCTATGAGCGGCACGGGAAATATTAAAAATGATCTTGCTGTTCTTTCAAACAGGGAAAAAGAAATATTGGAATTACTCTCACGCGGACTGATGTACAAAGAAATCGCCCACGCTTTATCAATTGGCCAGGAGACGGTGCGCAAGCATGTATATCATGTTTATGAAAAACTCCATGTTTCAAATAGGGTAGAGGCGGTAAATAAATATTACGGACGTTGAGTAAACAGGGTGATCAACAAAAAAGTGGGAAGAATTCATAAAACTAAAATGCTCCTGCATTAAAATAAAACAACCAGCGATAACCATTTCTATTAAACCTTTTCCAGGTTTTATCCGTAAGGTCCTAATCAAAAGAAAGCCCTCTTCTAAGGAGGGCTAATTATTTTTCAGACCTTGCTACCATTTTAATTCAAGCCTGTTATTTTTTCGTTCCACATCAGCCATACGTAACGAGGGATCAATTTCCACAATCTTTATATCAGTCAGCTTCCTGTCCGTCTGGATAATATACGTGGCGCTTGTCCAATGCCAGGGATCATTTACCTTCCTGGGAATAGAATCATTCTCCTTCGGCTTTTGGCCGTACATAAGGTCAAGAGGAATATACTGCAACTCTTTAGTACCATCCTTAAAAGTTAACTGGAGATCGATCGGCATGGGAATGAGTCCAATATCCCTCAGCCTGATATTAGTTTTTCCGTTCTCTTCCCACAAGCTATCAATTCCATAATCGATTGTTTTAGTCGAACTGATCCAGTATTCTTTGTACCAGTCCAATTTCATTTTGCTCACTTTCTCTGCTACATTTATAAAATCCTGCGCATTGGGGTGTTTGAATCTCCATAACCTGTAGTACTCAAGTAAAATCTTATCTCTTACATCCGCTCCCACGATATATCCCAACTGTTCCATGAACACTGCTCCTTTATTATAGGCCGCAGGCCAGTAAGCAAAGTTTGTATTATAATGATCTGCATGAGTGGATAACGGCTCTTCTTTGCTGCTTTTTACAAGATTGAAATAGTTGTTGTAATTATTTTTCTGCGCAAAGCTGGTGTCCTGGTTTAAAAAAGCCCATATTCTCGATGTAGAATACTCTGTAAACCCTTCGTCCATCCATGGGTAAAGCGATTCATTGGTCCCGAGCATGCCCTGGTACCAACTATGCATCCATTCATGTACCGCGCCACCAGGAGTGGCAAGTAAGGTCGCCATTGGATATTCCATACCGCCATCCCCACCGTGTATAAATGAATATTGTTTGTATGGGTAGCGCCCAAAAGTTTTCTGGATAAAAGGGTAGGCTTTTTCTGCAATATCCAATAGGTTTTCCCATTGTTGTGCCGTCGCATTTGTTGGTTTGTAAAAAACGTGGACGGTCAGGCTATCATTCAACTTCCTTGAAACATGGACATACCCCGGATCTGCGGCCCAAACAAAATCATGAACATTTTGTGCTAGAAAATGCCAGGTCAATTTCTCACCTGCCGGACGGCTTACCGTTGCGCCTTTCGCCTCATACCCATAACCTATTTGGTTAGGGTTTTGCAAATAACCAGAACCTGCAAGGATATAAGTTTTATCAATAGAAATGGTCACGTCAAAATCTCCCCAAACGCCGTAGAATTCACGCCCAACATATGGAGTAGGGTGCCATCCTTCATAATCGTATTCACACATCTTTGGATACCATTGGCTCATTGAATAACGAACCATGGTAGTGGGATTATCTCTCCCGCTACGGCGTATCTGTAAGGGAACCTGTGCTTCAAATTCGATTTCAAATGTTACTTTGGATCTTGGAAGAATAGGTTTATCCAAATTCACTTCCATGATTGTTTCTTCAATTTTGAATGTTTGCGGCCGGCCATTCATTTTTAATGAAAGGATCTTTTGATAGCCATATTCTTCGGGCTTCAAATTCATGATCCGGTCACGGACCCTTGGATCCCAATCCAAAACATCACTTCCATCCCGTGCACTTCTCAATGCGATGCTGCCTTGCCGGCGACTCCGGTTATCCATCATGCTGTTGGGCTGAAACGCATTCCAATAAAGATGATAAAACACCCTCGATAAGGTATCAGGAGAATTATTCCAATAGTCCAATTTTTGTTTCCCTTTGAATTGATTCGTTTGAACATTCATATCAATGTTCATTACATATTTCACGCGCTGCTGCCATCGATCAGGCTGGGAGTTGCAAATAATTCCAAGGCTTAATGCAAAAAAGGCAAGCAATGTTTTCTTATTCATTTTCCTTTGCTTTAAAGAGGGGCAAAAATACAAAGAAAAAATCCTGGGGCATGGGTGTGGAGTCAGTTATACATCTTTTTTAGGATTTCGGATCGGAGAACAGTAATAAGTATTAAGTGATATGTTATACGTTTGAGAATACATTCACAAAGCAGCCAACTTATTACTTAGGACCTTATACGTAATACGTTTGAGAGTACGTTCACAAAGCATCTGACTTATTACTTAAAACCTAAAACTTAAAACTTACGACGCGCCGGCAACAACAATAACAATTTCACCTTTGGGATTTTTTTCTTTGAAATGGAGTAGTACTTCTGTTAAGGTTCCCCTTTGGTTCTCTTCAAACATTTTTGTCAATTCACGGCTAACACAACACAATCTTTCAGAACCAAAATATTGAACAAATTCCCGGAGTGTTTTGACAAGCCTGAGTGGCGATTCATAAAAGATCATGGTGCGATCTTCTTCTGCTAACTTTTTCAAAAGAGTTTGTCTCCCTTTTTTAAGTGGCAAAAAACCTTCAAACACGAAACGATTGGATGGGATGCCACTGTTGACAAGCGCCGGAACAAAAGCGGTTGGGCCCGGAAGGCACTCCACTTTGATGCCTTCCTGGATACACTTTCTGATGAGCAAAAAAGCGGGATCGGATATCCCGGGAGTGCCCGCATCGGTTACGAGTGCCATTTTTTTTCCTTCTGAAAGCTGGTCAGCAAGATGCTGCAACACTTTATGTTCATTGTGTTGATGATAGGGAGAAAGTGATTTTATAATCTGGAAATGATTTAAAAGATTTGCCGTGGTCCTGGTATCTTCTGCAAGAATAAGGTCCACTTCTTTCAATACCTCCAGGGCACGGAGTGTGATATCTTTTAAATTGCCAATAGGAGAGGGAACGACATATAGCATAGCTGCGAATTTTGAGCTTTGAGCTATCGTCTCGCAGCTCGCAGCTAAGGGGCTCATGGCTTAATTCACTGACACTTCGTAGTATTCCATAACAGGATTTGCCAATAATTTTTTGCTGGCTTCTTCGGCGATTTGTTTTGCTTTATCCTCTGAGTCCGCATCAACCTGAAGGGTAATATTCTTGCCGATCCTGACGTCTTCCACCGTATTCAGTCCGAGATTCTGAAGACCACTCATAACAGCTTTTCCCTGCGGATCCAGCAATTCTTTAAGAGGCATCACTTTTATTTGCACTGTATAGGTCATGTAGTTTTATTTTTAAAAGCCAAAGATAGAATAACATAAAGTATAAAAATGACCGGAACGGCAAGCCACTTTAAACTGATTGCAGCAATTATGGCGAGAGCCGCCAATAAATATTTAGCCCGGTTGTTCTTTAAAGAAAAATCTTTGAATTTAAAGCTCATCATAGGCAGGGATGAAATCATGAGAAAGGAAAGGAGGATGATCAATCCGTAGAGAAACCATTTATTGAGCAAAAGATTAATGATCCACACTTTATTTCCATACCAGTACAAAACCGGTAAAGAGGCTACCAATATACCAACAGCGGGAACCGGCAAACCTTTGAAAGAAAGAGACGATCCATTATCGAGATTAAATCTTGCCAGGCGGTAGGCAGCGGCACAAGGCAATAAAAAGGAAATAGATACCCAGGCGATTGAAGTATCCATTCCGCCATCTTCCTGCGCAAAACTTAACCTTAGAAACTGGTATAATATCATAGCAGGGGCTACCCCAAAACTTACCAGGTCAGCAAGGGAATCCAATTGCGCGCCCATTTTTGAAGTAGATTTAATAAGCCGTGCAACAAAACCATCAAAAAAATCAACGATCGCTGCTAAACCGATAAACAAAGATCCAAGCCATATCTTTTCCGGTATATCGATTAACTCAGTACCATTAGCATCAGCAGTAATTATAATACCATTCTGAAGAATAAAAACAATTGCCATGCAACCAAAGATCAAATTAAGCAGGGTAAAAAAGTTCGGTATTTGTTTCATCAATTTGAAGATTTGAAATGAGCTAATTTGAAAATGTAATGTAGATTTCCATTCTCAAATTTTCAAATTAACTCGTGGGTTAATTATTTCTTCATCAATGCCTCGATCTCCTCAACAGTTATCGGAATATTTTTCATAAGATCTTTATTCCCGTTCCTTGTGATCCAGACATTATTTTCTATCCGAACTCCCGTTTGTTCCTCCTCAATATAAATTCCCGGTTCCACGGTGAATACCATTCCCGCTTTTATAGGTTCTGTCCTTGTGCCCAGGTCATGTACATCAATACCAAGATGATGTGATATCCCATGATATAAATACCTGCGATACGCCTTGTTCTCCGGATCCTCATTTTTGACATCGGATTTTTTTAATAAACCAATTTTCAAAAATTGTTGGGTTGCTTCTTCGCCCACTTTATCTGTATAATCGATAATGGAGATGCCCGGCTTCAATAAACTCTTTGCATAGTCATGTAAATGCAAACAAGCATTATAAACTGTTTTCTGCCTGCGGGTAAATTTTCCATTCACAGGAACAGTCCTTGTAAGATCTGCATTA
>Ga0193726_1000665_pt1 | contig 33738 bp, 25 predicted proteins | sample H2c1metaG_FD_144928 | JGI IMG/M metagenome (GOLD analysis project Ga0193726, IMG submission 144928) | Soil microbial communities from a riparian zone of the East river system, Colorado, United States - H2c1 | ecosystem: Environmental > Terrestrial > Soil > Riparian zone | place: USA: East River... | reverse complement strand
ACTGCATGCCGCCGGAGAGCTGCTTCGGCCAGTGATTCTCAAAGCCCGATAAACCGACCCGATCGATGAACCCATCGGCGATCTTGCCGCGATCCGCTTCGGAAATCCCGCGCTCGCGCAGGCCGAACGCGATGTTTTCGCGCACGGTCAGCCACGGGAACAGTGTGTACGACTGGAACACCATGCCGCGATCCGCGCCAGGTCCCGCTACCTCGTGGCCGTCTAGAATGACGCGGCCGCTTGTCGGCCGGTCAAGCCCGGCGACGATACGGAGCAGCGTGGATTTTCCACAGCCCGACGGGCCGAGGATGGTGACGAAGTCATTGTTGCCGACGCTGAGATCGGTCGGTTCCAGAGCCCGCGTCGGCGCATGGCCCTGGCGCGCAGGGAAGGTGCGAGAGACCTGATCGATCTTCAGCTTGGTCATGCCAATTTCCACGGAAACAGCCAGGCGTTGAAGGCCTTGAACAGGAAGTCCGACACGAGGCCGATCAGGCCGATGACGATGATGCCGAAGATGATCTGACCAGTGTTCAGCAGCGCCTGGCTGTCGGTGATCATATGGCCGATGCCCGACGATGAACCGATGAGTTCGGCGACGATGACGTAGGTCCACGCCCAACCCAGAACGAGCCGAAGGATTTCCGCGATGTCGGGGGCAGACGAGGGCAGCAGCACGCGGCGGATGATGCCGTTGTCGCTGGCGCCCAGCGTGTACGCTGCTTCAACAAGGTCGCGCCTTGTGTTCCCAACGGTTACGGCGACCATCAAGATAATCTGGAAGACCGAGCCGATAAAAATGACCAGCAGCTTCTGCAGTTCGCCGATGCCCGCCCACAGGATCAACAGCGGGATGAAGGCCGAGGCGGGCAGATAACGGGCAAACGAGACGAATGGCTCCAGCAAGGCCTCGATCGGCTTGTAAGCGCCCATCAGCACGCCGAGCGGCACAGCGATGATGGCCGCCAGCACAAAGCCGCCGATGACCCGCCATATCGTCATGCCGATGTCGAACAGGAAGCCGTACTTTGTCAGGAGTTCCCAGCCTTCCTGCAGCATGGTCAGCGGGTTCGCGAGAAACGTTCTCGAGACGTAGCCACCGAAGGTCGCCCATGCCCACAGGGCAACGAACAGGACGAAGAACGCAAAGCCATAGGCTGCGCGCTGCTTCGATGTCACAGGATCCAGCGGACGCATCACAGGAGATATTCCTCAAAGCGGTGCCCCGATCGCGGGAAGTCCCGCTTCCACGGGTGAGGAAGCGGCACCGGCGCAGCGCTGACCTGGTCTACTTGATGAAGCTCGCATCAAAGAGGTCGTCGATCTTCGGGATCGACTTGATGATGCCGATCTCGAGCAACAGGTCTGCGGCCTCCTTGTTAAAGGCCTGGAACTCGCCCACGAAGAATTTCTGGTTCGCGGCCTTGTCCTGCCAGCGCAGATATTTCGCCGAGTTGCCGAACTGTTCGCCGGACTGCTTCACATCGGCCCCCATGATCTCGTAGGACTTGGCCTGGTCCTTTTCGATCATGGCGACGGCCTCGAAATAGCTGTCGGCCAGCGCCTTCGCGGCTTTCGGGTTGTCGGCCAGGAATTTCGGCGTGCAGCCGAACGTGTCCATGATCATCGGGTAGTCGAGCGTGGTGGCGATGATCTTGCCCTTGTCCGGCGCAGCACGCACCGTCGAGAGGTAAGGCTCATAAGTCATGGCTGCATCGTTCTGACCGGACACGAATGCCTGCGCGGCCGCGGCTGGCTCCAGATTCACCACCGTAACGTCCTTGACCGAGAGGCCGTTTTTCTTGAGCATCCAGGCCAGGGTGAAATAGGGGGCGGTGCCGGGTGTGGACGCGGCGATCGTCTTGCCCTTCAGATCCTTGATCGACGCGACATCGTTTCGCGTTGCCATGCCATCGGCGCCGTAGCTCTTGTCGAGCTGGAATATCTGCTTGGTCGCAACACCATTGGCATTCCAGGAAATCCAGGTTTCGACGGTGGTCGCCGCGCACTGGACGTCGCCTGACGCAATGGCCAGATGCCGGTCCTTCTGCGGGATCTTCTTGATCGTCACATCGAGGCCGTTCTTCTTGAAGATGCCCGCCTGGTTTGCGAGCGTGAGCGGCGCAAACCCGGTCCATCCCGAGATCCCGATGCTGACCTTCACGTCTTCGGCGAGCGCTGGTGCGGATACCAGGAAAGCTGCGGCGGCGGCGAATATTCCAAGACTACGCATGGCTGTATCCCTTTTGCTGGTTCACTGATTGCGTCCTGTTCGTCTGTTCACACCCGTGCGGGCGATACTGCTGCATAAGATGTTGCTGCATAAATTGTGCCGCACTTCACACGCGTTGATATCCTTCTCTCAACCGCCCTTGAAGCGGGCAACCAGTTTGTGGCACTCGCCGGGATAGAGCAGGCGCACAGCCGTCAGCGTCCGCGTGCTGCGCCAAGTGTGCCGGTCGATCACGAGGCAGGGCGCGCCGATCACAATGTCCAGTGCCGCCGCGGCCTGGTCGTCGGCCACGATGGCGCTGATCGAATGCTCGGCTTCCGTCCATGGGACATGGTGGAGCAGCCACGAACCGGGCGGCTCAATCGCAAAATCCGCCGTGGCGGCTTCGGGCACCGCGTCGAGATCGATTAGTCTGTCCTCGATAGCGAACGGCACGTTATCGGCGCTGTGGCGGCAGGCTATAGCGATCACCTTGCCGGTTTTCCGTACCCCAAGACGCGCGCGATCGGCGGCGTTTGCGGCGCGGCGCGAGCACTGGATCAGCTCATAACCGTAGCTGCGGCCGAGAGCGGTGATCTCCGCGCGGATGTCGGCGATCTGGAGGACAGCTGACAGGAATTTGGGACGGCGCACAAATGTGCCAGCCCGCCGCCGCCGCTCGATAAGATCGGCTTGCGCCAGTTCCGACAGCGCCTTGCTCACCGTCATTCGCGAGCAGCCATAGCGCGTCATGAGCTGGTGCTCGAACGGGATGCGGTGACCCGGCGGCCATTCGCCGGTCAGAATTCGGCGCTCGATGTCGAGGCGGATCTGCTTGTACAGCGTCGGTCTGTCGGCTGTCTGGAGTTTGTCGCGATCTGTGGAGAGGCTCATGCCACGAGCCTTCGCACCGCGGCGTTGAATGTGTCGCGCGCCTTCCGCCGGAGCCGGTGGCGCCCATCCTCGACGACTTTGTCGCCGCCCGCCCAGACACAAGCGACGGCGCCCGCGCCTGCCGAGAAAATCCAGCCATCGAGGACGGCATCCCTGCGGCGCCCGGCGAGCGACGGATGTGTGGTGTCGAGGGTTACGATGTCCGCGCGGGCACCAGCCTGGAGTCCGACGATCGGCTGCGCGAGCGCCTGGGCGCCGCCGGCGAGCGCGCCGTCAAGCAGCGCGCGACCGGTCGAGACGCCGGGACCGCCGGACAACACATTGCGCTCCCGGTGCTTCAACCGCTGGCCATATTCGAGCTGACGCAGTTCATCGGCGACGCCGACCAGGACATTGGAATCTGTGCCGACGCCGAACCGACCACCTGCGTCAAGGAATTCGCGGGCCGGAAAAATGCCGTCGCCGAGGCTCGCCTCGGTAACCGGACAGAGCCCGGCGACTGCGCTGCTGTTGGCAAGCGAGGCGATTTCTGCCGCGGTTGCATGGGTCGCATGGATGAGGCACCAGCGCTGATCGATGGGCGCATGATCGAGCAGCCACTCGACCGGCCTCCGGCCCGACCAAGCGATGCATTCCTCGACTTCCTTGATCTGTTCGGCGGCGTGGATATGAATCGGCCCGGCTTCCGCCAGTGGCACGATTGCCGCCAATTCGTCTGGCGTCACGGCCCGCAGGCTGTGCGGAGCGACACCGACATTGGCACCGGGCAACGCGCGGACGGCCATCCGCGTGGCGGCAATCAGCTTGGCAAATTGGTCGATCGAGCAGATGAAGCGGCGCTGGCCGGCATGTGGTGCGGCTCCGCCAAACGAGCCGTGCGCGTAGAAACTCGGCAGCAGTGTGAGCCCGATGCCGGTGATCTCGGCGGCTCGCGCAATTCGCGTCGCCATCTCCGCAGGATTGGCGTAGGGCCTGCCGTCGTGGTCGTGATGGAGATAGTGGAATTCCCCGACGCGCGTATAGCCTTGCTCGAGCATCTCGACATAGAGCAACGTTGCGACGGCTTCCGTGTCTTCGGGAGTCATGTCCAGCGCGAAGCGATACATCGTCTCGCGCCATGTCCAGAACGTATCCGCGGCGTTGCCGCGCGTTTCGGCGAGGCCTGCCATGCCACGCTGGAACGCGTGACTATGCAAGCTCGCTATTCCGGGGATTGCCAGCTGGTGGCGTTCATCGAGGCTTCCCGGGGCCGTGCCGACCGTAACCTTGGTGATGGTCCCATCGCTCACAACCACCTGCACGTCATCGGCCCAGCCCGCGGGAAGCAGTGCTGATCCGAAATGCAGAGTGGACATGTTTCCAAACCGGGTGGACAGAACACCAACACGATTATATGTATAGACATATCGATATCTCCGTCAAGCTTCTGCCGTAGAGGGAATGCTGCATGGCCGAGCGCTTTGATCGAATCTGGCACAATGCCCGGCTCGCCACGGTTCGCGGCGATCTACCCGAACTCGGCGTGATCGAGCACGGCGTGATCGCGGCGCGCGATGGCCGCATCGTCTTCGCAGGCAACCGTTCCGACTTTCTATCGGATGCCGATGCGGCCGAACGGATCGATTGCGCGGGGCGGTGGATCACGCCCGGACTGGTCGATTGCCATACCCACTTGGTTTTCGGTGGAAACCGTGCGCACGAGTTCGAGCTGCGGCTGCAGGGAGCAAGCTACGAAGAGATCGCGCGTGCGGGCGGCGGCATTGTCTCGACGGTCGCGGCGACGCGGAAGTCTAGCGAGGACGAACTTGTTGCCAGCGCGCTGCCGAGGCTCGACGCACTGATCGGCGAGGGCGTGACGACGGTAGAGATAAAATCCGGCTATGGGCTCAATACGGAAACCGAGATGCGTCAGCTATCAGCTGCGCGTGCGCTGGGCCGCAACCGGGCGGTCACCATACGAACGACGTTTCTTGGCGCGCACGCTCTGCCTGCGGAAGCTGATGGCGACAAGGATCGATACATCGATCTTGTTTGCCGCGAGATGCTGCCGGCGGTGGCGCAGGCCGGACTCGCCGACGCGGTTGACGGTTTCATGGAAGGCATCGCTTTCTCGAAAGATCAAACGGCGCGGGTGTTCCGTGCGGCAAAGGCGCTTGGACTGCCGGTCAAGCTGCATGCGGATCAGTTGTCGAACCTCGGCGGAGCAGCGCTTGCTTCGGAATTTTCTGCTTTGTCCGCCGATCATCTGGAGCACACAGATCCCGCCGGCGTCGCGGCCATGGCGCGGGCGGGTACGGTGGCAGTGCTTCTGCCGGGCGCGTTCTATTTCATTCGCGAGACGACGAAACCGCCGGTCGAGCTGTTCCGCGCCCACGGCGTGAACATGGCGCTGGCTACCGATTGCAATCCCGGCAGCTCGCCGCTCACGTCGCTTCTGCTGGCGATGAATATGGGCGCGACGCTGTTCCGGATGACCGTTGCCGAATGCCTCGCCGGTGTGACGCGGGAAGGTGCCCGGGCGCTGGGTATTCTCGGTGAGACCGGTACGCTCGAGGCCGGCAAACGGTGCGATCTCGCGATCTGGGATATCGACCGGCCTGCCGAGCTGATCTACCGGATGGGATTCAATCCGTTGCACAGCCGGGTGTGGATGGGACGATGAGCGACCGGGACGCATCCATTGTCGTTTCGCCCGGAAGGGTCGGCCTCGACGATCTGGCGCAAGTGCTTGCAGGCGCGGCCGTCGTGCTCGATCCATCATTCTGGCCGCGCGTCGAGGCAGCATCGGCCATTGTTGCAGAGGCCGCGGTTGCGCAGATTCCGGCTTACGGCATCAATACAGGGTTCGGCAAGCTGGCGTCGAAACGCATTCCTCCCGACCAGACGGCGCTGCTGCAACGTAACCTGATCGTGTCGCATTGCTGCGGGGTAGGGCTGCCTACGCCCGAACCGATCGTTCGTCTGATGATGGCGCTGAAGATCGTCTCATTGGGACGAGGCGCTTCGGGCGTTCGCCGCCAAATCATCGAGCAACTCCAGGCCATGCTTGCGCGAGGCATTTATCCGCTGGTGCCGCAGCAGGGATCGGTGGGAGCGTCTGGTGATCTGGCGCCGCTTGCGCATGTGACCGCCGTCATGATCGGCGAGGGTCAGGCGCTTGTCGACGGAAGGGTTGTACCGGGCCTTGATGCGCTGGCCACCGCCAATCTCGCGCCGCTGACGCTCGGACCGAAGGAAGGCCTCGCCATGATCAACGGTACGCAGTTTTCGACGGCATATGCCATTTCCGGGTTGTTGCGCGCGCATGATCTGGCCTGCGCGACGCTGGTGACAGGTGCCTTGTCGGTCGATGCGGCCATGGCTTCGACGACCCCGTTTCGCCCGGAGATCCAGCAACTGCGAGGGCATGCCGGGCAGATCGCGGCCGGCGCGGCCTTGACCGCGTTGCTGGCGGGCAGCGACATTCGCAACTCGCATCTCGAAGGCGACGAGCGCGTGCAGGATCCCTATTGCCTGCGCTGCCAGCCGCAAGTGGCCGGCGCCGTGCTTGACCTGCTGATGCAAGCCGCCCGCACCTTGACGATCGAAGCCAACGCCGTCACCGACAATCCGCTGGTGCTGGTTGAGACCGGAGAGATCGTCTCGGGTGGCAATTTTCACGCCGAGCCGGTCGCATTTGCCGCTGACCAGATTGCGCTGGCCTTGTCGGAGATCGGCGCGATCAGCGAGCGACGCATCGCCACGCTCGTCGACCCCGCGCTGAACTTCGGTCTGCCGCCGTTCCTGACCCCCGAGCCGGGCGTCAACTCCGGCTTCATGATTGCCGAAGTGACGGCGGCGGCGCTCTATGCCGAGAACAAGCAACGCGCCTCGGCCTGCTCGATCGATTCGACGCCGACCAGTGCCAATCAGGAAGATCATGTGTCGATGGCCGCGCACGCTGCGCGCCGGTTGTCGGACATGGCGGACAATCTTGCCACCATTCTCGGCATTGAACTGCTGGTTGCGACGCAAGGCATCGGGCTGCGTTCGCCGCATGCGACCAGTCCTGCGCTTGCGGCGGTTGTTGCAGTGTTGCGCGAGCAGGTGCCGGCGCTTGGTGTCGATCGCTACATGGCCGACGATATCGCGAAGGCAACGGCGCTGGTCGCAGCCGGCGCATTGCCGGCCGCCGTGATTTCGGTGCTCAAGAACAACCCGTTTCCAATACTTGCCGAGAAGGGTCATTTGTCATGAACCGCCGACTGGACAACGACCGTATCATCCGATCGCCGCACGGGCCCGAGATCAGCGCCAAGAGCTGGCTAACGGAAGCGCCGCTCCGAATGCTGATGAACAATCTCGATCCGGACGTTGCCGAACGGCCGAGCGAACTTGTCGTCTATGGCGGAATTGGTCGGGCAGCCCGCGACTGGGACAGCTTCGATCGGATCGTTGCCTCGCTACGCAAGCTCGAAGGCGACCAGACGCTGGTGGTCCAGTCTGGCAAGCCGGTCGGAATTTTCCGCACCCATCCCGATGCGCCGCGCGTGCTGATCGCGAACTCGAATTTGGTGCCGCACTGGGCGACGCTCGATCACTTCAATGCACTCGACCGGCTCGGGCTGATGATGTTTGGGCAGATGACGGCGGGATCGTGGATCTACATCGGCAGCCAGGGCATCGTGCAGGGGACGTATGAAACGTTTGTCGAGGTGGGGCGACGTCATTATGGCGGCAGCCTCGCGGGCAGGTGGATCCTGACGGCGGGTCTCGGCGGTATGGGCGGCGCCCAGCCACTTGCCGCGACGATGGCCGGTGCGTCGATGCTCGCGATCGAATGCCAGCCGAGCCGCATCGAGATGCGGTTGCGCACCGGTTACCTCGACCGGCAAGCTAGCACGCTTGATGAAGCGCTCGCGACCATGGCGCAGGCGGCCCAGAGCAAAAAGCCAATCTCGGTCGGCCTGCTGGGCAATGCCGCCGATATTTTTCCCGAGCTGGTTGCTCGCGGAGTGAGGCCGGACATTGTCACCGACCAGACCAGCGCGCACGATCCGATCAACGGTTACCTGCCGAAGGGCTGGACGCTCGCCGAGTGGGAGGCCAGACGCGAGGCCGATCCGAAAGCGGTTGAAGCGGCGGCCAAGACCTCCATGGTCGGCCACGTCCAGGCCATGCTCGACTTCCACGCCCAGGGCATTCCCACGCTCGACTATGGCAATAACATTCGCCAGATGGCGAAGGATATGGGCTTGAAAAACGCGTTCGATTTCCCCGGCTTCGTTCCGGCCTACATCCGTCCGCTGTTCTGCCGCGGCGTCGGGCCATTCCGGTGGGCGGCTCTCTCGGGGGATCCCGAAGATATCTTCCGGACCGACGCCAAGGTTAAGCAACTGATGCCGGACGACAAGCATCTTCACAACTGGCTCGACATGGCGAAAGCGCGGATCAAGTTCCAGGGGCTGCCGGCGCGGATCTGCTGGGTCGGCCTTGGCGATCGTCACCGGCTGGGCCTGGCATTCAATGAAATGGTGGCGAGCGGCGAGTTGAAAGCGCCGATCGTCATCGGTCGCGATCATCTCGACAGCGGCTCGGTTGCGAGCCCGAACCGCGAAACCGAAGCGATGCTTGACGGCTCGGATGCTGTGTCCGACTGGCCGCTGCTCAATGCGCTGCTCAACTGTGCCAGCGGGGCGACGTGGGTCTCGCTGCATCACGGCGGGGGCGTTGGTATAGGCTATTCGCAGCACGCCGGCATGGTGATTGTCGCCGACGGAACGCGAGAGGCTGCGCGCCGCATCGAGAGGGTGCTTTGGAACGATCCTGCGACGGGGGTCATGCGTCATGCCGACGCGGGTTATGAAAGTGCGATTGCATGTGCCCATGCCAACGGGCTCGATCTGCCCAGCCTGACGTTGTAGCGCTCCAGACCTCCCTTGCTACTTTTGGGCGTTGGAGAAAGCCGTTTCGAGCGCTTCGCCAATCGGTTGCCACGTGCGGCCGTCGAATTGAACCAGTCGCAGGTGTTTGATCGGCCGAAAGTTCCAGGGTCCAGTGCTGATTTTGATCCCAGGCAGCAAAATGGAGCCTTGGTAGTCTTCGAGGGCCGCTGCTTGCTTCATGACGTTCTCGCGAGATAGGTCATTGCCGCACTGTTTGAGCACTTGAGCCAATGTTTCGGCGGCCGCGTAGCCGAATGCGGCGGCACTGTCGTCTTTGCCACCGGCCTGATTATATTTGGCAACAAATGCCCGCCAGTCGTTGGTGGCTTGTTCGTCCTTCCAAGCCGGATCATTGGCATCCTTCAGGAAGGCGGCTGTAATTACGCCCAAGGCGTTTTCCAAGCCGGCAGGCTTTAGCGCCGTCGCAATCGATGAAGCCATAGAGTTCGTTATGAACACAGGATGCCAATTGAGATCCGCCGCTTTGCGGATTACTTTCGCTGCGTTTGCAGGCACGCCTGCAAATACAAAAATCTCGGCTCCTGATCGCTTCAAGATCGATACGTGCGTGTCCAGATGCTCATCCGCGATATCGTACGCGATATCGACCCTGATCATCCGTGCGATGTCACCGAGCCCGTCTTCCAACCCCTTGAACAGTTCTCGACCGAAATGATCGTTCTGCCAAAGAGCTACAATCCTTTTTCCGGAGTAAAACGCCTGTATGTAGCTGGCGTAGATGCGCCCCTCTTCCCGAATTGAGGGCTGCCAACCCATTGTCCACGGGAACATCGATGGATCGCTCAGATGGTCGTCTCCGGAGGCGACAAAGAGTTGAGGAATTTGCCTTTCGTTCAGGTATGCGCGAACGGCAAAGTTTCCCGGAGTTCCGAAAGAACCGAACATCAAGAGGACGTTGTCGTTCTCGATAAGATCTCGCGTACGGTCCAGGGCGGCCGACGGATCGGATTTGTCATCATATGAGATAAAGCGCACCTTGCGGCCATTGATCCCGCCACGCTCGTTGATCATCTCAAAATACGCTGCTTCGGCTTTTCCAATTGCTCCGAAGACCTCCAAACTCCCGCTGTAAGGCATAACATTCCCGATGCGAATTTCAGTGTCGGTCGCGCCTTGTTCGCGCACTCGCTCGGAGATCGCGCTCAATGACGTAAACGCCAAGACAATGGCAATCAGCGTTCGGACCCAGGTTTGCATCGGATCAGCTTAACTACGAAAGAGTGCAGCGAGATTTTCGAGACATTGGAGCCACTCAGCTTGATTTAGATCAAACGCCAAGAGATTGACGGCAGCGTGATCGTCATTTTCTTTGACAAAAATGGATGAGCCTTTGTCCCGACCGGCTCACACCGAAAATAGCGCGATAGCCGGAAGCAGGCCAGAGCAAAATTCCGCAAATCGCGATGCAACAAGCGTCACCAAACGAATCCGCGAGGGCGGGTTTCGCTTCCCGCGAATAAAAGGCGACGAAGCCCCTTTGAGTTACCAGCGGCGATAGCCCCGGCGATATCCGTAGCCTCGGCGCACATGGCCATAGCGGCGAACGCCGTAGCCACCGTACCGGTAAACGGGCGCCGTGCGGATACAACCGTTCGGGCCGCAAACCAAAGCAACGTTCTCAATGTTCGGGGCTGGGGAAAGTGGGGCGAGTGGCATTGCGGATGCGGTTCCTGCCGCAGCAAGGCAGCTGAGCGCAGCAAGTCCAATAAGTGCGGATTTGAGTTTCATGGTTTCCTCTTGTTTTGAATGTGAACAAGGGATGAGCGAGCGAGGCGCCCTCAACAGCTCGCTGAAATAACCATTCGCGAGCGGGCTAGGGACCGGGATATTTGTTGAACGCGACTAGCTACCGTCTTGATCAATCGCCGATCTCGTCACTCATACCGCAAGAGCATTGACTAAACCTACCGTCTCAACCCGGCGGGTTTTTCTTTCGTCTTTGCCGCGTGCTGCGACTCGTTGATGGTGTGGCTTTCGTTCCAACATTCTTTGGGCCGTTTGACGCAACCGATCGAGCGAAACGAGAAGCCCATCGCTGCTCGATGCGTCTTTGAATGTGAAGAGGAATAGCGCTCATAGTTAGAGCTTCCGTTCCGGATCGCCCCAACATCACAAACGCGTTCCCGTGGCTTAAGGTCCGTGGTTCACGCCGATGTGCTTATTCCCACGATGACAGGTGCGGGCGCGCCTGGATGGATTAGCTAAATGCGATAGCGAGCAAGCCCGAGCAAAGCAGCACAAGGCTGGCTGCGATTATTGCCAGGAATCCATCGGACACGAAGTCATGATTGCGCATGGGTACACCCCGCGGCTCTTGTCCTGCGCCCGCGCGAACAGAACAATATGCCGCACCGCGAAGTCAAAAGGTTTTCGCGCTGCTCCGAAAATCGGAATCTGACTGTTGATTTTGAGCAACAGGGGCCTTGAGCCGCACCGGCTGCTTGAATGCATGTGGGAACAAGCATCAACGAAATAAAGATTGCAACAAAATCATATGCTTACTTGAGTTATTGGCGGCTGCCGACAGGGCTCGCCCGCACCCGGCCGGCCAGACGTGCGCCATGCGCTTCCGAAATCGGCGAGGGCTTCTTCAAAAGTGGGTGACGTCCGCCTCGCGATCGATCGCATTTTTTGTCGACGCCTATCGGATCGCCTTACCAGTAGTATCATCTCGTCCGAGCAGTGCCCTCGACGGCAAGCTCACAAAAGGGCGTGGCTGCCAAAGCGCGGGGAGTGCAACAACGTTTAGTCGGTTGCGTCCTTGATCGGGTCGGGAAGGCCCGAGGAGTCAATCCTGTAAGGCATCCGGTCCCGACGACCATCCTCCCAGTACAAGATATAGGTGTCCTTGGCGTTTGGGACCGGTCGCAAGACGATCGATTTCGTCGTTCCTGCTAGATGGAGTACCACCGTTCCGTCCCTGTGCCGGAGCATGTCGCCCTCGCCAAGCGCATGGTCGACGTCCAGGCGTTCGGCAACGACCGGCCCGAACAGCCTCTCATGGTCGGCTTTTGGATTGAGGAAAGGAGGAAATGTGGCGGCTACCTGCTCTCCTGGCGTCTGGGGCGGCCGATCGATCGGGGGTGTGCTCGGATCCGGACTGCGCTCCCAGTCGATACGCCACACGCGGATCTCCGCGCCATTTCCCGCATCGTTGAGCCAGACTTCGAACCAGTCGTGGGGATATACGCCGCCGCGCCCCGCGTAGTAGTAGCCGTGATCCGCAAACCACTTTGGTGTGTACCGCTTATAGAAGTCGTCCGGTTCCCAAGGGCCGCTGATCTTGTATTCGCGTTTGGGATGCTTCCGGAGCCATTGCTTATGCTCGCTCGGCGTATATCTGCCGGGGCCGGGGGGCTTTTGCTGGGGTGGCGGTGACATAGCGCTCTCACGTTCACACTACGGCAATTTGGTCCTCTCTTCGTCGCGAGGGCGCAAGGGTCGGTTCATTCGCGCGATGACGGAAAGTTGGGCCCGCGCAACACATCCAACCGTCTCCCGCAATCGGGGTCCTCCGCCGGAACATCAGTTGAGTCAGCGCTGTTCGTTCACCCGTTGAGAACTCCGGTCCGCCCGCGTAGCCGGTTAATCGGTATCGCCGCCCGGCCGCGATGTCGCGCAACACCGCCTGCAAGATTTTCGATCGTTACACGGGCTAGTGGCGCTGGCCGATCGCTCAAGGCGCCCGGTGCGCTATCGTCCAAGCATGTCGCATTGAAGCGCGATTGCGCCGGATAGATAATCCCGGAGTTCTACGGATCAAACGGCATCAAACCGCGAATGTTGTTTGTCGGACTTCGTTTGTGCCGGATTGTGGCAGGAGAGACGGTATTTCTAGCAACACGAGAGTAGCGATTTGGAATGCAATTTTGGAGAAACTTTTCCATGAAGAAGATTTTGCTCGGGTCGTGAAGCCGGGGGAATGGGGTCAGGCACCACTGCAATCTATGATCTAAAATTGTCTATCAGCTATCATTGCGGTAACTGACCTCATTTCTCCAACACCACCCATCCTCACCGGTATCGGGACTCTTGCATGGCACCGCGGAAGCGTTCGGCCGCGCCTGCCAACACCACTGTAGTCTGCCGTGTACGACGCAGAGGAATCGATACGGTTCTTCGTTGTGCCGCAAAAACCAACACTCCCCCTTCCACCGGAAGACATCATGTCCTCTCCAACGATCTACAAGGATTGGTCTGGGATATGGACGCGGATACTCCTCTTGGCCGAGCTCTTCGAAATGAATGCGCGACTCGTCCGTGCGTTGCGGAGAGACATACAGCCGTCCGCTCGGCGCGTTGGTCGCTGACGCCCGCGGCACGTGAATTTGCTGCAGCCAAGGCGACATTAAATCTTCCCATGGCTTCTGCAACCAAGGCCAGGCTAAATACACGAAGAGTACCAGGATCAGGGTCGTCACTATGTGCCAAAACCAGGGCCAGACTATATACACGAGGAATGCCAGGACCAGGATCGTCGCTATCAAGCTCAACATGCCCCAACCCTTTCTTTGCGTTAGCGCTAGGCTTGTGCACACAAGCGAATTCTCACCAGGAGAAATGGGGGCAGTCACCACTTCGTTCCACTTTAAGAGACTCTATCGCCCGCGCTCACGCAGTGGTCGTTCTCGACAAGAACTAAAAGAGAACAAACCGCGAGGGCCATAACCCGGCAAAACACCTTTCATTTGAAAGTCATTTGAAAGCCGGAACGATTCCGGCAACACTAATTTGAATCCTAAGCTTCTGGTGCGTTAGGAGTTTTTCATGGCACCCCGCGCCAATTGGAAGGGGTTGGCGAAGCCCATCGTCACCCAGAAGACTGGCGAGTTCGAACCCGATAAATTCGAGGATCACTACGAGGCCGCGCTGGCCGAACCGATCAACGCCAAACGCAACGGCAAAACGGTTGGCGATCAGCTACGAATTTCATGGGCTGCTTGCGCGGTGATGTGGGGCACATGGATTACGGTGTCCTCGATGCGGTGACTGTCGAATTGCTGGCCGCATACGCACTTCATCAGCGTACTTGGTTTCTGCGAAGGCAGTTTTTCGCCGGCTTGCCACATCGCATGTTTTCGAGCGGTCCAATTTTGCTGGTCACGCCACGCCTGAAAGTCAGCCTCGGTTCGTGCCAAAAAACCCGCCATGCTTTCTCGAAATCGGCGCGGGCCTCCGCGAAGCTGGCGGCGGTATCGCTCTGATGTTCGCCCGGATGCGAACCCGGATAGAAGCCGCAACTCCATTCCCATGGGTCGGTGTCAAACGGGTTGCCGACGCGCCGCGCGATCGTCCCGACGCGGACATCGCCGTAATAGATGTGCCCGCAATCTGGCCGTTCCGGATATCGGCGGCGGGCGAGAATACGATCTAAGTATTTGATTTCATGGTGAGCGCGGAGGGACTCGAACCCTCGACCCCATGATTAAAAGTCACGTGCTCTACCACCTGAGCTACGCGCTCACTTGCCGCGCTGTGTAGGGGGCGGCTTGGTGCGGGTCAATAGCGGCACAGCCGTAAATGGGCCGTTGATACCGCGCGGATTTGTCTGCCGGCCCCGCCTGTTAGCGGCGATTCTTCACCCGCGCGGACGAGCCCGAAACCTCTCGCGATCAACTGGCTTCGCGATGAATCTCGGAGGCCACCGGCTGGGAGGTGCTGCCGACCACGGTCGGCATCGCCACCGGGCGCAGCCCGATCAGCTCCAAGGTCCGCACGCCGGCATGGCGCCAGAACGAGAACGCGTTGACCCGCGAGTTTTCCAGGATGGCGATCGCCACCGCCGACAGGAACGGCAGGCTTTCCAGCACCAGGACGGCTGCGAACACGTAGATCTCGCGGACTTCCTTCTGGTTGTTGGTGACGACCAGTACGGCCGCGCCGACCAGCAGCAGGATCCCGATCACGGCTTCCCAGAATGCCTGGAATTCCACCGACATCAGCGAAAATCCGCCCTTGGAGGTGCGCGCGAAGGCGAGATGCTCGGTGATCAGTCCGTTCGCCACCGCGCGCGACACCGTCCATTGCACCGACATCGCGGCGATCATGGCGCCCAGCATCTGCCCCCATTTCACCGGCACGCGCAGCCGGTACAGCACCACGAAATGCAGCAGCGAGACCACAAACGATGCGATGATCGGCAAGGTCAGGATCTTGTCGGGAATGGCGATGTCGGCGAAGGCCACGATCGGCACCCAGATCAGATTGAGGATCGCGACCAGCACGCCCAGGCTTTCGGCGCCGAGCCAGTTCAGCCAGCCCAGCGCAAATTCGCGCCGCTGGTCCGGCGACAGCCGGCTCGCGCCGGGAAGAAAACGCCGCCAGTGCTTCTTGACGATCTGGAAGCCGCCATAGGCCCAGCGATGGCGCTGTTTCTTGAAGGCCTCATAGGTGTCCGGCAGCAGGCCATGGCCGTAGCGGTGGTTGGTGTAGTGGGTGAGCCAGCCGTGCTCGATGATCGCCAGGCCGAGATCGGTGTCCTCGCAGATGGTGTCGCCGTTCCAGCCGCCGGCCATGTCCATCGCCGCGCGCCGGATCAGGCACATGGTGCCGTGGACGATGATGGCGTTGGCCTCGTTGCGCTGGACCATGCCGATATCGAAGAACCCGGCATATTCGCCGTTCATGATGTAGTGCATCAGCGAACGGTTGCCGTCGCGATGGTCCTGCGGCGCCTGCACGAGGCCAACGCGGGGATCGGCGAACACCGGCACCAGATCCTTCAGCCAGTCCGGCTGCACGACATAGTCGGCGTCGATGATGCCGATGATCTCGGCATCCGCGGCGGTGCGTTCCATGGCGATGCGCAAGGCGCCGGCCTTGAAGCCTTCGACCTTCTCGGCGTTGATGAACTTGAAACGTTCCCCGAGCGTGCGGCAGTGATCCTGGATCGGCTGCCAGAATTCCGGATCGGGGGTGTTGTTGATGATCACGACGCATTCGAAATTCGGATAGTCCAGCCGGGCCACCGCATCGAGCGTCTGCTTGAGCATCTCGGGCGGCTCGAAATAGGCCGGCACATGGATCGAGACTTTTGGAAACGCCGTTGGAAACGCCTCGCTGCCTGTAACGGCCGGTTCGGCTGATGGCCCCTTTGCAAGCAGCCGGCGCGGGTTTCGGCCGAAGGCTATGGCGGCGATTTCCTCGATCCGCGCCATCGCGATCAGCACCAGTGGAACCAGCAGGATCAGTCCCAGCGTCAACGCAAAGGCCGAACCGAACACGAAGTAGTGGCCGGTCCAGTACGCGAACACGGTGGCCGTCCACGCACCGATGCCGTTGGCGGCCGCCGACAGCATCAGCGACTGCATCACGGTGGCGTCGGCGAGCCGCAGGATCGGCAGCGACATCAGGACGCCGACCAGCAACGCGAGCAAGGCGAGTTTCCAGTAGTTCTCGTTGACGATCGGCCCGGTCCAGGCAAATTTCGGCTCGCGGGCCGCATTGAGAATGCCCCAATAAGGTCCGACGCCGCCTTCGAAGAACTTCCAGGGCTGATCGATCGCCTCGACGATGTTGTATTCCATGCCGATGGATTCGGCGCGGGTGACGAAGTTGCGCAACACCGCCGCTTGCTCGAACGGGCCAGGATCGGCATTTTTCAGGTTATAGCCGGCGCTCGGCCAGCCGAACTCCGCGATCACGATCCGCTTGCCGGGGAATTTGTCCCGCAGCATTCCGTAGATATAGACCGCCTGATCCACCGCCTGCTTGTCGGTGAAGTTTTCCCAATAGGGCAGAATGTGCGCGGCGATGAAGTCGACCGAGGAGGCCAGCTCCGGATTGTCACGCCAGATGTTCCAGATTTCGCCCGTCGTCACCGGGACGTTGACCGACTTCTTGACCCTTTTAACGAGCCCGATGAGGTCATCGACCTTTTGCTCGCCGCGATAGACCGTCTCGTTGCCGACCACGACGCCGATGACGTTGCTGTTGCGCTTGGCAAGATTGATGGCGGCGTCGATCTCGCGCTCGTTGCGGTCGACATTCTTGTCGATCCAGGCGCCGACCGTGACCTTCAAGCCGAATTCCGCGGCGATCGGGGGCACCAGTTCGACGCCGCCGGTCGAGGAGTAAAGCCGGATCGCCCGCGTCAGCGACGCCAGTTTTTTCAGGTCGGCGCGGATTTTTTCGGCGTTGGGAATGTTGTCGACGTCGGGATGCGAGGTTCCTTCGAACGGCGCATAGGACACGCTCGGCAGGATACCCTTGAAGTCCGGGGCCTCCTGCTTGTCCCGGAACACCCCCCAAAGGGCAGCGTGAACGGTGGTGACAAAGAGCAGAACGGCGACGACGGCGCGCATCGCGAGAAAACCATACGGGGTCAAGATGGCAGGGAAGCGGACCCGTCCCCAGGGCCCGACCAAGTCAGCGGCTAATCGAGCATATCTCTGCCACGCCATTTAACAACTGTTATGACGCCATGGCGTTTTGAGGGCGCAAATATCCAAACCACGAAAATTTCTGATTGTTCCGCGGCGGTTAGGGTTATTTGGCGGGCGCGACCGCAGGCGTTGGCGGGGCCGTCGGGGCGGGTGCCGCATTTGCCGCACCGGCCGTCGAAGGCGGGGCAGGTTGGGCGACCGCGGCGGCCTGTGGCTGGGCGTTGGGATTGATCCAGCAGGCATGAACGCGGCGGTCGAGCGACTCCGGCACCTTGGAGTCGATTTCCGCGCCAAAGCGGGTCAGGCACCGAAATGTCGCTTGGATGTGGCCACCGGGACAACCGAAGCGGTCGTAGAGATCGAGATGCCGGAAGGCGGTATCGAGATCGTCGTTCCACATCAGGCGCACCATGCGGCGACCGAGCCAGACGCATTCGGGATTGCCGGCCGGCCCGTTGATGGCCTGCGACGCCTCGACGAACTGGTCGGTCTTGCGCTGATTATCCTTGGCGGCATCAGCCGAATTGGCCGCCGGCGGCTTGCCCTGCTCCTGGGCGCGAAGGTCGCCGCTTTGGGCGATGGCGCTGCCGATACCGATCAGGAGGGCGAGCCCGGGGACGGCGAGAAGGCGCAAAACCGCATCTTGAAGCTGGAGCACCCGTCGACCCATAAATTCCCCGAATTGTTGCCTGCCTGCGGCCAGCACTGACGCGCCGGCTTGATGCCGTTCAAATGGGTCTCCAATGCGGCGGAGATACCCCTGAAATCCCATGACGGACATTTTGGATTTTGTCCAGCAAAGTCACAACTTTATCATGCTGTGGTAAAGCCGTAACGGGGAAAGGCCGTATCCTGCTCTTGGCAGATGGCTGGTGACCAGCTAATCGACGATCCCTGCCCGGAGGATGGAACTGATTTCTCTTCGTACGCCACTGGCGCTTCTCCTGATATCCTTGGGTGCGATCGCTGCCGTCTGGTGGTGGCTGGCCACGCCTATCAATTTGGCGCGCGCGCCGATCGATCCCAATGCCAAGCTGCTGTGTGTGTCCTATGCGCCGTTCCGCGACGCGCAGACGCCGCTCATGCCGACCACCCATATCGCACCGGAACAGATCGCCCAGGATCTGGCGCAGCTCGCCAAGATTACCGATTGCGTGCGCACCTATTCGATCGAAAACGGCCTCGATCAAGTTCCAGCGCTGGCCGCCAAAGTGGGATTGAAAGTCATCCAGGGGATCTGGCTCGGCAGCAACCGCCTGAAGAACCTGGCGCAGATTTCGACCGTAGTGGGCCTGACCAAGGAATACCCCAGCGTCATCACCGCGGTGGTCGTCGGCAACGAGGTGCTGTTGCGCGGAGAGATGACCACGTCCGATCTCGCCGCTCACATCCGGTCGGTCAAGTCGCAGGTTGCGGTTCCCGTCACCTATGCCGACGTGTGGGAATTTTGGCTCCGCAATCGGGAAGTCTATGACGCGGTCGATTTTGTCACGATTCATATCCTGCCTTACTGGGAGGATTTCCCGATCCGCGCCAGACATGCCGCCGCCCATGTCGACGCCATTCGCAAGCGGATGGCCGTGGCGTTCCCCGGCAAGGAAATCCTGATCGGCGAGACCGGCTGGCCGAGCCAGGGACGGATGCGCGAAGGGGCGCTGCCGTCGCGTACCAATCAGGCGCGGGTGGTCTCGGAAATCTTGCTGTTAGCGAAGCAGGAGAACTTTCGCGTCAATCTGATCGAGGCTTACGACCAGCCGTGGAAACGCGAACTCGAAGGCACGGTCGGCGGATATTGGGGCCTGATCGATTCAGTGCAGCGCGCGGTGAAATATCCGCCCAATGAGCCCATCAGCAACTTTCCGTTCTGGAAGCTGCAGATGGGGTGCGGAATGGCGTTGAGCTTTTTCGTGTTCGGCGCGGCCGGGCTGACCCTGCGCCGGCGGCCCTGGACGCCGCGCATCGCATCCTGGATCGCGGTCGGAATTTCCGCGACCACGGCCGGAATTCTGTTGGGCGTCGCCGCCGACAAGATGTTCTATGAAAGCTACGGTTTCGGTGGCTGGCTCCGGTGGGGCTCGCTGCTGGCGGCCGCGATCGCTTCGCCCTTGCTGTGCGCCAACGCCATGATGTCGGGGCGCCCGCTGCCGACATTTCTGGAACTGCTGGGTCCTCGCGACGAGCGAGCCCGATCGGCGCTGACGATGATCCTGGGAGCCGCGCTGATCGTGACCAGTTTGATCGGCGCGGAGACCGCGCTCGGCTTTGTGTTCGATCCGCGCTACCACGATTTTCCCTTTGCCGCGCTGACCATGGCCGTGGTGCCGTTCGCGACGCTGATGCTGCTCAATCGCCCGCCGGAGGGATCGCGGCCGATCACCGAGGTCGTATTCGCCGGCCTGCTGGCGGGTGCGGCACTCTACACCGGGTTCAACGAAGGCCCGAACAACTGGCAATCATTGTGGACTTGCGCGATGTATTTTCTGTTCGCCGTTACGCTGTGGCGGGCGCGGGTCGTGCAAATCCCAAAATAAGCAGGCCGATCGCCAGACCCGACAGGCCGAGATTGTAGAGCACGATGCCGAATCCGGCGGCGATCAGCCCGCCGGTGAGCAAAACGATTGACGGTCGGATAAGGTGAAGCGTCGCGATGACGAGCGCCACGATGCCGAACACCGAATTGCGAAACAGCGACGTCACCAGGATGCGGGTCTTGCACAGCATGGTCTGCAGGCCGGCGTCGCATGCCAGCGCGACCGTCGAGAGCTCGATCGCCATATAGCGCAGATAGAGCGCGTAGCCGACGGTGACGAAGCCGACGACCAACAGCCATTGCACCTGGTACGGCGTCAGCCGAAACGGAGATTTTTTCACTGGAGCATTTTCCGGGCTAAGTGGAATCCGGTTAGCCGCGAGAAAATGCGTCTAACAATTATTTGCGCGCCTTCTGGCGAATACGCACAAGGCGAATATGGTCGGGAATGCAGGGCGGGACAACCCGGCGCAGGCAGCGAACGCGCCAATTTCGCGAAAACGCATGAGAGTCTGCATACAAGTTATTGGAAACAGAAGCTTTAATTGATCAGCTAGAGCCTTTTCCGTTTCGATAGATCGAAACGGGGCTCTAGATTCTTGATTTGACGCGTTTTCTTGGTGCGAACCGGTCTCCACCCCGGATCAAGTACGGGGCAGGCTTTCGCTTGAAAACGCTCTACCGCCTGGTGAAGAGCGACGACAACGTGGTTTCCGGTTTTTTCGGCGGCTCCTCAACGACGGCTCGTTTTCCAATGCTCCGCCTGCGCGGCGGTGCGGGCTTGATCGAAGCGGGCGGCTCCTCGGACTTCATGGCAAGACGCTGGCCATCAAACACCGTCGTCTCGCATGGCCGCTGGCTTTCAAGCAAGGCAGCGCAGATTTTCGCAGCCGCCGCGGCATCGGCGAGCGGTCCGGCAACCAGCCGCAGCTGCATGCCAAGCCCGGTGGTGCTTTCCTTCACCACAATGATCGGGCGTAACGCCGCAAGCGCGGTATTCGACTTGAGACCACGCCACAGCGCGCGCAGGCCGCCAAGCGAATTGGCGCCGCCGACATCCACCCCAAATTCGGTTCGCTGGACGGCGACCTTGGATGACGCAGCCCAAGGCGGATCCCGTTCCACATCATCTGCGGATACGTCCGGCGCAACCACCTCCGGCATTGGCGACGCGGTGACGGCGTTCGCCGCCATCTCGGGCTTGATCAGCTTGCCAGCGGCCACATCGGGCGGAGCCAGGATTGACTTCGAGGCCATCAGCGGCATTGCGGCCGGTGTCGCCGGCGAATTTGGCGTTCCCTGTGCAACGGAGGGGACGGGCGCCGGGCCTGAATTCCGCGCGGCGGCGGTGTCCACAGCCGGCTTTTCGGCTGGGGTCGCTGGCGCAGCCACCGCCACCGGCGACACCACCGGAGCAGCAACCGGATTTTGCGGTGCGGACTGGGGCTCGGTCGCCGCCGAAGCGGTGGCGGGGGCTTGCGGCGATGCCGCTGCGGGATTTTGTCGTGCAATCGCGCCGGTTACGGATTCCAGTCCCTGTTCCAGAACGGTGACGCGAGAATACAGCCGGTCGCGGTCGCCGTTGAGCGTCTCAATAGCCGACGCCAGCCGCCGCGCCTCGTTCTGGCTTTCCTTGGCAACGGACTGGATTTGCTGCGACTGGCGCGCCAGATCGGTCCCAGCCACCTGGTCGCGGTGCAATCCGATCGAGGAATGGTTGCTCATCACCGCCACGATCACGGCGCCGACCGATGCCGCCGCCCACGATCCGAGCCGCCACAGCGTGCGGCGGTCGAAATTATCCTCCTCGGCCAAAAAACCGGTCAGGAATCCCCCGGTATTTTCGGTATCGAAGCTGCCGGCCAGGTGGTCGGAATCCTTTGCCATAGGACGTTCTCGGCCCTCCTGAGGCCTTAGCCGAATCAGACGGCAAACATTAACAGGAATCGTGCTGCGATCCGGAATCCGGGGCGTTTTCCCGCGCGACGAACAGGTTTCCATCGGGAGCGAAAACGCTTTATGACGACCACGGCGCAACCTTCGCCACCATACTATAAGGATTCGGATGACCGGCAGAACCAGCCTCACGATCGTGCTCGCGGCCGGTGAGGGCACGCGCATGCAGTCGGCGATGCCGAAGGTCCTGCATCCCGTCGCCGGCCAATCGCTGCTGGCGCATGTGCTTGAAGCCGCCCCAAAGGGCGCCGGCGCCTCGCTCGCCGTCGTCATCGGAGCGGACCACCGGGCTGTCGCGGAGGAGGTCAAGCGTCTGCGGCCGGATGCGACCACCTTCATTCAGCGCGAGCGTCTCGGCACCGCGCACGCGGTGCTCGCGGCCCGCGATGCCATCGCCCGCGGCGCCGACGACCTGCTGGTCGTGTTCGGCGATACGCCGCTGATTTCGGTCGCGACACTCGCGCGCATGCGTGCACCGTTGAAAAGCGGCGCAGTGCTGGCCGTGCTCGGCTTTCAAGCCGCCGACCCCACCGGCTACGGCCGGCTGCTGGTCGAGGGCGACCGGCTGGTGGCGATCCGCGAGCACGCCGACGCGACGCCTGCCGAACGCATGACAAAACTCTGCAATGCCGGCGTCATGGCATTCGACGGCCGCAGGGCGCTGGAAGTCATCGAAAAAATCGGGAATGCCAACAGCAAGCGCGAGTATTATCTGAGCGATGCGGTTGGCGTCGTTCGTCAACTTGGACTGGAGGCCGTTGTGATCGAGACCAGCGAGGATGAAGTGCGCGGCATCAACACCAAGGCCCAGCTCGCCGAGGCCGAGCACGTCATGCAGGCGCGGTTGCGCAAGGCGGCACTCGAGGCCGGCGTGACGATGGTCGCGCCCGAAACCGTCTACCTCGCCGCCGACACGACGTTCGGCAACGACGTGACGATCGAACCCTTTGTGGTGATCGGTCCCGGTGTCTCGATCGCCGACGGCGCGGTGATCCATTCCTTTTCGCACATTGTGCAGGCATCGATCGGCAAGAATGCGTCCGTTGGCCCCTATGCGCAACTGCGGCCGGGAACGTCGCTGGAGGAGGGCGTCAAGCTCCCAAAAGGCAGCTAGCTAACGGCTGGCGCCGTCAAGCTGTCAGCCCTCGTTGCGCCCTTCAAGCGGCTGTACGCGAAGGCTTGGTATCGGCGGCGAGTGCGGCTCGTATCATCCGTGCAAGATCCGACTTGCGATACGGCTTGGCGAGCAGCAGCACCCCGGCATCGAGACGGCCGTAGTGGATGACGGTATTTTCCGTATAGCCTGACGTGAATAATACGCTTAGCGATGGCCGGCGCCGCAGCGCGGCATCGGAGAGCTGACGGCCGTTCATCGATCCCGGCATGATCATGTCGGTGAATAGCAGGTCGATGGTCTGTGCGCTGTTGATGACGACAAGGGCCGCGTCCGCGTTGACCGCCGACAGCGTGCGATACCCCAGACTTTGAATTTGGCCGATCACGAACGTTCGCACCAGGTCATCGTCCTCAACGACCAATATGGTCTCATCACCACCTTCGAGGATCGACGTGCTCGCCGACTCGTCGGTGATGGGTTGAGCGAGACCTCTCGCCTGCGGCAGATAAATCCTCACCGTGGTGCCATGGCTTTCCTCGCTGTAGATCTTGATATGTCCATTGGACTGTTTGACGAAGCCATAGACCATGCTGAGGCCGAGGCCGGAGCCCTTGCCGACATCCTTGGTGGTGAAGAAGGGCTCGAAAACGTTCTCCAGAATACCCGCTGGAATGCCGTGGCCGGAATCGGTCACCGCGATCAGAACATATGGCCCGGCTGTGACCTCGCTGTGGATGCCGGCGTAGCTGTCGTCGAGGATGACGTTGCTGGTCTCGATGGTGAGCTTGCCGCCGTCCGGCATCGAATCGCGGGCGTTGAGCGCGAGATTGAGGATCGCATTGGTGAGCTGACTGGGATCGATCAGCGCGCGCGCCGTGTTTCCAGACAGCATGATCTGGACCTCGACCTGTTCGCCCAGCGTCGGCCGCAGCAGATTGCTGGCTTCGATGACCAGTGAATTGACATCGACCTCCCGCGGTTGCAGCGGCTGCTTGCGGGCGAACGCGAGCAGGCGCTGGGTCAGATCGGCGCCGCGGTCGGCCGCCTCGTCGATCATTTTCGCAATGGCGACGAGTTCCGGCCGGCCGGCGACGGCTTCCGCCAGGATTTCGATTGTCCCGGTGATGACGGTGAGAATGTTGTTCAGGTCGTGGGCGATGCCGCCAGTCAATTGACCGACCGCCTCCATTTTCTGCGCCTGACGAAGTTGCAGATCGGCGGCGTTTTTTTCATGCAGCAGACGGTCCTTCTCCTCGACCAGCGCCTTCATGGTATCGACGGTGACCTGCAGGGCCGCTCCCCGGGAGGCGGTTGACACGGCTTCGGCCAACACGTTGGCGAACCCGGTGAGAAAATTGATGTCATGCTGGTCGTAATCGTGCTGCCGATTGTTGTCGATCTCCAGTATTCCATAAGGCTGTTCGTCGGTGCCCTTGATGATGACGTCGATGATCGAGACGATGCCGTGCGCCGCATAAAACGGTGGCAGGTCGGAATAAGTACCGGTTTGTAAATCGTCGCAGATCGAAGGCTCCCCGGTGGTGAAGGCGCGCCCCTGCGGCGAACTCATGTCGGCGCGCGACACGACGGCACCGACGATGCCGTCCTGCCAGCCATAGCCGGCGACGATGAGAAGATCGTTCTGCTCGACGCGGTATTGGCACACCTTGCTGAAGGGCGCATTGAGGCCCTCGGCGCAGACCCGGACAGCTTCGGCCAGGATCTTCGACAGATCCCGCTGGCGCAGCGCGAAGCTGCCAAACTTGGCGATGGCCGCCTGCTGGCGAAGCAGCTTTTGAACCTTTGCGGCGGCGTCGGTCATCCGGTGGCTGTCAAACCCGAGCAAAAGGAAGGTGAGATCAAACGAGACGATCGATCGGGGTCGGAACCCCGAATCGGTCAACTACCGTACATTCAATTTGAGATAGAAGATGAGCAATTTAGCTCTTGGGCGCGTCGGCGCGGGCACCATCATTTGCAACGACGACGGCCACGACGAGCGCCTTCCACGATCGCCGCCAGCGCATTGGTCGGCGCGAATTCGTCGCTGGGCCACGCCGGGTGAAATCGGCGGCGCCTATGTCGGTTCGAGGATTAGGTGATCGCAAGCGGCGGGCCCGGCGATGCGCGGGCAGTGGAGCACAGCGAGCAGCCGACGCGGCTCCGGGTCGGGGTAAACGATCTCGCGAAACGAAAAGCGCGCGACAAGACGTCGAAAACCAGCTAACGACGGGCCTTGTTAAGCTTTCGGCTTAACCCTGTCGCAATCCGCAATAATTATTGAGTATCCGGCGATCTGCGATTCTCGTTAAAAGTTGAGCGCGTCGTTTCTGAAAACCTTTCGACGATCTGGAGATATTGATCCGCATGTGCGGCATTGTCGGCATTCTGGGACGCGCTCCGGTCGCGGAGCAACTGGTGGATTCGCTCAAGCGCCTTGAATATCGCGGTTACGATTCCGCAGGAGTCGCCACGCTGGAAGGCAACCATCTCGCGCGCCGCCGCGCCGAAGGCAAATTGAAAAACCTCGAAGCGCGATTGAAAGCCGAACCGCTCGCCGGTCATACCGGCATCGGCCACACCCGCTGGGCCACCCACGGCAAGCCGACCGAGAACAATGCGCATCCGCATGCGACCGATCGCGTCGCCGTGGTTCACAACGGCATCATCGAGAATTTTCGCGAGCTGCGCGAAGGTCTGCAGAAGAAGGGCACGGTCTTCAAAACCGAGACCGACACCGAGATCGTTCTGCATCTCGTCGATGATTTTCTCAGCCAGGGCTTCAAGCCGGTCGACGCCGTCACGGCCACATTGTCGCAGCTTCGCGGCGCCTTCGCGCTCGGCTTCATCTTCGCGGGCGACAATGATCTGATGATCGGGGCCCGCAATGGGCCGCCGCTCGCGATCGGCTACGGCCAAGGCGAAATGTATCTCGGCTCGGACGCCATCGCGCTCGGCCCGTTCACCGACACCGTCGCTTATCTCGAGGACGGCGACTGGGTCGTGTTGACGCGCAACAGCGCGGTTATCCACGACAAGAACAACGCCATCGTTCACCGCGATGCGATCAAGCACAGCGCCGCGACGTCGCTGGTCGACAAGGCCAATTATCGCCACTTCATGGCCAAGGAAATCCATGAGCAGCCGGAAGTCGTCGGCCACACGCTGGCGCGCTACGTCGACATGGCGACCGAGCGCGTTTCGCTGCCGCTGCAGCTGCCGTTCGATTTCAAAGACGTCCAGCGTATCTCGATCGTTGCCTGCGGCACCGCGAGCTACGCGGGTTCCGTCGCCAAATACTGGTTCGAGCGCCTGAGCCGCGTACCCGTGGAGACCGATGTCGCCTCGGAATTCCGTTATCGCGAGGCGCCGCTGCGCAAGGGGGATCTTGCGATCTTCATCTCGCAATCCGGCGAGACCGCCGATACCCTGGCGGCGCTGCGCTACGCCAAAGAGCAGGGCGTGCATACGCTTTCGGTGGTCAACGTCCCGACATCGACGATCGCGCGCGAAAGCGAGACCATGCTGCCGACGCTGGCGGGTCCGGAGATCGGCGTCGCTTCGACCAAAGCTTTCACGTGCCAGTTGATGGTGCTGGCCGCGCTTGCGGTGGCCGCCGGCAAGGCGCGCGGCGAATTGTCCGATGCCGATGAGACCAAACTCGTGCATGGTCTGGTGGAAATCCCGCGGCTGATGGCGGCGGCGCTGACCATCGAACCGCAGATCGAGAAGCTCGCGCGCGACATCGCGAAATCGAAAGACGTGCTCTATCTCGGCCGCGGCACCAGCTATCCGCTGGCGCTGGAAGGCGCGCTGAAGCTGAAGGAAATCTCCTACATCCACGCCGAAGGCTACGCCGCCGGCGAACTCAAGCACGGACCGATCGCGCTGATTGACGAGAACATGCCGGTCGTTGTGATTGCGCCGTTCGACCGGGTGTTCGAGAAGACCGTCTCCAACATGCAGGAAGTGGCGGCCCGCGGCGGCAACATCATTCTGATGACCGACGCCAAGGGCGCCGCGGAAGCAACCGTCGAGTCGCTGGTCACGATCGTCCTGCCCGACATGGCTGCGACATTTACGCCCATGGTTTATGCTATTCCCGTGCAATTGCTGGCCTATCACACTGCCGTCATTATGGGCACGGACGTCGACCAGCCGCGTAATCTCGCGAAATCGGTGACCGTCGAATAGGTCTACTGTGGTTGCCAAGTCACTGGTTGCCAAGTCACTGGTTGCCAAGTCACTCGATGGCAGCCACTTGATACCAGCCCCCTTCAAGTCTTCAAAAATCTGCTAGAAGACTTAGCTAGTATCACCTCATGGCTATTTCGCCTGACCTGGAACCCGAATGAACCGCGACGACCTGCCTCTGCCGCCGGCCGCAGCCCCGCCGGACGCCCACAGCGGCTTCATGGCCCGATTCCGGAACTATTTTCTGACCGGTTTGATCGTCGCCGGCCCGATCGCCATCACCTTTTATCTGACGTGGTGGTTCGTGACCTGGGTCGACGGTCTGGTCCGGCCGTTCGTTCCCATTGCCTATCGGCCGGAAACCTATCTGCCGTTCGGGCTACCGGGCTCCGGGCTCATTGTCGGCGTGGTTGCGCTGACGCTGCTGGGCTTCCTCACCGCCAACCTGATCGGACGGACGCTGGTCGATCTCGGCGAGCGACTGCTCGGGCGGATGCCGGTGGTTCGCGCGATCTATCGCGGCCTGAAACAGGTGTTCGAGACGCTGTTCTCAGGTTCCGGGTCGAGCTTCCGCCGGGTCGGTCTAGTCGAATTTCCCTCGCCGGGAATGTGGTCGATCGTGCTGATCTCGCAGGCGCCGAGCGTGGAGATCGCCAACAAGCTTCCCGGCCAGGAGGAGCACATCTCGGTGTTCCTGCCCTGCGCGCCGAACCCGACCACGGGTTTCTTCTTCTATGTGCCCCGGAGCAAGATCATCGAAGTCGAGATGAGCGCCGAAGACGCCGCGACCCTGATCATGTCCGCGGGCGTGGTGCAGCCCGGCTCCGACCCGCAGAAGAAGATCGCGGCACTGGCCGGAATCGCAAATGCCGCGCGGGTCGCGAATGAATCCTCGCTGCAGCCGGTGCCGGCGAAGGTGGATTAGGACGCCTTGAATGGGAAAGTCCTTTCGCGAACGTGTCCACGAAGCCCGCAAGCACGTTGCGATGCTCGCTCCTGACGACGCCAAGAAGCTACTCGACCGCGGCGGTGTCACGCTCATCGACGTCGGCGAGGAATGGCAACTCCGCGAGCGCGGAACGATACCAGGTGCCCGCAACATCACGCGGGGCGAGCTTGAAATCAGGGCGGATACCGAGCAGGAACGCCGCGATCCCGCGCTTCAGGATCGTCGGCAGAAGATCATACTGACCTGCGGCGGCGGCGGAAAAGCCACGCTCTCCGCAAGCGCTTTGCTGGAGATGGGTTTTGCCGACGTTTCCGTCATTCAAGGGGGCTGCCGCGGATGGCGACAGGCCGGCTATGCGCTTGAGCCTTACCCCGCCCCGATCAGCGGCAATGCCTCATCCCTTTCGAACAAATAGAACAGGGCGCGCAGCGAAGGTGGATTGAGTTTTCCGCGAAACACCATTGCCGTTGGGAAGTGGCGGAATTGCAGAGATATGCTATATTTAACGGTATGAGCCCTGGAACAAAAACATTGTTGGAGCAGGTTCAGTCTTGGCCGGAAGAGGATCAGGAAGAACTCGCCGAGGTCGCACGCGAAATCGAATCGCGTCGCAGCGGCGTGTACCGGCTGTCCGATGAGGAGCGAATCGCGGTTCGCGCTGGAATGGACGCCGCGCGCCGTGGCGATTTTGCGTCTGACGAGGAAATGGACGAGTTTTATCGCTTGCACCATCGTGTATGAGAGTTCGCTTTACCCGGCCGGCGCAGCGCGACCTCACTCAAATTCACGCTTATATCAGCCAAGACAGCCCGGATATTGCCTCGCGTCTTGTCGCTCGTCTTATCGAACGTTCGCGGAAGCTGGCCGACCATCCATTTGAGGGAAGAGAAACAGACGAACCGAACGCACGCGTAATTATCGCCCGCCGTCTGCGATATTTCATTTTCTACACGATCACCGCGGATGAGATTCACATTACCCACATCCGCCATACAGCACGCAGGCGTCCACGTGGCTGGGGCCGATAAGCGGCGCGTCCCGACGGACGCGGCCTCTGCAGAATACCTGTCCGAGCGCCGTTCGGGCAGAGCGGCAGCTACCCCGCCCCGATCAGCGGCAGCGCCTCATCCCTTTCGAACAAATAGAGCAGGGCGCGCAACGCCTCGCCGCGCTCACCCTTGAGCTTCGGATTGTCCTTCATGATGCGCAGCGCTTCGTCGCGCGCCTGCGTGATGAGCTGGCCGTGCACGTCGGTGCGCGCGATGCGATAGCCGGGCAGGCCGCTTTGCCGCACGCCAAGCACATCGCCTTCGCCGCGCAGTTTCAAATCCTCTTCGGCAATCCGGAAGCCGTCGGTGGTTTCCCTGATCACCTTCAGCCGCGCCGTCGACATCTCGCCCAGCGGCTCCTTGTAAAGCAACAGGCAGGTCGATGCCTCGGAGCCGCGGCCGATCCGGCCGCGCAACTGGTGCAATTGCGCGAGCCCAAAGCGTTCGGCGTTCTCGATCACCATGATGGTGGCCGCCGGGACATCGACGCCGACCTCGACCACGGTGGTTGCGACCAGCAAACCCGTTTCGCCGGCGGCGAACTGCGCCATCGCGCGGTCCTTGTCGGTGCCGCGCATCTTGCCATGCACGAGGCCGACCTTGTCGCCGAAGCGCTCGCGCAGGCTTTCGAAGCGCTGCTCGGCATCGGTAAGATTGACCGTCTCGGATTCTTCCACCAGGGGAACGATCCAGTAAACCAGTTTGCCTTTGTCGAGCGCGCGGCCGACGGCGTCCACCACCTCATGGATGCGGCTGCTGGCCACGGCGCGGGTATCGATCGGCTGCCGTCCCGCGGGTTTTTCGCGTAACTCCGAAACGTCCATGTCGCCGAAATAGGTCAGCACCAGCGTGCGCGGGATCGGCGTCGCGCTCAGCACCAGCACATCGACGTCACGGCCCTTGGCGGTGAGGGCCAGACGTTCGCGCACGCCGAAGCGATGCTGTTCGTCGACCACGGCCAGCGCCAGCGCCTTGAATACGACGTCGTCCTGGATCAGCGCGTGGGTGCCGACCAGCAAATCGATTTCGCCGGCCTCGAGGCGGCCTAAGAGTTCGCGGCGCTCCTTGCCCTTTTCGCGTCCGGTGAGGATGGCGACGCGCAGGCCGGCGCGCTCGGCCAGCGGCGTGATGGTCTTGATGTGCTGGCGCGCCAGGATTTCCGTCGGCGCCATCAACGCCGCCTGCTTGCCGACCTCGGTGACGGCGGCGGCGGCCAGCAGCGCCACCACAGTCTTGCCCGATCCGACATCGCCCTGCAGCAGCCGCAGCATGCGGACCGGCTGACGCAGATCCTCGGTGATCGCGGCGGCGGCCTGTTGCTGCGAGGATGTCAGCGAATAGGGCAGCGCATCGATGATTTTCTTGCGCAGATGGCCGTCGCCGGCGTTGCGATCGCCGGCAGGCCGGCGCAACTGCGCGCGCACCAGCGCCAGCGCCAACTGACCGGCCAGCAATTCGTCGAAGGCAAGCCGCGACCAGAACGGGCCATCCGGCAGGATGTCCGTCAACTCGACCGGCACGTGCACGCGGTTCAGGGCTTCCGCGACCTTCGGAAACTTGCAGCGGCGGATCACTTCCGGACTGATCCATTCTGGCAAATCCGGCAGCTTCTGCAGCGCCTGCGCCATCGCGCGCCGCAGCGAGCCTAGCGCGAGGCCTTCCGTGAGCGGATAGACCGGATCGATGCCCGACAGTTTTGCAAAGCCTTCCTCGTCCACGACGCGGTCGGGATGCGTGATCTGCAGGGTGCCGTCGTACATCTGCGCGGTGCCGGAGACGTAACGTTTGGCGCCGACCGGCAGCAGCTTTTCGACATAGCCCGGTGGGCTACGGAAATAGGTCAGCACCACGTCGCCGGTGTCGTCGCTGGCATAGACCAGGTGTGGCGCGCGGGGATTCCGCCCCGGCGTCGGGCGGTGCCGGTCGACGGTGACTTCCAGCGTCACCACGGTTCCAGGCACCGCATCGCGGATTTTCGGCCGCGCCCGGCGATCGATCACGCTGGCCGGCAGATGCAGCAACAGATCGACCAGCCGCGGCGTGTCATCGCGGCCGAGCAGGTAGCGAAACAATTTGTCCTGCTTCGGCCCCACGCCGGAAAGGCTGGTGACCGGTGCAAACAACGGATTGAGCAGAGCAGGGCGCATCAGGAAAACCTAAACAGTTCCCGTTCGTCATGCCCGGCTTTGGGCGGCGCATCCACGTCTTTTTTTCACCGCCGACTTGAAGTCAAGGCGTGGATGGCTTCAACCCGCCTTACTAGCTTTATCATCGCGAGGCCTATTTAATCCATCGCGTGTGAACCAGTTCACTCCACGCGACGCCTGGCAGCCTTACGATGCAATGGGAACGACAAGCTTGGGTCCGGTTGGTTTACCGCGCGGGCTATACGTGGCATTCACCACAAGGCTGTCGTTCGTCCGGCTATCGCTGCAACGGGCCCACAGCTCTGAGACAGGTAACACGGGCCCACCGACCATCGGGTTCGGTCACTTGAAGCTGCTGGTCGCCGCATGCGGATCTCAACACTTGATATCTCGGGCATAACCACCACGGTCCGGCGTCACGAGGCGCTGCTGCGCTACGCGCGCTATATGTTCATCTACAATCTCTTGATTTTCGTCTGGGTTGCGGTCCCACAACTCTCCCAGCTGACTTCGTTCCGGGGCTTACTCGAATTGGCCGCGAGCCCGGCATGGAAATGGTCGGCGCTGGTGCTCGGAAGCGTCGGCGCGACATATCTCATTCTCGCACATCGGTTGTGGTGGGCATACGCAGTGATCTTCCTGGTTAACGTCGGCCTCTTTTTAATGCCGACGGCCGACAAGACGATCTTTTTCGTTTCCGTCATCATGCCATATGGCGTCATCACCCAGCCCCTCATGCGCCCGCTCGGACCGCTCGCGACCGAGCTTGCGATCATGACAATCGGCTTCTGTTACATCATGATCGTTTATTGCCTTTACAGCGCCACGTGGGCGGCGAGTGGTGGGCGCATTCCGCGCGGCGCCTACGGTCGGCGCCTGTCCCCGCTTGAGCCATTACGTCCCTCTCGCCTGCTCGAGACCCTTCTGCCAGGTCATCGATCGCAGAATGTTACGGGCTGGGAGGCAGCGCTTTTCGCACTTTCTTCGTTGCTGTTCGTGGCAGCCTCGATGGCCCCCTTTTACGGCTTTCGGAGAGTGCAGAGTGCGTTCGTGGCGTTCGCCTCGCAGGCTCAGCAGGCATGCATGCGAGAAGGTCTTCCGGCACAGCCCGCCGAAGCGACGATTGCCTGTTGGGCGGGATTTTATCCCTGGAGCCGGGTAGCGGTCGACCTCGGAGCGCCCATTGTTGTCGCCGCTGTCTGCCTCGTCCTCGCGAACCGCCTGCGCCACGTCGGCAGGCAACATTTTGTCGATCGACTTGCCGAGCTCAAGGTATCACCGGCCGGATCGACCCTCTTCCTGCGTGCGTTTCGTGACGACCAGGTCCGCATAAGTCGCGCAAGCCGGAACCTGTTCTCATCTGTATTCGATCTCGGCCGCGTGCCTGCGACCCTCGACGAACTGATGCTTGAGCGCCTCGACGGTCGTGGCGATCTGATTGCCATCGGCAATCCCAGAGATCGCAAGGGCGGTGCACGGCAGTCCCCCTGGGGTGCACAACGCCTGTATGTGGACGATGCGCATTGGCAGGAGACCGTCACCATGCTTGCGCGCGATGCGGATCGTATTGTCCTGTGTGTCGATGCAAGTCATGGCGTGCGGTGGGAGATTGCGCATGTGCTGCAGAGCGGTCACGCCAACAAGACGCTGTTCTTCCTCAATCCCTCGGTCGATGTCGAGACCCGCACACGGCTGTTGGTGGAGGATTTTGGCGTTTCCGCCGCAGATCTCGCATCTGTCAATGTCGACCGCATTTTGGCGCTCCGCGCAACTTCGCCTGAGCAGGCGATATTGATGTTCTGCGCCAGGCCAGAGCGCGATGCCTATCTGGTTGCAGCGCGCCTGGCCTTTGAGGACACTGTTGCGCATGTAACTAAGCAATGAATACGCAGGATCGTTTCGATGTTGAGCTAGCTGGGGGACCGGATCCAGCGCGTGTGATGGGTGAAGCGAAGGGCTACAGCGGCGTGATTTGCCCGTCGGGCGTGCTTCCGATTTTCCTGTCGAGTCTTTTCTTTCGGATTTTCCGAAAAATATCTGTTGCCACCTGACCCAAATCAAATCTAGAACTGTCGCCATCCCACCCCACCAGAGGGGCGTATCATGATCGTCACGGACGCGGGGAGGGGTGCGGTGGACGCAGCAGTGTTGGGCGTGCGATGCGAGCGCAGGGCGGATTGCTCTCCGTGAGCGGTTAGCGGCATGCAAGACGACGGCGCTGCTTGCGGACGGTGAAGTCGTGTGGTCCTGACGCCTCGACGCTGGCGTCAAGTCTTGCGGAGGCTCGTTCGGCTCAACCGGGCTGGACAAAACCTTCAATCCGCAAGGCGACGGTGGCAAAAGAGCCCGATCGCCGGGGAG
>Ga0193726_1000664_pt1 | contig 33750 bp, 48 predicted proteins | sample H2c1metaG_FD_144928 | JGI IMG/M metagenome (GOLD analysis project Ga0193726, IMG submission 144928) | Soil microbial communities from a riparian zone of the East river system, Colorado, United States - H2c1 | ecosystem: Environmental > Terrestrial > Soil > Riparian zone | place: USA: East River... | reverse complement strand
GCCAGCTCCAGCGCATCATCCAGCGATCCGCCGTCACACTGCTCCACAGCGAGGCGAAGCGCACCCAAGCGGACATCGTGACCGGCGCGGAACGGGCCTTCAGGCGCCGGGTCAGTCTTGCGCGTCCGAGTGCGCTTGGCAGGCGCGGTGTCGGCCTCTGGCGCGGTCGTGACATCGACAGGCTGCGCCGTCGCGATAGCCGCGTGCGCCGTCTGCACGGCCCCAGAGAACGCGCTGAGCGCCCTGCCCTGCGCCGGGTTGGTGCCAGGGTCCATGGGCTGCGCAGCGGACTGTCCTTGGAGTTGAGCGGCCACGCGCTCGCGTTGTGCGGCTTCCTCCGGATTAGGTTGCGCCACGGAGCCACCCCAACCGGCCGGGAGCTTCGAAGCGCCCATCTGCGGCTGCGCAGCAGGCTGCGGCTGGAATGCCGCTGTGGTGCGATTCTCAACCGGAGCGGACTGTGCCGCGTCAGTCTGTCTTCCCAATTTCAATACCATATTACTTAACCTTTCCTGTCTCTCCAGCTCCGCGCCGCTGGCTGGCGCCTCTCCATCTTGGAGAAATTCTGAGTTCAATGCTTTGACGAGTCTCCCTTGCGTTGTATCTTTGTCGCTGAGTGCCTGCAAGGCGATTTCGTCAATCGAGTCAGTCATAACGAGGATATGGTTTACAATTCGTTGCGCTTCGTTGCCCTGGCGGCGAATGCGGCGGATGAACTGGTCGAACAATTCATAGTCCCAGATCGGGCAGAACCACGCGACGTGCGCGCACGAGCTGCCCTGTAGGTTGAGCCCGTGGCCAGCGCTCGCGGGATGGCAGGCCAGGAAGCGAATCTCGCCGCGGTTCCACTGATCCACAAGCGCCTGCGTCTTCGCTTCATTGCCCTCGAAGAAGGTGATCTTATCACCGTAATGCAGGCGCAGCCGGTCCTTATCGTGGTTGAATTCGTAAGCGAGAAGCAACTGCTCGCCGTCCAGCTCCTCCAGTAGGTCGTCAAGCGCTTCGAGCTTGGTGTCGTGGAGGTGCGCGACCGTGTTCTTGGCGTCACCCATGTACACAGCGCCATTTGCCATTTGCTTGAGCTTAACGTACACCGCCGCCGCGTTCGCGCCTGTCACCACGCCGCCGGGCAGCGCCACCAGCATGTCATTCTTCATCTTATTATAGAGCTTGCGCTGCTCCTTGCTCATCTCCAACGGGATCACATGTGGCACGAGCGGCGGCATCTGGAGGTAGTCTTCGTCGCGCAGCGTGAGCACGTAGGGCTCAATGCGGCGCTCTATGCGCTTCGCGCCGCCGGGCTGGAGCACATAGTCGAAGCCGTTGTAGTCGGCCTGGAAATAGTTGTCGCGATAGTGCGTGATGTACTTACCAAGCGCCGCGCCATCGTCAAGAATTAGGAACTGCCCGAATAAGTCCATGTAGCCATTTGGCGCGGGCGTGCCTGTCAGCCCAAAACGACGCTGAATTCCTCTTAAACGGGGCCGAATCGCCTTGTGCCGCTCCGCTTGGCTGTTCTTGAACTTGGTCAGTTCGTCCACTACCAGCGTGTCGAACGGCAGACTCCTGCCAGCATACATCGCACATAGCCACTGCACTCCTTCAGGATTTATCAGCCAAATGTCGGCGTCGTCTTTGAGGCGGTCTACCTTCTTTGCTCCGTGTAGGAGACTGAATCGCAGGTGGCGCAGCTCGCTCCACTTTGCCGCTTCCTGACGCCACACGGTTTGGCAGACGCGGAGCGGCGCAATAACGAGAGCGCGTCGTGCACTGCTCCGCGACAACAGCTCCGCAAATGCTGCAAGGACGCAGCTTGTTTTGCCCATCCCTGGGCTCATCCACAGCGCCGCCGCGTTCGCCCCTAAAAGGAACTGGACTGCGCGCTGCTGATAGCCGTGCGGCTTCCACGGCCTGTGTGATGATGGCGCGCGCCGCGTCTGCATTGTCGCACCAATGGGCATCATAGCCGAGCCCCCGTAGCGTCGTAAGACGCTCCGCTTGGAGCGGCGTCGGTTCTTTGCGTTGGCGCTTGAACTCTATGAAAAGTGGCGACCCGCCCCTGAGTAAGAACATGGTATCCGGCCAGCCGCTTGTCACGCCAGTACGAAATGACAAGCGTATCGCGCTCACCCCCAAGGTCAATGCAAAGCGAATAGCCGCGGCCTGGATTTTCCCCTCTGGCGTCATCCGAACTTGCACCTTCCTGTTTGTGACTTGCTGTAAAAGCAGCGAGCACATTTACGGCCAGGACGCGGGAGGAACGTCTGATCGGAGAACATAGGCGCCACAGCGCGCTGCCAATCTGCTTCAATCGCTGGTAACTCTTCACGCTTCACCTCGTCAATGAGTTCGTTGTTGGGCGCTGACTCGTCAAGATACCAGAGTCTGGTAGTGACCTTCTGCACCGTTGGGTATTTCCACAAGAAAGCAGCGCCGAAGAGCTGCACCTGCTCTTTGCTCACGCCGTAGCGCTTGCCGGTCTTCAGGTCAATTGCCTCACCCGTCCAGTCTTCATACATCAGCGCAAGGTCCAGGATCGCGCGGAACCATGTCTCCTTACCGAACCACGTTGTCGGCTTGAATTTCGACGTGAAGCCCCACTGCTGCTCCACCACTTTGTCCTCGAATTGCCGCGCCTGCTCCAGCAGCACCATGAAATTCTTAGTCTCCGGAGGCGGGGCGCCGCGATTGGTGAGGTAAGCGGCTATCTCCTGATGCACGCGATTGCCGCGCGCCATCGCCGGCGATCCTGGCTCCTCTACTTTATCGAGGAACTTGAGTTTGAAGAACAGCGGGCAGCCATCTGGGCCGCTGTGCGCTTCCCAGCGCGAAAATGACCATGCTGTTAGCTGCTGCATATCGCGCATCCTGGATCAATAATCTTCTTTTTCTCGTCAAGCCAGCACGTCTTCGCCGCACCCCAAGTGAGTCCGTGCTTCGGCGTCGTGCGCAGCGGTACAGACAAGCGCGGCATCTCCATCATTTCGCGCAACACACCCATCTCCTGCACCGCGTTCTCCTGCACAGCGTTGATATTCAGTTCGTCATAGACGGTCACCAGGAACCGGGTGGACTTGTGACGCTTCGCCTTGTACCAGTCAATGATAAACTGCTTCGTCACGTCGGCGGCGCTGCCCTGTCCGCACACATAGTTGATAAGCTTGTAGTCCTTGCTGCGGCCATCAGGCCCAGGTGACTCCGGATGGTACAAACGCCCGCCCCAGGTCACGATAGGAATGCCCTGGCGTACTAGTTTTTTGATCTCATCCACCACGATCTTGCGGCCTGGAAGCGCTTTGTCGTGGAGCGCGGCGATTTGCTTCGCCTCTGCCTCTGACTCACAGCGCGCTTGGCGATAGATTGATGGAATGCCGCCGCCATAGAGCCGCGCGAAGGAGACGTTTTTGACGCGCGTACGCTCCAGGTCATTACCAGACTGCTCCAGGATGATCTGCTTCACCCACGCATGGGGGTCCAGCGTTGGATCGTCATGATACGCCTGCCACAGCGCGCCCTGCTCGTAGTGTGCGAAGCAGCGGAATTCCTGGCCGTCTACGTCGCGGTGGAGGAAGACACCACCTGGATCAGCAGTAATATATTTGCGGCAAAGAGGAAGCCGAGAAACAGCCAGGAAATCAGGGTGGAGATACCCGTCGCTTCGTCCATCGGTCAGCTCCTTTGCGATGTTGAGAAAGTTTGGGTTGTTAGTAGATGGTCTGCCGGTGCGCGTCCCGAACCCTTCCGCGTTGCGCACTTGGTTCCAGCTCGTGCTGATGATGCCGTTGCGGCGCTGCGCCTGCGCCAGCCACGGCTGCATGAACATCTTGAGGCAGGTCGTCAGCCGGTTGCGGTAGCCCAACGCGCTCGCGATCTGGGCTCCATTTGGGCCAGTGTACATCGCGGGCTTTAGATTCTCCTTGCTGAGGCTCAGCTTACCCGTCTTGGTCAGTGTCCAATTCTCATGCGGGACGATGCCGCGGTCATAGAGGAGCTTCGCCACGTCTGCGTCAGCGTCAATGTTCAAATCCGGCGCAGCCAGCTCGCAGCGAATCCACTGCTCAGCGGTCGCGAGATGCGTTCCGAATAGCTCCACATCGCGCTCCAGTCCAGGCTGGTCTACGTAAATGCCGTCGCGTTCGTTCTCCATCAGGATAGGCTGTAGCTCGCGCTCGCGGTCATAGGCTGGCTCCATACCATCAGCCATGACGCGCGGCCACAGATGCTCGAAGAGGGCGAGCGTGCGGCGCGTGTCGCCGTTGGCATAGGCGGCGGCAAGATCGCCGGGCGCGGTCCATATCCATGCACCAAGCTCCGATTTCTTCACAGTCCCGCCGTAGGTTTGCTCCAGCTGCGCGCGGTGTGCCCATAGCCAGCCGTGGAGTGCATCCTGCTCCTCCGGCGGCCAGCCTAGAAGGTCTTCGCACAGCTCCTTGAGCCCCAGCGAACGCGCATGCGGGTGCTCTAGGTAGGCTAAGAACATCGTGTCGTGAACGCGCTCCCACGGCGGCTCTGGCAAGCCCAGCTTCTCACACGCTACGGCTACGTCGAATTTGGAGTGGTGGAACAGGAGCGGTAGATTGCTACGCCAAGCGTAGTCAAGCGGCAGCATGGCGCTTTCGATGCCCATGCAGTTGTTGCCGCTCGCGTGACCCCAAGCGTAGTACTGCGGCGCGCGCCCAGGCCACGCGATTGAGACTCCAACCGGCGCGGGAGGATAGTCCGGCCGGTTGGGTGCGATTGGTTTTGTTTCAAAGTCAATCACAATGCACTGCGGAATCATGGCTTTGCGTTAAAATCTGAAGGCAGCTGCTCCAGCATCACCTTGGCGGCTTCCTTGATTGTCGCAAGTGCTTTAGCGATATCTACCTCCGGCTCCTCGTCGTGGTGCCCCGCATGCATACCGATAATCAAGCCAGCAGCGACGCACAGCGCAATTTTCGCGTTACAAAGTCCAATTTCAGCGACAGCGTTGGACGCGATGAGCTTACCAACCGCGAACAGCGCTGCGATGCGTTTGTCATGATCTTTACTCATGCGCCGTGCCCTCCGTGGCTAATCTCGTGATCCGCGCTGCTTCGATCTTCCGCCGGCGCAGAACGCTCCGCGTCAATTTCGCGGATGAACGTTTGGCGTGCTTCGCCTTCGTCCGCATCAACTTGCCCATTTCGCGGGATATCGCGCGCTTGAGCTGGCGCTTCATCAGGGTCTCGCCGGAGGAGAGTTTCAAAGTCGCGGACTTTGCTTGAGAAATCTCGGTTAGTATGATCTTCGCGTTCTGCCGCCAGTCTAGCGTCGGCCGAAGCGATTTCTGCAATTCGTTGTTTTCCATAGCCCACTACCTTCTTGAGAGCTTGAATGCACTTGCAAACCTCACGCGCTTGGAAGAGCGCGTCTCCGAGCGCATCATGCTTGGCGCTGTTGACTGTGCCAAAATCGCCAAGCTTGTTGCCAGACAATGCAAAAAGCGTGCGCACGTCGCGCGCGGCGATGTATTTCCATGGTACATCCATACCGTAGGCCTTATAGAGCGCCTCCAAGATCGGCATGTCGAACGTAGCACCGTTGGCCCAGATCGCGACGCCCTTCATCGCGCGGTACCAGTCTCGGAAATTGTCCAACACGATGCCGGGGTGCTGGCGCGCGGCCTTGGCCTGCGCCAAGCGCGGCTTGTCAGCCTGCTCCAGCCACCACAGCAGCGTGGACTCGTCTATCGCCAGCCCTTGGTCCAGCTGTGAGGTGAGTTGCAGATCGGCGTAGAAGCCGGTGTTATGCACATCGCCCGTCTCTGCGCTGAACGGCACGGCGCCAATGGACAGCACCACGCAGCCAGCGCGCTTACCGAGCGTCTCTAAGTCAAGCATCACGTCCATTGTTGTCTCCTAGCCGGATACCGCGTAGTCCACCAAAACAGAAACGAGAGGAGCTGCGCGAGGTGCTTCGTGCCATCTGTGAGCCCAATAGGTGAGCGCGCGCCATTCGGCCGACAGCATTTTGTCTACATCTTCGCCTGTCATGGCGAATCCTGTCGTGCTGTGAATGATCCTCGCGATCTGAATAGCTGCGTGCTTCGGTGTCAGCTTAAAGTCACCATCTGGGATATTGCACATCAACGTTTGTCTCCTGTAAAAGGTACCGGCGCGGTCTGATGTCGTCCCGGCTCTGACGCATATTGTCGGCTACCGCTTCAAGGCCAAGCCCGTTGTGGGAACGTCTCAAGGCCCTAGACCGAGAGGGTTTGGCGCTTTATCACCGCGCTTCCCTCTGTCCCACTCTAATAACTGTTAGCGCCTGAACCCCCGCATACTGCCCTGCACCGCTGACGGCGAAGGCTTCTGCTTATCCGGGTCCGGCGCCATGTAGCCGCGCATGATGGCTGATTCCGCCTCAATTCGCCGCCGCTCAATTATCTCGAATAGCTCCGGCGGCACCATGTCTACCATCTCGAAATGAACCATGTACTGCGACTTAGGGTCAGGCTCTACCCACATACGGGTGATAACGCCGTCCGGCGGACGCTTGGTTGGCGGCGCTGAGAGCGTCGTGGCGTAGCGCGACCAGTTCTTGACGCTCATGACCGGCAGCTTGTGGAGCACGATATCGGCGCTCGCGAAAGCCTGCGGCTCTGTGAACAGCTCCAAGTCGAAATCCCGCGAGCCGCGGCCCTTAGGTTTGAAGAACCCGGCCGGGATCATCGCGAGGCGGCGGCGGTTCTGACACGCCTTGCCCTTGCCCTTGTCGGCGCTTCCGTATTCGTTCTTGGGGCAGCCCCTGCAAGTGGCGTTCTGCGGCTGGAAATAGCTCAAGTCAACCTGCATAGACGTGTGCGGCCCCAGAGTGTCGATTTCCTCTGCGCCACGCCCGTAGGCATAGCATGTCGGCGGCAGCGGCGCGCCTTCTGTGTACTCACTGCCGTAGTAGGTGTTCTCAGCCACGGCGTCCAGCACGATCACACAGACCTGATTGCCGGGCATGGTCTCCTCGCCCAGCATCATGGTACCGCCTTTTATGGAGAGGAACGCGCCGGTAGTCAGCCGCTCCTGCTCTACGAAGCGCTGCGCGCGCTTGGCGTACTCCGCGTCGTAACTGACAATTTCCTTGTTCATTTTAGGGCTCCTATTTTTATTGCTAACATGTCTGTTTCTCGGCGCAGCTCTAGCTCTTTCACGAAAGGCCCCGCGCCAACCTCCTGCGCCATGTAGACAAGCTGATGAAGAGAGCGCACAAAATCACGAGCGTCGTGGGAATTGCGCGGCTCATACATGCGCTGAAACCATTCAACTTGCTCTGCGAGAGCTGCTTGCTTAGCGGTCATACTCATATCTTGGTAATGCTCACTGCCTTCATGTTCAACTTGTCAACGCCGGGAATGGTCTCGCCCGCTTCCCACATTTCCTTGACCGCTGTGTCAGATACGCGCTTCTGAATCAGGTCAAACCTCTTAGTTTGCCAGATGTAGAACGTAAATTCCGCCCAATCGCTGAGCTTGGGGACTGTCTTCGGCTTGATCTGAGCGCGGTACAGCAGCCCAGCGGCGCCAGTGTCAGACCCTGCGGAGAGATTGTTGATAATGTGTGTCTCAATCTCATCCTCGCGCGCCTTGACAGCCTCCACCTCTTTCTGCATCGCCAGACGCAGCTCGCGAACACGGTGGTATTCGTCCGCGCATAACCCGACGCTAGGCGGCATCGGGGCGCCAACAGCGAGGTTGCTCATTTGGCGTGCTCTTTCAACGTGATTTCAAACCCAGCACGCTCAAGATAATATAGTAAATCGCTCGCGTCTTGCTTATTTCCATTATCTTCAGCGTCACGAATATTTCGCAGCGCGTATATAGCTGCTTCTAGTGCTGTCTTGTATTTAGTAGTCATCGTTTGTCTCCAGTTCCAGCACAAGCGCCGCATTGGCGCCACCCCAAGCTCGCACGCATCTTCCCACGACCACCACAAGCTTTGCAAGCGCAGTCAGCGGCTTTCGCTTCTGATAGTAAATAATCTCTTGCAGCTTTAAGATCATCGAACGGTACGCGCCACGCTGCTTCACCGCCGCCAATTTGCATCGCCGTGTCGGGGTGCATTTCTTTACTGCGCCGCGCAAACGCAGCGCGGATACTGCGCGCGCTCAGCGCCTCAGCCGGGAGCAAGCCCAACACTTGCAGCGCGCGCTCTGTGGTCAGTCTCATTTCCGTCTCCCATACACGGGCCACGCAGTCATCCGCTGGTCAAATTCTGCCTGCGTTATAGGCTCGCGCCACTCCTCGAAGCCATAGACAACTAGAAACTGCCTTAAGATTCCCTTAAAGACAAACCCCTTCGGATTGTCCTTGTTCTTCAAATATGGCACGCCGCATGACCGCAACTCGCGCGATATCTGCCCCGCCGGCATAGAGCGATCCCATTTGCTGCTAAACAGCGATTCGCAGACGTAGGGGAACAGCGCAAGCAGCTCCTCCGGCGTGTACCAAGGCCGTATTGGAAACGTCGCCACGCTCGCGAGCGTCGCTTGCGCCACAGCCACTAGCTTGGAGTCGTTGCGATTAATCGCAGCGTCGGCCCACGCGGTTGCGCGCCCTAGCCAGCCCACTACGGCGTTCTGATCCACAGCGTCGCGCATTTCCTCTGCCAGCCGCTGCGAAACAGTCAGGGCCTCCTGCCTAGCCATGTCCTTCTCAGCCGTCATGGGGGCGCTCTGGGGCGGCCTCCAGCCTTGCAGGTCCACCGTCAATAACCAGTCTATCAGCGCGCGCGGCCCGCCGGCCTTCTTCCACCGGCTCACGCGGTCGTAGAACGCTTGGTCTCGTGCCTTTGGACAATCCACCACGATCATGCGCCGATCGTCGTGCGAGAACGCGCCAGCAGCTTTCTCATTACTCGTGAGAATGTACATGGTGTAGGACTTTATCACACGCGCCGGGCGGTATTTCTCATTCATCGGGCGCTCCAGATCGGAAATGAGTGCCTTCAGCGTGTCTGCGCCTTGCAGCAAATCGTCGCGCTTAGCCTCTACGATGGCTGCCATGAGACTCGTCTCAAGCCAGCCTTGGAACTCGCTGTAGAAGGACCGCGAGGTGAGCACGGTCCCATAGGGTGCGAACGCCTCCACCACACACTCGGACCACAGCGATTTACCGCAGCCTTGTTCGCCCAGCAGCACAAGCGCGAGCGGGACCTTCTCTTGCGGATTCTGCGCCTTGTATGCGATGAGGCGCAGCGGAAGCTCACGCAGCTCTGGCGATAGGTTGCGGAACAGGAACTCGCTGAATTCCAGAAACGGCGTTACATCGCCTTGTTGTGCTTGCCAGCCGCTCCACAAGTTAAGAGCTGGTCTTCCGTGATCTCCAGTAACAGTAGGACCTTCGTTAGGTCTGAATAAAACCTCGGAGAATCGTTTAGCATGTGGATGCTTAAGCCACGTTGCAGCAACGCTGATATCCTTCGGTGCACCTCGTTGGCCTGCTCCAACACCAATATGCTTGAGTGCGCCATAGTGTTCTCCGTTCACGAAAGAGTCCTTGGGGATAAAGAGTCGCGTCTTCAAATCGTAGACCATGTTCTCGCGGCTGATCCATGCAACCGATTGGTTGAGCGCAACCACCTTGGCGTCAAGTGCTCCGAGGCTTGGTGCAGCTTGCAATAGTGCCATGAAGGCAGCGGGCCCATGTTGCTTGATAAAGTCATCAAGCCCAACTTTTCCTTCGCCGCTTGATGGGAGGCGAACAAGAAAGCATTTCGCCCCGCGTTTAACCTGCAACTCATCCACAAGTCTAGCCTCAGCCGCAAGTATGTTCGGATTGCTCGCTGCATCCGAATCGAAGCAGATGTATATGTCGCGGTTCTGCGTTGCGACTTGCAGTAGTTCAGGTAGCAAGCCTTGGCCAGCCATGAAATTGAACACGCCGCCAAGCGCCATGACAGGGAACCCGGCAGCTGCGGCAGCAAGCGATTTAGCTTCGCCTTCGGTGCAAATGCAGGGTTCTGAGGGGTCCGCCAGTATGCGCGGCCAGTCCACGAGGGGCGGGAAATAAACTTTGGTCCCGCTTTGACGCGGTTGCGTGAAGCGCTGTGCTTTGCTCTGGCCTGTAAATCCAGCCGGCGTACTAGGCGCATTCGCCAGATAGCGGACCCGACAGAAGGGAAGCCGTAAGCCCTCGCGCGTGAAATCGGCAATGTCGCCTCCAGGTTGGAAATACGGCCACACAAGCGCGAGCGCCGGCTTGAACTCAGGGTAGATCGTGCTCGCGTCGTCTACAGAGAACAACCCAGCGCGGGCTGCGTCGTCTGGCGTGATACCGCGTTGCTCAAGATAGGCAATAGCCTGCGGGTGTAGCAAGGTGTCTCCAAGGCAAGCTCACTTGCGGGCGGCACCCTAAGCAGCGCGGTCCCGCTTTGTCAACTCAACAGCGCGGCGAGGATAAGCACCCACATGATGGTGCCTATCCAGGTTGCGGTGCAGATACCAGCAGCGGCAGACAGGTCACCCATGGCGCTCCGGCTCCGTGTGACGCGCTTGCAAGTCTGCCATAGCGGCGCACCGTACAAGCTCCGGACTAGCACCTGGGCTGGCCGCTTGGAGCTTCGCGACGACATCGGCGAACAGCTGTTGCGCGGCAAGGCGCGAACGCTCAGTAGAGTGATTCAGAGGAAGCGTCATTAGTTTGTCTCCTTAGAAGCCAATCGGCCAAATGCAGAGGCGCACACGCGGTCGAACTCAGCATACGCAGGGGCGCGCACGCGGTCGAACTCAGCCCGCGCAGAGGCGCGCGCGGTCGTACTCAGCCCGCGCAGGGGCGCACACGCGGTCGTACGCAGCATACGCAGGGGCGCACACGCGGTCGTACTCAGCATACGCAGGGGCGCACACGCGGTCGTACTCAGCATACGCAGGGACGCTAAGGAGCCTAGCCGATGCCCATGACCAGTCAAACAGGTCGGCTACAGCTATACAGTTAGCCTCTGTCACGTCCACGCCGTCAGGGAATCGCTCTTGGAAAAGCTTGACCTGATCGGCGCAGGCGTGTTTGGCGTGTAGAATTTTAGCGGTGATTCTCATTTAGTTGTCTCCTGTTGGAACTCAATTATGTCACTTTCTCCACATCGACGCGCGCCATCCAGTCCTTAAAGTCAACCTGATACGGTACGCGCCACGTTGCGTTGCCGCCGCGACGGCTAAGCGTCGGCCGAAGGGACTTAAGCCGATGCCTGAGCGTGTCCGGCTCAAGACCCGATAGGTGGCTAGGCGCATGAGCGGGTGTCGCTACGTCGCGTAGGAACTCAGCCACGCCCGGCAGGCCATGCACCACGGCTGTCCCGGCTTTGTCGGGGGGTAGGTCTGGGTCCGTGTCCGCTTCGGGCTCCGTGGCGCTCTGTGGCCCGTATAGGCGAATACGGACACGCCAGTTAGTCGCGCGGCCATCGGGGTCCGTCGGCGTTTCCTGGCCACAGTGCTGGCAGATGATGAGCTTAGTCATTAGTGTGCCTCAGCCTCTTCACGTGTTAAGTAAAAATGGATACCGCCAGCACATTCCTGCCAGCGATCTTCGCACCAGGCGTCGCAACGCACGGTTTCTCCGACGCGGTATATGAACCCTAACATATGCTGCGACATGGTTTCCGTGCCTTCTGAAAGCTCAAGTACCTCTGCAAACTCTGCGCGACACTTGCGGCCAGTGGCACTAGAGCGTCGCGCAGTTTCGGGGATGCGAAGCTTCACAATGACTCCGCCGCGCGCTTTCTTCCAAACGATGAGAGCACCTTGCGGGACGATAACTGTCATGGCGATAGCTAACTCTGCATTCAAGGCGCGCCTGAGGTTGGCGCCGCTGAGGTAGGCGCCGCTGAGGTCGGCGCCGCTGAGGTCGGCGCCGCTGAGGTCGGCGCCGCTGAGGTCGGCGCCGCTGAGGTCGGCGCCGCTGAGGTAGGCGCCGCTGAGGTAGGCGTGCCTGAGGTTGGCGCCGCTGAGGTCGGCGCCGCTGAGGTAGGCGTGCCTGAGGTTGGCGCCGCTGAGGTCGGCGCCGCTGAGGTAGGCGCCGCTGAGGTCGGCGCCGCTGAGGTCGGCGCCGCTGAGGTCGGCGCCGCTGAGGTAGGCGCCGCTGAGGTCGGCGCCGCTGAGGTCGGCGCCGCTGAGGTCGGCGCCGCTGAGGTCGGCGCCGCTGAGGTAGGCGTGCCTGAGGTTGGCGCCGCTGAGGTCGGCGCCGCTGAGGTCGGCGCCGCTGAGGTCGGCGCAATCTACAGTCATTACGACGGCGCCTGTGTACCGGTTCTTAATCTCAATCACGTGTTGTCTCCTTTATGAGTCCGCAGGCTAGGGCGCCCGTGTCTCATGCTGGCGCCCAGGTCTGAGGGCTAGATTCCCATTTGAGCAAGTGCTGCGTCAATGTTGTTCATAGGGCCGGCCGAAACGGGCGCGCTCTCAGTGAGTCGAAGGTGGCCGCCTCGTCGCGCGCTTGGCGCAGGAGGATGCGGACTAAGTAGTCGCGCTCTTGCGGGGTCATACTGGCCTCACGTCATGCGCCGACATCCGCGCAAGTTTCTTAACCTGCGGATGGTCCATGCGGACCGCTACCATTTCAACACCGCGCGGGTCTGTGTAGACCTTGGCAACGGTGCCGTAGCGCGCACCGCGCATCCACAGATCATAGAAAGGTGCAATCTCAACGCGCGTACCGGGCATCTCATGGAACTGCATTGGGCTGTCTCCTCTGTCTCAACGCGGCAAATCTAACGTGGCAGTGCTATCATGGCAAGGTGACAATGATAGCTTGGTTACTCAATAGTTTCTAGCATTCTCCGCTTCTGTCTCACTTTGCTCAAGGCGAATGAGAGACGCGATGATAGCTTTGCGTTTGGCGGGTGCGTCAGCCAGCGATCCACCGCGCTCCGACATGCGCTTAATAGATTGCAAGATGTCAACGGCACGCATGTCAGACCAATTCTCGCGCTCAATCTGTGCTTTGCTAGGCATGTCTAGGACTCCTTTGGTGTGTGGTGGCGCTTTGTCGCGCCGGTATGCGAACGCATGTCGCGCATGGCGTCATCGCGGCTTGAGAATACAGCGTGCTCAGACAGGATGCCTGTGATTAGGTCCGCGCACGCCACAACATAGTCTTGCTGCTTTATGACGCTGTAGCGTTGCCATTGGAGCGACATCTTGCGCTTGCCTTCCAACATATCGCGCGGGCTGCGCCTATAGGCGTGGGAATCGCCTTGGGCGCGATGCGAGCGCCGCACAACAAACCATATCGTGTTATCATACTTGTGTAGCATCGGCTGGCAGGCAATCACCCGCGCAACACCGCTGTGTTTGTAGCCAGGATGATCGAAATAGCAATCGTTGTGTTGACGTAGTTCTGCCATTAGGCCGCGCTTGTCGTCTAAGCATGTTAGCATGGTGTCAGAGACCTTTCCGTAATCCTCTGAGACTGCCAAATACCATGGCGGGTGGCGCTTCGGGTGCCGGTGCCGCTACTTGGGCATACGTCGCGTCTAGTAGCGTAGCCAATTGCGCGGCCATACTGCGGCGATTTTTGGCAGCGTCATGGCGCAACAGCTCTGTATGCTCCGCGCTTATTTGAATAGTGTTCTTAGGCATATTTTCCAATGCTCCTTAATGATCTGTGAAGCTCTGTTACCACGGACAATAATTTGCTGTCAAGAGGCTATTTTCAATGATTTGGCCGATATAACCGCGCCGCGCTAGGTCTGCCAGGTTTCCCCCTCTCTTTTGGTATATTATTTGTTATTACTTTATATATTAGCATTCTTTCTTTCTGAAGATAAGGGCGTAAAAGGACATAAATGAGAAATATAGTAGCTAATGTAAATAGTATTTACATAGCATTAGGAATTTAGTCCTAAGCATCACAACGCCACGTTATCATAGCATTTAGGAAACTCAGCCGTTTCGTAACTCAGGCCAGTAGAGCGCCCCCGGTTACGCGAATCGCCAGCACTCAGCTACGACGCGTCATAGATATAGTAGCACTCAGCTACGATGTATCACAATTACATTAGCAACCGCCCCAACGTAGTTACCAAGTTACTCCGAAGCGCCGTCATGACCGGTCTAGCCGATCCACTCCACTCACCTAAGTCATTGATACTAAACAACAAAGCTGGCTATTAACGATAAGACTTCGTTACTTGGTCAACCGCAGGTGGAATGATGGTAAAGAGGAATGCAACCTAGGGGGGGGAGTAGCTTCGATACGATGGCGCGCGATGCCTGTAATGCCCGCAAAAACGATGATTCTAAATTTCCCCGACTATCGCTATCATAATTACCAAGTATAATAGCACTCAGGAGCCGCGCCTACTTAGCTGCAAGTACCTCCGTTTCATAACATCACCACCTTCAAAAACCGCTTGACATGCCACCGCTCCGCGTCGCAGTCTCCCGATCATGAGTAACACCGCAACCATAGACGCCCGCATCACCCAACTCGAAGCCATGCTGCAAGCGCGCACTGATGGCGAAGGCAATCCTCGCAAAGGCTACAAGTCGAACGTCGCGGCGATCAGGCAAGAACTCACCCGCCTCCGCGCTGAAGCACCACCTGCATAGGAGCAAACCATGCCCGCGCACCTAGTTTGGATTCTCCTCATCGTGTTCTGGGCTCCCGACGCTTCCCGCGTGAAAACGCAGACGACGGACTACCAGACCATCGAAGCGTGTGATGCCGCCGCCGCGGAGCTTGACAGCTCTTGGTCAGCTGCGGTACACGGTGGTTCGACATCGTGGGCATGCTTCGGAGTATACCCTGACCCGACTGAGTGACAGGAGCTTAACATGATCGATTTCACCCATTTCGCGTTCGCCGCAGCTGGTCTGATCGTTGGCGCTGGGCTTGGTGCGTATTTCCATCGCTGGTTCGCCAAGCAGGCGAGCGATGCCCAAATCCATTTCGAGCAGGCAGTGGCCGCCGCCGTGGCGAAGGCCAAGGCCGCACAGACCCCGCCCACGGTGTAATCGTGAACCCCGGAGGCTAGTATGCCCTACAAACCCAGCACCCCGACTGGCGACTCCGTGAGCGGCATGGAGCAGGCGCTGCATGACCATCCCGGTGGTGGCGTTCATGCCCCCGCGCCCATGACGCCGGACGATTACAACGCGTCGCAGGGGCTGCCTAAGTCCAGCCGCATGAGGACGCCGGTCACTGAGGTACAGCGCGGTATTGCCGCGGGGCGCGGCGGCAACGATGCCCCCAAGGTCCAGCCTGAGTCTGACTGGACTAAGGCGCGCAAGCAGGCACAAGGCGCCGTAGATTTCGGCAGTCAGGTCAAGCAGGGCCTCGATCTGCTTGGCGGGAGGCGATAACGTGGCTACTGATCGCAATGACCCATTCCGCGCCGGCAAGGCGCCCATGAGTTCGCGCAAAGCTTCGGCGCCCCGCGCCCGCGGCGCTAAGAGCCCGGAAGACCCCTCTTACGGCCAAGGTCCGCGCGTTGACATGCAGTCTGCGCTCAACGGCGCCAACCAGGGCGGCAACGACCCGCATGGGCGGTTCCCGCCCGGCGCGCAGCCGCAGCTTAAGGGCGAGGCCAAAGAGGCTAACCGCCGGCAAGAGAACCGCGACAACCAGGCGATGCACAGCTCAGGCAGCGGCATTCCGCCGCACCAGTATGAGCCGACGCCTCCCGCCGGCAAATTGCCGTAGTGAGCGATAGATGCACATCTCCATCGCTCAGATGGAGCTTGCCTACGAGCTTCTGCGCTCGTCTCCGCCGTTCTCCGACTGGCATCTGCCCTCGGCCGACGACGTAGAGTTCCATGCCGTCCCGCTTCCGCGTGATCGCGTTGCCGACTGTCAGAATTTGGGCGGCGCGTACCGTATTCGCGTGTGCGTATTCAGCCACGCTACTCTGGACAATCTTCTTGTGACGATGGCACATGAGATGTGCCATATGAGAGCTGATAAGATCGCGCCACGCGAGAAGGATCCGCATGGGCCTAAGTGGCAGCAGTGCGCTAAGCAGGTTTGTAAGAAGCACGGCTGGAGCCGCTGGGCGTTCTGATGACCCGCCATAATCTCCCCTCCTCCTTCGACGGCTCGTTGACACCGCATATGAGCCGCAGTCGGCTGCGCGAGCAGTGCGACGACGTGGACGCCATGCTGGGCGGCACGGAGCGCATGGTCCACGAGGCTAACCGCTCCCCCGATGCCTATTGGGAGTTCCAGCGCCTCCGCGTCAAGTCCATGCCCAAGGAGGTGACGCAGGAGCATAGTCTATCCACCGGCATGGAGGCATTGCTTAAGCGCGTGGAGGAGCGTAAGAAGGAGAGGGCGATACAGATCATCGACGTGGAGCCCGTTGTGATTAAGGATTCGTATCATGCCGCTGAAGAACAGCCCGACGAAGGAAGCTAGGCAGTTCAACATCCTGGCTGAGATTCACGCGGGCAAAGACCCCAAGCAGGCCGTAGCCATCGGCTATAGCAAGCAGCGCGAGGCGATGCGTAAGGCGCAGAAGCGGAAGAAGCGTTGACGCGCTCCATACGCCCCGCTATAAGATCGATCTTCGAGATCGATCTCACCATTTGCCGGAGTGACACCCGTGGATGCCAACACCAAATTTGCCCCTGTAGTGGCTGACTCATTTCTGACACCGAATACCGGCGTCGCTGAGACCTTCCATTTCGTCAAGGGCGTGCAGCAAATCCGCATGACGCTTACGAATTTCGTGGTGCCTGTGCTGGCTGCGAACGATTACGGCGGTACCAAGCTTTGCGATCTCCCGCCTACGAATTTGCTCCTGTTCGCTCTTGAGGTGAACCTTATCACGACCAAGGGCGGCGTCACCAACGGCCTCGTGGCTGCGACGGACATTGCTATGTCAATCGGCACGGTTACGGCCTCCAGCACCACGCTCAACAGCACCATGGCCAACGCCATGGCATCGCAGGCCATCACGGCGGACTTACTCACCAACGCGCTCCAGGTCCACACGCTCGCCACTACGCCGGCGGAGCTTGGCATCCTGGACGGCGCACCCACGGCGGCGCTGTTCCTCAACGTCGCGGCTGCGGCCGGCATTACGGCTGACGATGTACTGACCGTTAACGGCACCATCGACATTTTCATCCTCGACCTGGGCAACGTGACTAGCCCCGGCTAAGTGGAGTAACGACTATGCCTAACGCATCGCTTCAGACCACGCGGTTCGCGCTCCAGAAGATCGCAGACGGTATTATCGGCTCATCGGCTGGCCAGACCGCCGTGGCAGGGTCGCTAGCTACCGGCAGCGAGATGCTGGAGCCGCAGGACTACAACGCGATTTTGCAGAAGCTTGACGACAACCTTGTGTCGAACATGCAGAACGCGTTTAATAGCGCGAACTACACGCTCGGCACCGGCGTTTCCATCGCCACGCAGGCGAATCATCCCTGGTCGCTTTGGCGGCTGCGTCTGACCCTTACGGCGGCGCTCGTTGCTGCGACCAATGCGCAGAAATATGGCCACCTTACTCTGATTACATGGCCGAACAGCAACATCTTCCTTCTCAACGCGCGCATGAACCTCATCGGCACCAAGGACGGCGCCCAGATTCAGGCCGCAGATCAGCCCACAGTGGCTGTAGGCTCAGCGGTGGCCTCGAATACCACGCTGGCTACCACCATGATCGACACGATTGGCATCGTCACCATGGCGGCTACGGCGTCGGCTGTTGTACAGAAGAACGGCCCGGCAGCGCTGGCTTCGCGCTTCATCGCCGCTGGCGCCTCAAACATTATCAGCCTAAACATCGGAGCTACCGGCAATACTGGCGGTGGCGATGGGTCCGTGTCGTTTACTGGCACGGTGGACCTGATCGCGCTGGATTTGGGCACGTTCGGCGCCTAGTTGACAGCGCTTTATAGGGGATGTAGCGTCATGCTCAGCGGTTGTCTCCCGCTTTGGACCCGCCGGACGCGCCGCTTCTCCCTAGGCGCAGTGCTCAGCTGCTTCCCCAAGCACATAGCCCCGGCGGAGTCCATCTCTTCATGATGGATGAAGAAGCCGCGAAACTTGACGAGCTTGAGGCTCTGCAAGGGCAATTTGAGCTGTTTGCTAAAGAATATTTGAAGGTTCGCGCTGAAACTGGCGAAATCGTGCCGTTTTCACTAAACGCCTCTCAAAAACTGATTCACGAAGCAGTTGAGAAACAGCGCAAGGAAAAGGGCTGGGTTCGCGCCATTATTTTGAAGGGCCGGCAGCAGGGCGCAAGCTCTTACACAGCTGCTCGCTACTATCACCGCGCCTCGCTGAGCTTCGGCATCAATGTGTTCATCCTCGCGCATGAGCAGGGCGCGTCTGACACGCTGTTCGGCATGGTAGACCGTTTCCAGCGCTACAACGCGCTTCGCCCCCACGTCGGAGAAGACAATGCAAAAGAGCTGGTTTTCGACCTTTTGGAGTCCTCGTATGCTGTGGCAACGGCCGGTGCTAAAGCTGTTGGACGCTCAAAATCAATTCTTCTCTTCCACGGTTCAGAAGTCGCCTTTTGGACCAACGCGCCAGATCACTTTGCTGCCTCTGTCCAAGCCGTCCCTCTCGCTCCTGGTTCTGAGGTTATCTTGGAGAGTACTAGCGCTGGCGCCGGGGGTGAGTTTTACGAGCGCTGGCAGGACGCAGAAGCCGGGAAGGGCGATTACATCCCTATCTTCCTTCAGTGGTGGCTGAAGCCTGAGTACGCGCGCGCTCCGCCGCCCGGATTCGTTCTCTCACAAGAAGAATCTGAGGGCGAGATGAGCGAGCAGGAATATTCCGATGTTTACAGGGTGCCGCTCGCCAACATGTGCTGGCGGCGCTACAAGCTCATCGAAATCCGCGATCCCGTGTTGTTCCAACGCGAATTTCCCGCGCAACCCAGCGAGGCGTGGACCGCGCCGCCGGGCATGACGCCGTTCATCTCCGCGCTCAACGTCATTCGCGCCCGTAAGCGCATCGCGCCGGCCGCTGGGCCGCTCATCCTGGGCGTGGACCCGGCGAGCACGGGCGACCGCTTTGCGATCTCCGCGCGCCGTGGTTTGCGCGTGCTGTGGACGCGCCACAGGAGCAACCTTAACACATTGGAGGGCACGACGTGGGTGCGAGCAGTCATAGACGAGATGAATCCGGCAAGAGTGAACATAGATTCCGGAAATATAGGCTCTGCGATTGTCACCAATCTCAAGAGCATTGGCCCTGGATATGCGAAAGTTGTCCGCGGCGTGAACTTTGGGTCTCCATCGGAGGCCAAAATAGCGCGCCCGAAGGTGGCAGGGCCGAAGAATCGCCGCGCGGAGATGTGGATGCGCTGCCGGGACTGGCTGGAGCTGGAAGAAGGCGTGCAGCTGCCTGATGACGATGCGCTCCAGACAGATTTGACGGCGCCGCGGCAGAAGCCGCAGCTAAATAACGATGTTTTGCTCGAAGCCAAGCACGAAATGCGTAAACGTGGTGTCAAATCGCCTGATCTCGCCGATTCCGTGGTTCTCACGTTTGCATCGAATGAGTTTCTCCAGGATTATACAGAGCCTAAAACCGCGGGGCAGTTCGGAAATCTTGACATGCCTGGGCAAGTAGCGCAGGAATACGCGCCACCTGTGTGGGTTGGAGGCGGCGGATATGGCTGGATGGGAACTTAGATGCTAGGAAATCTTGCCTCACACGTCCTCGTGTCGCCCGCGCGCAATGACGATTACCGTCAGCCGTACAGTAATCGTCCGCAATTCGAGATTCCGGAGGATTTCGAGGATGAGGCGTCTTTCCTCTCTACGATGCGCAAAGATTTTTATGACGACGTGCAGTACGACCGGCTAAACCGCGAAGCGGCGCTCGAAGACATGCGCTTCATGGTAGCTGACCAGTGGGACGATATCGTGCGTCAGCGCCGCGAGGCCGCGCGCAAGCCTGTTCTGACCGTTAACCGCCTTCCGGCGTTCGTGTCCCAGGTCGTGGGCCAGCGGCGCATGAACGAAACTAGCATCAAAGTCGCAGCCGACAATGGCGGTACGGTGCAGGTTGCTCGCGTGCGCGAGGGGCTTATGCGCTCCATCCAGAAGATCAGCCGCGCGGAGCTGGCGTTCGACAAGGCGCTAGAGAACCAAGTTATCTGCGGCATCGGCAATTTCCAGGTAGAGCTGGACTACGAGTCGGACGATGTGTTCGACCAAGAGATTCGCATCACGGCCATTAACGACGCCCTTGCTGTTGTGTGGGACCGGATGCTCAACGATCCAACCGGCGCAGATGCCAGACATGTCTTCCTCATCGACACACTCACCAAACGCGATTTCTACCGCCTTTGGCCGTGGGCTACTGCTTCCGACGTGGTGACGGATGTGACGCTGCGCGGCGATCTGCGCATGAACGGCTGGATTGCCGTGGACGACGTGCGTGTAGTCTCATACTGGCGGATGCGAACACGCAAGCGCACCAAGGCGCTCATGTTGGATGGTTCCGTAGTTGACATCACTGATTCTTGGGAGGAGGCAGATGGAAATGAGCAAGCAAGAATCTTATCCGGCATCGCCCAGCGCGCTGACGGCACGCCCATTATGCGCGAAGTGGATGAACGCTACGCGCAAATGTACCTATGTAGCGGGCTCGACATACTGGAGGGGCCCTATGAATTGCCGATTAAGCGCGTGCCCATTTTTAGAGTTCCTGGCTGGGAGGTCAACGTTGGCGAGTGGAAGCACCGCTGGGGCATCATCCGCTTCCTGAAGGACCCGCAGCGCCTGCATAACTACTGGCGCTCCGTGGTCGCAGAGAAGATCATGCAGACACCGCGCGCGGTCTGGGTTGCGCCGGATACCGCTGTCGCCGGACGCGAGAACACGTGGCGCAACTCACATCTATCTGACGATCCGTTGCTGATTTGGAACGCGGATTCAGCGGCGAAGCCAGAACGTATTTTGCCGGCGCAGATGGAGGACTCGCTGCTGGGTGAGTCGCAGCTTACCGTGCAGGACATGAAGGACGTGTCCAACATCCACGAGGCTAACCTTGGGATGCCCTCAAACGAGGTGAGCGGCGCAGCTATTGTCGCTCGTCAGCGTGTCAGCGATTTTGGCACGATCCTTTATCATGACAACCTTACCAAGGCGATTGAGCAGTGCGGTACTGTCATTAACGACCTTATCCCCTTCGCCTATGACACGCCGCGCGTGATTAAGGTGCTAGGTGTCGATGCGAAGCAGGACCTCCAGGTTATCAACGCTTTCGACAATCCCACGTCCATCGACATCGGCACGGGACGATACTCTGTCACAGTTACGACCGGCGCGAGCTACGCGACCAAACGCATCGAAGCTGCTGAGCACATGATGACGCTCATCAACGCAGCGCCGCAGATCGCGCCGCTCATACTTGATCTTCTCATCATGGCGCAGGACTGGCCGATGGCGGAGGAAATCTCCAAGCGCTGGAGGAAGACGCTGCCTCCTGGTATGTTGGATGCTAAGGACATGACGCCAGAGGAACAGGCCGGAGCCGCGCAACAGCAGCAGGCCGCTGGGCAGAAGGAGCAACTCGCTATGCAGACCGCAGTAGCAAAGTACATGAAAACGCAATCTGAGGCAGCGCTCAACGCTGCGCGGGCGCGCTCGTTTGGCGCTCAGGCCGACGCCACACCGGCGAAGGTGCAGACTGAAGCTATGGGCGCGGCATCGCAGGCCGCGGACCGTGAACTACGTGGTCGATTGGAGGCTGTCCGCGTCGCGGATGGCCATTAACAGGAGAGTGAGACATGCCTACTGGTGATGGCGTTCAAAAACAGCCGTCGTTTGAAGATCAGGTCAAGGTGTTCAAGGGCTACACCACGCGCGAGGGTGAAATCCTTGATCCCAAGGACGAAAACTTGAATCCGACGAAGCAGAATATCAGTGAGGAAGAACGCAAGGCCGGCACCAAGACGGTGGCGGAAGCAGCAAAGGAAGCAGCCGATGGAGACGATAACGATGGCGCAGTTAAGGCAGGAGATACGCCTGGAAAGGGCGCAAAAAGCACCGCAGGTGGCGAAGGAGCTGCGGGCAGCGACGACAGCTCTGATGATGTTGGGGGCGACTCTGACGGAGACGATGAAGGCGAAGACGACACTAAAACCGTAACGGTCGCCGAAGCCAAGAAGATGGCCGCGTCTGCGGCAGGCAAGCGCATCGCCGCGCTGACGAAGGACAAGCGCACCTTGGAGCGCTCGCTGGACACCATGGCAGACCGCCTGGAGCGCCTGGAAGCGCGCTTGACAGCGCCAGTTAAGGCTGTTACAGAGACTGACATCGGTGCGCCAGAGCCTGACAAGTTTGATCTTGGGGAGATGGACCCGCAATACATCAGAGCGCTTGCGCGCTATGAGGCTCGCCAAGAGTCTCTAGTCGTGAAGCGCGAAGATGAAGCCAAGCAGCAACGCGAAGCTGCCAACCGTGAGCAACGGGAATTCGCGCAGAAGAAGACGGCCTTGGAAGAGGCAGGCTCTGCTGAATATGACGATTTCTCTGAGGTTGTCATTGAAGGCGCGAAATGGTCTCTCCAAAATCAAGACGCGCCGGAGGCGTGGCCGCTCTCCAACACGATAGGTGAGCTTGCGTTCGCTTCCAAGGAAGCAGGTCACAAAGTTCTCTATCACCTCGCGACTCATCCAGATGAGGCGCGCAAAGTTTTCGCCATGTCCCAAGGGGCACAAGGCGCATGGTTTGCACGCAAGGAGCTTGAACTAGCTCCTCCGCCCGCGTCGGGCGCCCCTGGAGATAAACCCCAGATCAAGACGAGTAAGGCGCTACCACCTCCCAAATATAAGGGTCGTGGTGGCAACGGCACCGCAACCCCGGTCCCGACTGACTCGAATGATTTTGCCGCGGTAGAGGCCGGATGGCGAAACTCCAGTCAGCGGAGGCCAAACTGATCTAGGAGGCCCTTGTGGCTAACCAATTCCTCAACGCGCAAGAGTACGCGAATTCCATGCTCTTGCTTCTCAAGAACCAACTGGTCTACGGCCGGTTGGTAGACGGCCAGTTCAAGGATCAGGTCACCGACGAAAACGGCCTGACCATCAACGTCAAGCGACCGCCCCGCTTCGTCGCTAAGACCGGCGCCACTCTCCAGGCGCAGGACCTTGTGACCGGCACTATGCCTGTCACCGTGGACCAGTACAAGAACGTCCACATTAGCGTCGGCGATCTCGAATATGTGCAGAGCTTCAACGCTCTAATGCAGAACGAAACCATGAAATCGGTCGCGAGCACGCTTGCGCACGACGTAGATAAGTTCATCGCCGGGCAGACTCTCAAGTTCCACTCCTGGGTTGCCGGCGGCGCGCCGGGCGTAGGCGGCATCAACACCTCTGACCCGACGAAGATCATCGCTTCGCCTTCCCAGGCGATGGGCGCTCATACGCGACTCATGGCACAGGGCGTGCCTAACGTAGACCTCCGCGGTGTAGTGACCTTCAATGACGGCGAATCTATCCGTGGCTCGTTGCTGTCCAGCTTCACGCCGGAAATCAATGTCTCCATGCTGGAGCGTGTACGCATCCCGATCATCTCGGAAATTGACTGGTACGCCACGCAGCAAAGCCCGGCACTTACGGTCGGAACGCGCGCGGCCACAGGCGCCTCGCAGGTCAATGGCGGTGCTCAGAACGTCAACTCACGCGCCGTTCTCCATCGCCAAGGTGTTTGCTTGGGACTGGCGCAATCAGCAAGTGCTTGAATACTTGCAGCAATTCACCATTTTGGCTGATGCTGTGGCTGATGGTGCGGGGCTTCTGACTGTCTCCATCAGCCCGGCCATCATCGTGCAGGGCACCAGCGACGGCACGAGCACTGACGCCAACAGCGCCTTTGGCACTGTGGGCACCATTCCCGCCGATAGCGCCGCTATCACGTGGGTTGGTGTGGCCTCGTCTATCTGCCGCGTCCGATCTGCGTTCCATAAGCGGGCGATCTCGCTGGTTAGCGCGCGGCTCCAGATGCCGTTCACCGGCGTAGCTTCGTATGCTACTGACCCTGACACTGGAATTGCTATCCGCTACTGGCGAGGCTCGGATATCACGACAGGAGCGCACGTTCACAGATGGGACATGATATATGGGGCGGAGGTTATGGACCGCTTCCTAGGAACCAGAATTACTGGCACTTAAGCTGGATTTTTCTTAGCAACATCACCCCCGGTACTCACGTACCGGGGGTTTGTTTTTGAGCGGGGTGGTACGTGCGTTACAGTAGTTATATCTGTGGCTATTGACAATGGCCTGCCGCTATGTATACTGATATCTCACTTAAAGCGGAGACAACACAATGACGACACGTGAACAAAACAGAGAGCATCAGAAAGCTTACCGCGAACGTATAAACGCTGATCCTGCAAAGCGCGCTGCGCGTTTGAAGAAGCTCATTGAGACCCGCGCTCAGCGGTCAGAGACTTACTACAAAAATCTATATGACGACCCGACGCGGTATGAAGCATATCTTGAGCGCCGCCGCCTTGCGCAGGCGGCACGTATGCAGGACCCAGAGAAGCGCGCGAAAGCTAATGCGTGCGCATTAAAATATAACAAGGCTGCGCAAAAACGGATTGTGAGCAGCCCGCTTACGTGGCCTATCCGCGCCGTCACTCGTCTGCGTTATATCGCGAAGACTAAGAATCTGCCTTTCAACATGGAAGCGGCAGACATTGTTATTCCTCCTGTCTGCCCCGTTCTAGGCTTGCCGTTTGTATTTGGCGCTGATGGCTACCGCCATCCGCACGGTCCCAGCGTGGACCGCATCATCCCCGCGCTAGGCTACGTAAAAGGCAACGTCAGAGTCATTTGCAATCTCGCCAACCGACTCAAGCACGAATTGACGGACGCCGCGGACTTGCGTAAGGTCGTAGCTGATCTTGAAAGCCGTTCCAAGGAGACCCCGCCATGACATCTGCATGGGAACCATTTCGCCCAAAAGGTCCATTCCCTAAGTGGCCGTCGTGGCGCTATGGCCCCAACGGCCAAGCAGCAGTGTTCGACAAGCCGGAGGACGTGCCGCCGGGCTGGGCTGAGCGCCCTGACAACGCCTTTCACGTATCTGAGATACGGGAAAGTCCTATTGTTGCGGATACCGCGCCCGATGTTGCGCTTAACCCTTCCATTGTTGCGGATAGCCCGCTACGCAAACCCATCACACTCCGCCGCAAGACACCCTCAGCATGACGACCGCACAGACGATTATACAGGCCGCTTACAGAGAAAATAACATCATACCGGCAGGGTCCGATCCCACGACGGCGGAGCTGACTGAGGCGCTGGAGCGGCTGAATCGCTACATCATGGGCGTGTACGGCCATGAGCTTGGCGAGCCGATGATGGACTGGCCAGTGCCTGCGCCACAGCGCACCGCGGCGACTAGCGCAAACTACCCTCAGTTGCCCTATCCCCTGGATGCCCAGGGAGGGTTGACGACGGCGCCATTCCAAGCTGACCCGTCGCTGCTGATCTACACTTTCCCGCCCAAGAACAGCCGCCTCATCTTCGGCAGCGTCTCGCACACCGCGTGGTTCCCAGAGGCACCCGACGACGGCTCGCGTATGATGGTCGTGCAGGGTAGCGGCGCTGGCGACGGCGGCGTACCGCTCTCTGTGCTCACGCTGGACGGCAACGGCCGGACGATTGAGGGCAGCAACACCAAGACGCTGACGCAGCCCATCGCCACGCGCCAGTGGCTCTACCGCGCGGAGCTGGGCGATTGGGTGGTGATCCAGGACCTAGCGCTCAGCGATAACCTACCATTTCCCACTGATTTTGACGATCTGTGGATTTGCGCGCTCGCCATCCGCATCTCGCCGCGCTACGGCAAGGTGCTCAACGTCGCTACGGCGGACACGTTCAAGTCCATGCTGACGAAGCTGAAGGCGCGCTATCGCCAAGCTGGCGTTACCGTCTATAATTCCGGAGATATTCCGCGCTCGCTGCAAACTTTTATCAGCGGACGCTACTTTTACTGAGTAAAATCAAATGGTTACAGTACCATTAGGAACAAATTCCTATAGACGCAATTTCACAAATGCGCCTGAGATAAAGCTCGTCAACAGGTATCTTGAGAAGGAGCCGCAAAACTTGAGAGAGCACATCTCTCTCATTGGTCGTCCGGGCACCAACAGCGTGGCGCAGTTCGCTGGTGGTCCAGGCCGTGGTTACTACACCGTCATTGGCTTCATGAACTCCGATCTCTTCATCGCTGCGGGGCCTAATTTCTGGCGCTACACGCAGAACGGCACCAAGACGCAGATCGTTGGTACGCTCTACGTGCCAAATTCCGGCGATCCTGGGTTCCCGTATGTGACGTGGATGAAAGGTATCGGCTATGAATACCTGTTCATCTCTGATGGTCTCCAGCTTCAGTATTACGGTGGCGGCACGCACGCCACCGGCACGCTGACTAAATCAGGCGCGATCACCAACCAAGTGATCCAGATCGGCACAGCTTATTACAGTTGGAGCGCCACGCCAGCGTCCGGGACGCAGGATGGCACCAGCGCACACCCATGGCTCGCTCAAGTCGGCACCGGCGGCGCGGACGCGCTCACCAACATGGCCAACCTGATCGTGTTCTTCGGCATCCCAGGCACCGATTTCAGCACGGCGCTCAATGGTCCCAATCTCGACTACACGGCCACGTCCGACGCCACACACCTCTACATCACCTCCACCAGCCCCTATGCTGACGGAAATGCCATCGCCACCACGGTCTTCAGCGGCGCGAGCCTCGCCTGGGGCAGCGCCACGCTCACCGGCGGCAATGTCCACGCACTCGTGCAGGTGCCGGTGCCAGCTGGTGAGGAGCCTAAAGCCCTGGCTACGCTCAGCGGCTACGTGTTGGTGTCTATTGGCAAGTCGCAGAAATTCTACTGGATAAATCCGGGTGAGGTGGTCATTGATCCGCTGAATTTCGCGGAGAAGGAGTCCAACCCCGATAACATCGAAGACATGCTCACCGTTGGCGATCAGACGATGCTATCTGGCGGCGAGTCCACGGAGAACTGGTACGCCACCGGAAATTTCAGCGCTCCTTTCGCGCCCGTTGAGGGGCGCGTATACGCTCGCGGTACGGTTAACGGCACCCTTGTTAAGGTCAAGGACGGGGTTATCCTTGTTGGTAACGACGGCGTGGTCTATCAGGTGGGCTACGCCGCTGGTACGACTGCTGAGTGGGGCGTGCACAGAATTTCCGATCATGGAATCGAGGAAAGAGTTAGAACTCAGCTTCGGCGTGAGGCAGGTCTCGCATGACCACGAAAACTTATGTAAATAATACATTGATGGCCTACGTCGGCGCGGATGCTGACGTTGTAGGCGTGTCGAGCGCCACAGGTATGCCGGTGTGGCTTGGCGGCCAAGTATTCTTCTTGCAGGCGGCGGGGGCTAACCCAGGCCTGAGACAATTCGACATTGACGGCGGAGATGAGACGCTCCAGCGTTCCAGCACCTCCATTGGTGTGTTCAGTATTAGCTCAGCGCCCGGCGCGGCGTGCGTGACGCCGGACGGCACCAAACTCCATTTCATCTCACATTTCTCAAACTCCGTGGAGGTGGCGCAGGTGCGCGCCTCAGACTTGGTGCTCACAGGCACATTTGGCGCGGCTAGTGGAAGCCTAGCCCCTAGCACGTCCAGCCGTATCCTCGCCATGGACAAGATGGTCTCCAGCCCTAGCTCTAACCTACTGGTGTGCGCGACGCAGCTTAGCACGCAGGAGATTGACGAAATTTCGGAGTCGTTTGGCCCCACGGCTAACACGAACTGCGGCGTGCTGGACACAGCGCCGGCTATCTTCGCTGTCCTTGTCGGGCCGGGCGGTGCTAATGAGGCATACCTGCTTGGCCTACCATGGCGCAACGGCACCACCACGTCGACCGGCTCTATGTCTCTGTACCGCCTCACGACTGGCGCGCTTGTCAAGATCGGCAGTATCACGCCTGCGAATATAGACGCGACGTGGACTCACTTTTTCCGCGTCGCCGGTATCGCCTACGACGCGAGCGACGGTAATCTGCTGATCGGTGTACAGACCACTGACGCGGTTTCCAATCAGCAATACATCGTGAAGCTCAACGCGACCACTGCGGCGGTCATGTGGACGCGCGCTATTACGCTGCTGACGCCGTATCCGCACAGCTTCACCTTCAGCCGCGTTAACGGCAAATATCATTATCTGGACGGCGCCTCGCTGGCGCGGCATATAAACACTGCTGATGGCTCGCAGACGACGGAGACGGTAACAGGGCTATCCAGCACCAGCCTCACTGTGCAATTATCAGACGACACCACGAACAGCGTCATTTTCTACGGGCATTTCACCGCGGGAGCGTCGCCGCCAGACTATGTAGGTAGCGTCATGGGTGTTGGGGGCAATCACAACCTAACGGCGTGGATGCGCCTCTGGTTCGCTACGGCAGGCGGCGGAGGTGGCGGTGACGGTGGCAATCGCGGTGGCCTCACGCTCAGCCGCAAGCGCGCGTGGACCTACACACAGGACGGTCACACGTTCTACGTGCTGGACCTCTCGACCGAGGGGACCTGGGTCTACGATCTGACGACCAAGCAGTGGTCGCAGTTCCAGACTGTGGGCAGCGGCCAATGGGACGTGCAGGCAGGTACGCAGTGGAACAGCATTCGCATCGTGGGCGGTGATCTCACTACGACGGACATGTGGGAGCTGGTGCCTTCTGCGCTGCAAGACCATGACGGCGCTGCGGACATCGCGCATATCGTCACCGGCGCGCTGCAAACGCGCTCGCGCAATTATAATTCCGTTGAGAGCGTGGTGCTCACTGGTTCCTCTAACAAGATCGGCAACCCAACTAGCTCTGCGATGCTGCTACGCTGGAGCGACGACAACGGCGTGACATGGAACGCCTATTACAGCGTGCCGCTGACGGCGGGCGTGGTGACAGAGGTGGCGTGGCGCTCGCTGGGCGCGTTCGCGCTGCCAGGGCGCATATTCGAGGTGAGCGATAGCGGTGGGATGGTAAGAATTGACGGGATGGATTGTTTCACGCCTGACTTTGATGATGACTCCTCTGGACAGCAGGGCGGCTAGCCGTGGTCGGCGTTACCAACCCGTTACAGTGGAATGTCCAGATCGTAGACAAGTCTGGTCTGCCGACACCTGAGTTTTTGGTCAAGTGGAACAACCAGAAGGCGATAAATAGCGCCATTCCCTTCGCCACGGGCACCGGCATCTTCGTACAGACCAGCGCCTCTACCTGGGTGGTGCGATCACCGTAACCAACGGCAGCGGCGTGGCGGGCAATCCCATGATCACGCTGGCTAACACAGCGGTTGCGCCTGCGACCTACGGCGATTCTACGCACGTCGGCCAGTTCACGGTGGACCAGCAGGGCCGCCTAACGTTCGCGGCCAATGTCGCGATCAGCGCTACGCCAGCGCTCACGAATAACCATATTTTCGTCGGCAACGGCTCTAACGTCGCTACCGACGTGGCGATGAGCGGCGACGCGACGATTGTCGCCAGCGGGGCTCTAACAGTTGGGGCTAATAAAATCCAAGAAGGTAAACTAGACCTTTCTGACGTGACAACTTTTAATGTGACGACAGCGCGCCACGGTTTCGCCCCCAAGGCGCCAAATGATGCTTCTAAATTCTTAGATGGAACAGGAGCTTATACTACACCTAGCGGATTTGCCCCCGGCGGAGCGCCATACTATCCAGGTTATCAGGCGGGACGATTTTATGGGACCCCATATGCCTCATCTGGAGGCACTAGAACAACGGCGGCCAACATTTTGTATGCCGCACCATTTTATTGTGCGGTCGCGACAACATTTACAAAGATAGGTTTTCGGTGCACATCAGGTGGAGCGGGCAATTTTGAACTAGGAATATACAATAATAACAACGGCATACCGGGTACTCTGTTTCATGACTTTGGTTCAACTGTAGTCACCACTAGCTCATTCGTGGCCAATACTCTAACCGGGCAGACTATTACCCTAGCGGTTGGCTGGTACTGGCTCGCAGTGGCATTTAGTTCTGCTAGCGTCGCGTGCCAAGTAGTGGTGGGCACAGAAGCCGGTAACTTTCTGGGTGTCACTGACCCCAATGCATTTGCGATTGATTTATCGGGAGCTTGGACGTATAGCGCGGGCAATCTTCCAAGTCCTTTTCCTACTCCGGTCTACGGGGCGAGTACGACAATACGCATTTTGCTAGGCCTTTGACCGCAGCTTGACGCCGCCCTATCAAGGCTGATATGGTCCGATGCTTAAGTCAGAGGTGCACTCGTGGCAAACTACGTTGACGGCGCGGTCTATGACTGGAAAGCGGTGACGCCTAGCGACTCTGTGCCCATTCCCCTGACTAACGGCATCTACGTCGATGTGACCGGCTCTCTGATTTTAACCTCTGTTAACGGCAACACGGAGACTTTCTCCAACGTCGCGGCCGGTATCTGCCACCCCTTCGCAGCGACTAAGGTAGGCGCCAGCAGCGGCGCCACGGGGATCAAAGCGCTCTATTACAGGAGGGCATAAGTGTCATGCTTATACTCGCGTTAGCGGTATGGCAAAACCTAGTTGGCAGTGCAGACGATGTGATTCTCTGGGATGACGGCAGCGACATTCTCTGGGATGACGGCTCACAAATTCTATGTGATAGCTAGTCATGGCAGCTAAGATTGGTGCGGCTCCTAGTGGCGAATTGTCCGTAATGGTCGGAACTGAAAAGTTCCCTGTCACAGGCAGCAAATTTGTCCAGGGCTCGACTATCGTAAATCTCGCTAAGCTCCAGAAGCTTAGCGCGTTCGCGGCTACGAGTTCGGCGGAATTAGCTAGCGTAATCTCTGATGAGACAGGTAGTGGTGCCTTAGTTTTCGGCACAAATTCCGTTCTGACGACACCAAATTTAGGCGTGCCTTCCGCAGCCACGCTGACGAACGCTACAGGTCTGCCTGTCTCGACTGGCATATCTGGATTAGGTACGGGCGTTGCTACCCTATTAGGCGGCACGTCATCTGGTTCCGGAGGTATCGCTGGCACTACGAGCCCTATTTTTGTGGCTCCAACATTGGGCACGGCCGCGTGTACTCAACTGAATATGACCGGCGCAGTTCAGGGTGGAACCAATGTCACCATGAATAATACCGGTTTTCTCGGTACTGCATCCCGTGGCGGGTTTGTCTGGTCTGCCGATGGCGTAATGCGCCTTCGGAATAATGGCGACACCGACTTTTCGCGCCTGCAATTCGGCGGGACGACATCGTCATTTCCAGCCATTAAGCGTTCTACTACCTCACTAGGCATTAGACTTGCCGACGATAGCGCAGACGCTGATCTTACAGCGGCCCATCTCATATCGTCAGCAACGATAAGACTTAAGGGTTACACTGTTGCCACGCTCCCTTCCGGTATTCAAGGCGATGAAGCGTTTGTTACCGACGCCTTAACTCCAGCATTCCTTACCACAATCGTGGGCGGCGGCAGTGTTGTTGCGCCTGTATTCTATAACGGAACTAATTGGGTCGGAGCGTAAAATGGCAATCTATATAGAAGAATTTCTCTATCGCGGGAAGGCCCCAAGTTCAGGGGCCACTGAGGCATGGCATGTGATTTTAGGAAACGAAACCGACAACGGTTTCGGCGGCAAGGCTGTTGCTATATCGGACCCCATGTCGCCAGCGCAGGCGGCGACGGCCGGGTTTCCCTTGCCGGTGATCCTTGCAGCGATTAATACGGCTATTATGGACCAATTGACTGCGAGTCAGGCCCAGACCACCACCTTACAAGCTCAGCTTGACGCCTTACAAACCCAAAACGACCAATTGCACTCGCAAATAATAGCTTCAAAACCTGAATGAATCTTATAGCTCTTCTCAATTACGTTGCTAATCAGCCTGAGGTGCTGCGCCACGTAGCTCCGGGCTATGCCAATATTGATCTGACAGCATTCTGCACCAAACCCGGCAACTACATCATGGGCGATGAGGGCGGTTGCGTGATCTTCGCGCCCAGCACCGCCAACTCCACCGTCTACGAGATGCACTATCTCCTCACCAACGACATCCGCGGCCGGGATGCGCTCTATTTCACGCGCTTCTGCCTGGAATTGATGTTTACAAAGCAAGGTGCTACAGCTATTAGTGGTTTGACTCCTCGTGATAATCGTGCAGCTCGCGCGATGAATCGCGCTCTCGGTGCCCGGCCTGTCGGAGAACAGACAGACATTTTCGGCCGGCTCTGCATAAAATACGTGCTGGAGCGCGAACAATGGGTGCAATTCTCGGCGGCATCATCGGCGGTGTCGGTTCACTAGTCGGTGGCGCTCAGGCGCAAAAAGCTGATCTGACCGGCTTCAATTACCTGTCAAACAGCCCCATTGGCAAGACTTACCTCCCTGCCGGAGCGCAGGCGATTGGGCAGGAGTCTGCGCTCCTTGGCGGCGGCACGCCCCAGGCGCAGCAGCAGGCCGCTGGCGCGTTTCAGAACTATCTCGGCTCTACAGGCTACAATTTCCAGATGCAGCAAGGCCAGCAGGCGGTCGCTGGCAGCGCCGCAGCTAAGGGCATCCTTAACTCTGGCAGCACTGCGAAGGCGCTGACACAGTACGGTCAGGGCCTAGCCGGGCAATCGTTCAACAACTACCTCGGTCAGCTTGGCGGCGTGGCACAGCAGGGCCTCCAGGCTGGCGGCCAGATCGGTCAAGCAGGTACGCAAGGCGGCACTGCTGCGGGCGGCGCGGCGCAGTCCGGCATCACGTCAGCTGCTGGACAAGTCGGCGGCATGTTCGCTAATAACCCACAGCTCACCAACTGGTTCGGGAACATCTAAGATGGCCGACGAAACCGCCCAAGGCATCGCATCCGCTGGCGCGCTCAAGGATGCTGAGCGCAAGGCCATGGCCTACAACGCGCTCGCCTCCACCTACGGTCCCGCCGCTAATGACCCAGAGGCGTGGGGCAAAACAGTGCAAGCTGCGGGCGAAGAGGCGCAGCTGCCATACAAAGGCCCACAGGCCGCAGCGAACCTAGCGCAGACCGGTGCGCAGACCAATTATCTGGGCGCTGAGACGCGCCATACGACGGCGCAGGCGCAAGGCGAAGAGGCGAAGCTGCCTTATGTCGGGCCGCAGGCGCAAGCGTCGCTGGAGGAGACACAGGCTAGGACCGGACTTACTGGTGCGCAAGCAGAGGAAGCCGGCGCCACGACCGCCAAGACAGCGGAGGAGACTAAGTACGTCGGGCCGGAGGCCAAGGCGCGCATCGCGCAGCAGCAAGCGTCAGCAGGCGCGCTCGGAGCGCAGGCTGAGTCTACGCGCGTCGGTACGGCTGGCGTTATCGGTGAGCGCGACCGCGCCGCGGCCTATGGTATGCTCTCCTCGCTCAGCGACACAGCGGACAATGGCGGCGATGTAGGCGCCGCGTTCGACCAAATGGCGCCGCAGATCGCGCGCATGGAGGGTGTGGACCAGAACCACATCCAGCCGCTGCGCGATATGTTCGTGCAGGACCCCAAGGGGACCATTGAGAAGCTGTCGGCGGCTATCGCTGGCAGCTCAGCTGCGTCTATGAAGCCAGACGCCAACGGCGTCACACCTGTGCAGAAGCGCGCGCAGATGGTGGAGGCGATCTCCACGACGCGCTCGCGCACATCTGCGGTGCCGGACACGATTGACCAAGCACTCGCGCTTATCCCTAAGATGAGTGGCAGCGCGATCATTCGCTGGGCTGCCATGCACGGCTCGCCGGGCGGCGCTGAAGGGCAGTTCTCCGCTCTGCTGGACAATCTGAAGGACAATATGGCGCTGACCGAC
>Ga0193726_1000663_pt1 | contig 33776 bp, 24 predicted proteins | sample H2c1metaG_FD_144928 | JGI IMG/M metagenome (GOLD analysis project Ga0193726, IMG submission 144928) | Soil microbial communities from a riparian zone of the East river system, Colorado, United States - H2c1 | ecosystem: Environmental > Terrestrial > Soil > Riparian zone | place: USA: East River... | reverse complement strand
TTCCAGGGAGGACCCATAAGGCAAGCGCAGGCGATCAATTATTATCAATCTATCTCAAACATCCCATTGATGGTAACTATGGATGCCGAGTATGGATTGGGCATGAGGTTGGATAGTGTTCTCAAATTTCCTTACCAGCTTACTCTTGGGGCATTGAGTGATCCTTCCATTATCTATAAAATGGGGAAAGCTATCGGTGAACAATGCAAAAGGATTGGGGTGAATGTAAATTATGCGCCTGTTGTGGACATTAATAATAACCCTGGTAACCCGGTTATTGGCTACCGGTCATTTGGACAAGATGAAAATAAAGTTTCGCAGTTTGGATTGGCTTATATGAAGGGTATGCAGGATGCAGGTACCATGGCTTGTGCAAAACATTTTCCAGGACATGGTGATGTGGATGTGGATTCGCACCTTGATCTGCCCGTAATTCATAAATCTATAGAACAGCTCGATTCCCTGGAGTTAAAACCATTTAAAGCTCTTTTTAATGCGGGAGTGGGAAGCGTGATGATCGCCCATTTGTATATTCCTGCGATTGACAATACGCCGAATATGGCCACATCACTTTCAAAGAATAACATTACGGACCTGCTGCAAAAAGATATCGGATTTCACGGCCTGGTGTTTACGGATGCCCTTGAAATGAAAGGAGTAACAAAATACTGGCCCGGTGGAGAAGCATCAGTCCAGGCTTTAATTGCAGGCAACGATATGTTGTGTCTTCCTGAATCTGTGCCTGCCGCAGTTGAAGCCATAGATTCGGCAATCAATCAAAATAAATTAAGCTGGGATGACATTGACAATAAAGTAAAAAAAGTATTGCATGTAAAATATCACCTCGGATTGAATCAATGGACACCGGTTGATACAACCCATCTTATAAGTGATTTGAATGCAAAGACGGATGCAATAAGAAAAAGCGTGGCCCTCCAAACCATTACTTTGTTGAGGAACGAAAGCGGGACTATTAATTTACCTAAAAATACAAGAGTTGCATACGTTGGAATTGGTTCAGGAAATCTGAATGTATTTGGAAACCGCCTCAGGCAAAATTGGAACGCTGATATATTCCTGGCAAATTGCCACGACAGTACAAGCAAAATAGATTCAATCATCGCTTTCATACAGCCGGGGCACTATGATCATATCATCATTAGCATCAGTGATTATAATATCAGAACTGCTAATAATTTTAATATCGGCCCCACTACAGTAGATCTTGTTGCCCGCCTGCAGCAATTCAATCCCACAACGTTTCTTTTTGGAAATATCCTGGCCGCAAAAAATTTTTGTTCAGCAAAAAACCTTGTGGCTTGCTACCAGGATGATGACATAACCCAGGAAACGGCCGCAGAAATACTTGAAGGGAATTTGATACCCGGTGGTCATACGCCCGTTTCTGTCTGTGAATTTAATTATGGATCCGGGATCATTAAAAATTCACCTGCCGTTCCCACTGTATCTTCGAATAAGTTCTACCAGGTTGATTCTATTGTTGATGATGCATTGGAGCATAAAGTCTTTCCAGGCTGCGTGGTGCTTGCGTCCAAAAACGGGAAAATAATTTATGATAAGGCTTTCGGTCATTACAGTTTTGATACTCTTTCCGCTTCCGTCAACCCGGAGAGCATTTATGACCTTGCTTCAGTAACAAAAGTATCGGCTACCACCATTTCTATTATGAAATTGTATGAGCAAGGAAAACTTGATCTTAACAAAACGCTTGGTGACTATCTTTTGTGGACGAGAGGAACGGACAAGGCTCATTTGAAGATCCACGATATATTGTTACACCAGGCGGGGCTTGTTCCTTTCATCCCTTTTTATAAAGAAACTATTGATACAACTACAGGCATTCCCTACCCCGGAATTTATTCAAATTATGAGAACCCCGGGTTTAATGTGCGTGTAGCCGAAGATGTTTACCTGAGAAATGATTGGGAGGATACGATATTCAATCGCATTTTAAAAAGCCCTCTTGGCGCGCCAAATAAATATGTGTACAGTGATAATGATTTTATTTTTCTTGGAAAAATCGTGGAGGCTCTTTCAGGAATGCCACTTGACCAATACGTACAAAAAAATTTTTACACTCCAATGAATTTGGCCACTACAGGATTCAAGCCCCGGAAAAGATTTCCATTAAGCCGGATCGTACCTACCGAAGATGAAACAAATCATTTCCGCCAGCAATTGGTCTGGGGTGATGTCCACGACGAAGGGTCTTCCATGTTTGGCGGCGTGGCCGGACATGCAGGATTATTTTCCGATGCTAATGATCTTGCGATGCTTTACCAGATGTTATTAAATGGAGGAACACTTAATGGCCAACAATACCTTAAACGAAAAACTATAAAGCTATTTACTGCATACCATAGTGCGGTGAGCCGGAGGGGATATGGGTTTGATAAACCAGAAAAGGACAATGCTACAAGGAACGAACCCTATCCTTCTGCATTGGCATCACCGGAAGCTTTTGGACATACAGGATATACGGGAACCTGTGTATGGGTTGATCCGAAATATAATATCATTTATATTCTTCTATCCAACCGGGTTAATCCCACACGGGAGAATAACAAAATTTCACAAATGAATATCAGGGGAAAAATTCAGGATGCGTTTTACAGAGCGGTGTTGAAATGATTTATTTTCTTTTTTGTGGAGGTCTTTGCTGGCCGCCCTGTCCTCCCTGCTGTCCACCTTGGCCTCCCTGTTGTCCGCCCGGCGGATTTTGTCTACCTCTTTGATTCGGTCCCCGACCTTGCTGGCGATTGGGTTGATTTCCCTGTTGTCCCTGCTGAGGTCTTTGTTGCTGCTGCCTTTGTTGTTTCCTTTTTTTATCAGCTTTTTCCAGGCTGTTCAGACTTATCTGGCCAACCACATCAACAAATTCTGGTTCTACTTCTTTCGGTTTGGATGAAGTAAGTTCAACAGCTTCGAGCTCTCCGGGAATAACTCCCTGTTCATTGAGTGATTTAATTTTGCGAACTCTTTCAATGGTCAATGGGTATTGCTTGCTGCTATCCGGAAGCATATACCACATCAGGTTTTTGAAAATATCCTTTTTTATCAGGTTGGCTGTTCCCTTAGCTACTTGAAGCGTTTCACAATTGTCGGGAAAATGTTGCAAAGCGTCGAGATATGTATCCAGTTCATAATTCAGGCAACATTTCAATCTTCCGCATTGTCCGCTAAGTTTGGATTGATTAATGGACAAGTTTTGATACCTGGCGGCTGCTGTATTTACGGATTTAAAATCTGTGAGCCAGGTGGCGCAGCAAAGTTCGCGGCCACAACTTCCGATACCACCAACTTTTGCACTTTCCTGTCTTGCACCGATCTGGCGCATTTCGACCTTCAGTTTAAATTCGCCGGCATACAATTTTATCAGTTCCCGAAAATCCACGCGTCCATCTGCAATATAAAAGAAGGTTGCTTTCCGGCCATCGGCCTGCATCTCCACTTCACTGATCTTCATCTCCAGTTTTAATTGTCTTGCCATGGCCCGGCTTCTGATGATCGCTTCGGGTTCTCTCGTCTTATTTTGTTTCCATACCTCTATGTCTCGGTCACTGGCACGTCGAAGAACCTTTTTCATTTCCGGGTTATCTTCTTTAACATTCCGCTTTTTCATTTGCAGGCGTACGATCTCGCCAGTCAGGGAGACCTCACCAACATCAAAACCGCTTACACCTTCCACTGAGATCAACTCACCCTTTTCAAATTGATGGAGGGTCACGTTCCGGTAAAAGTCTTTTCGGCTGCCATTGTTAAATGAAACTTCCATCACCTTACAACTGCTATCCAAATCTGCCACCGGCAAATTGTATAACCAGTCGTAGGCATTCAACCGGTTGCAACTACCTGTGCTGCACCCGCCATTACTCTTACAACCGTTAGGCTTTGTTCCGCAACTTCCGCAACTCATTTTTCAAACTAGGTTTACGAGTTTAATTCCCTGGAGGCAATAATGTAATGAAGGAAATAATTTTATGAAGCCAACTGCAGGATTTCGCTGCCTTTCGGCAGGAAAGTATTCATCGCCTGTTGCGTCCAAAACCTTTACACCCGAAACACTGCTTGTTTTTGCTCATTAGAATTACGGAACGATGCAGTGAGTGACACAACGATAGCTGAATATAGCGGTAAAAGATGACTCAATAAATATACTCCCACTTCCCAATCGCCTCATTCCCTCTACACTTGTCTTTTCTTCAATTGGTCAAAAATACAATTTTGTCCTGAATGATGTGATATAGTTTAATGGTGAGAGCATGAAACAGGATTTTGGCATTAGCATTACGTTCAATATAATAAGTAGCCTTGTCAAGTTCTTCAATAATGGCTTCATGTTGGGCTATGCCTGCAACACGATTCAGGCGATCGGCAAAATCCTTTTCATTTTCGGGTAATGAAATATTATCGCCCATAAGCTTGTGGCGAATGGCCTGCTCCAGCAGGTGATTGAAATATCGAAGAAATTGTTTTTGCTTTTCGCGGCCAAGCCGGCTGATCTCCTCTACCCATTTTGTTTGTGCTACAGGGCCTGTTTTCAAAACCGTATTCAGCCAATCGCGAAGAAGGCTTTGCCAATCCTCCTCCGTATGCTGAACCATTTGAAGCGCTTCCCGAAAATTACCTTCGGATATGCTGGCAGCCTGCCTTGCAGTTTCTACATTAATATTATAGCGAGTGATAAGCCCTTCTTCAATTTCGTTTGTTTCAAGCGCTGAAATTTTTATTAACTGGCAGCGGCTTGCGATGGTTGGTAAGATCAATGGTTCATTTTCCGCTACAAGAATGAATAGAGTATTTGGGGGTGGCTCCTCAATTGCTTTCAAAAGTTTATTTCCTTCATTGCCCAAATATTCAGGCATCCAAAGAACCAGGATCTTGTATTCGCTTTCAAAACTTTTCAGATTCAATTGCTTAATGATATCATTACATTCCTGGGCAGTAATATTTCCCTGTTTGTTTTCAGCTCCTATGTATTGCAACCAATCATATACGTTACCATAAGGGTAGTTTTTTGTGAATTCTCTCCATTCTGAAATATAGTCAATACTGAGAGGGGGGGAACCTGACTTTTTTGTAACAACCGGATAGCTGTAATGAATATCGGGATGAATAAGTTGTTGGGATTTTAAGCAGGAAGCACAAATACCGCAGGAATCATTAATAGTTGGAGATTTGAGGCCGGTCCCTTCCGTTTCTTCACTAAATAGGGAAGCATTGGAATTTGAAATTTGTCTTTTTGGATTTGCTTTTTCGCAAGTAAGGTATTGGGCAAGGGCAAAAGCTAATTGTAAGGCACCACTTCCTTCCTTTCCTAAAAAAAGCAAAGCATGGCTGAGACGATTGTGTTGGATCATTTCAACCAAATGCTGTTTTACTTCCCGCTGTCCGATAATTTCACTAAACTTCATGAAGAATGCACAGAACTTTTAAGGAGTTTGAGGAAAGATAAGAAAGAATGGTTTACTCAAAATAACAAAAAGGAAACCAGCGATGATTTCCTTTTTAATATGATATGGTTCGCAGATATTACTTAGTTCATATATTTCAATACCTCATCGCTCATTGGACTAACCTTATTATGAAATACGGCAACAAGCTTCCCATTTTCATCCAACAGGAATTTTGTAAAATTCCAAATAACCGGATCCTGGAGAAACTTTTTCCAAACGATATCTTTTGAATTATCGGCGGGAACATTTTTGGCCAGCTCATTCGATTGCTGGATCAACCATTTAAACAAAGGATCGGTATCATCCCCCCTTACAGAAATTTTTTCAGCCATAGGAAATGTAACTCCATAATTTTTGGTGCAGAATTCATGTATCTCGGTATTTGAGCCTGGTTCCTGCTGACCAAAATTATTTGCCGGAAACCCAACGATCACCAGCTTATCCTTATATTTCTCATATAATTTTTCAAGATCGGCATATTGAGGTGTGTTGCCACACATGGATGCAGTATTGACAATCATGATCTTTTTGCCTTTGAAATCAGCAAAATTGATGGTACCCCCGGTAAGTGCGGGAACCTTAAAATCATAAATCGTAGAACCGGTTAAGGTAGCTGATAGTATCATTGCCAGCATTAAAGTTTTCATTTCAAATATTTTTTGGACAATAAAGTTAAGAATGTTAGCACTGAAAACGGTCATTCTTTTATCATAGTTGCCTATTGTTTTTCGTAGCAACCAAGATCAGGCGCTCCCACAGGCCGGAAATTTCCATCAAGATCTAAGGAAACAATTGAAGGGGTTCCTTTATTAATAGCAGGAGATGTAGCCTGTAAATGAAAATCATAAAAATTCTTTGAAGTGTTAATACTATCAAAAAGCGGTGGCGAATTATTAATAATCCCTGTGGCGGAGACTCCGGAAACGGTAGATGGATCCGTTTTTTGAATCTTCCACAAATTGGATTCAAAATTTATATTGAATAGAGAATTGCCACTCTTTGCCACTACCACCTCGTCATCCACTGTTCCATTTTCACCCCAAAAAATGCAATTGCGAAATAAAGCAGTGAGCGGCGCGGTCTGCGGTATATTATTAATATTTACAAAATTGCTTATAAGCAGGACCGGGTCCTTATGTAAAATAAAATTATTGGAATAGCTGGCAACTGTGCAATGAACAAATTGATAATCTCCTCCCTGCAGCAGGTAAAGATTCTTACCACAATTACTGACCAGGCAATTTGTGCCGTATACACTTGAATTCAGTGTAACGATTCCGGCATCATAGGCATTATCAATAATACATTCGTTAAGAGCAACCTTGGGATTGGAATTGACTGAAGGATCCTGGGAGGCAATTGCCTGGTAAGCATTTTTCAAAACTGCATAGTTCAAGACATTGTCCTTGCTGCTGCTATTAAAAAAAATGCCCGGCCACCCCGCGGGAAAATCTTTGTATGGATCATCGAGCCTGTCGCCACGGAAATATACACGGTCAGCAGAATCTTTTTGTCCGTTCACCTGGAGGGTTCCGTTGATGATGACCGGAGCATCAGCATGTACATAAATACGAGTGCCTTTGTCAATAGTTAGAATTTTATCAGTATCAACCGTTAATGATCCAAGAATCACATATGGAAGATCATTTGTCCACGTTTCATCTGCGGATATTACCTTATTTCTGAAGAAGTGTGCATTTTGTCCCCATGCCTCTAACTGTACCCATCGGTCCGAACCATTATAACTTATTCTTATACTGTCCCGAACGATAAAGGCAAGTTGCGTGGCATTTGGATTTATGGTGACTGTAACAAAAACATAAATACTATCATTTGCAGCAACTTCAAGATCTGTTGCTTCCGGCCCGGTAAAACCATCAACATTTATCTTGTAAGGGGAAGCGCTACCTCCCATCAACCTGACGGATGAAATATTTAATTTTTGATTGTTCTCATTAATGATCTTAAAAGATTGTGTTACGGAGCCGGTGGTTGTAAAGACAGTATCGTATTTCAAACTATCCACTGAAATAGTTACCTGTGCATCGGGACTTGTAATAAAGGAGTCTTTTTTACAGGCAAAAAAGAAAATCAAAAGGGATAAGATTAGTAAGCCGGATGCTGATTTCATGAGTATCAAAAATAATAGAAGAAATCCGTATTACCGAGATGCGAAACAAAGGGTCGCAATACTCAGCGTGGTGCTGGTAGTCCCGAGTAATTCCAGTCCACAGGCTTCCAGGGTGGCGCCTGTGGTTACCACATCATCTACCAGCAAAACATGTTTGTTCTGAATTTTTTCGGATCTTGTCAACTCAAATTTACCTTCCATATTTTCCCACCTTTCCATTCTGCCTTTGCGGGTTTGCGTATCTGTATGCTGAACCCTGGTGATAACGTCTTCAAGAATCTCAATTTTCAAAATTTCTGCAATCCCTTCACATAAAACGGTCGCCTGGTTAAAACCCCTCCTTTTTTCTTTAGCGGGGTATAATGGAAGTGGTACCAGCACATCGATGGAATTAAAACGACCACTTTGCTGAAGCTGCATGCCCATAAAGCGACCTAATTGTTTCCCAAGTTCTTTGTTCCCTTTATATTTAAACTGGTGCATGAGGTATTGCATCAGGGACTCTTTTGTAAAATAGTAATGTGCAGATGCGGAATGGATCATCAATCTTCCCCAAAAAATTTTTTCAACGGGGTTGCTGGCATGGAGATGAAATTTTGTTTCTGGCATTTCATCCAAACACCTGGCGCAGAGCATCGATCCTTCTCCTAAAATGTCATTGCCACATCCGCTGCATACATGCGGGAATAAGATATGCAGGAAGGAATCTTTTATTTCTTTTAGAACAGGCATTTGGTAACAGGGCAAAATTTGGTTAGAAAATTATTATCGTTCATTAAGTTAGAACAAATATTTGTAGACTTCATCCACCCTGCCCATAGTTATTATTTCGATGTTGAACTTTTGCTTTGCCAATCCTTTTTGATTGTATTTGGAAAGGATGATCTTTTCAAATCCAAGTTTTTCTGCTTCGGCAATTCGCTGTTCGATCCTGTTGACGGCTCTTATTTCTCCGCTTAAACCAACTTCCCCTGCAAAACAAACATGATGTTGTATGGGAGTATCTTCATAGGAAGAAAGTAACGCGGACAATACTGCAAGGTCAATTGAGGGGTCTTCCACTTTTATACCGCCTGCAATATTCAGAAAAACATCCTTCATGCCGAAATGAAACCCGCCTCTTTTCTCCAGGACAGCCAGTAAAAGTTGTAGTCTTCTCAGATCAAATCCAGTAACAGTGCGTTGCGGAGTTCCGTATACTGATTGAGTAACCAATGCCTGCGCCTCAATTAATAATGGCCGGATTCCCTCGATGGTAGCAGCAATGGCGATTCCACTCAATTGCTCTTCTTTTTGCGTGATCAAAATTTCACTGGGGTTATCAACGCCTTTCATGCCGGTGTCTGTCATTTCATAAATTCCCAGCTCTGAAGTGCTCCCGAATCGATTTTTTAAGGTTCGCAAAATTCGATATGCATAATGTCGGTCGCCTTCAAATTGCAGGACAGTATCAACCATATGCTCAAGGATCTTTGGGCCGGCGATGGCACCATCCTTTGTTATATGGCCAATTAAAAAAACGGGGGTATTGGTGTCTTTGGCAAACCTTTGAAATTCTGCGGCACTTTCCCTTATTTGCGAAACACTTCCCGGCGAGGAATCAATAAAGGGAGTTTGTAAAGTCTGGATCGAATCAACAATAACAATGTCGGGCTTTAATTTTTTAATCTCCTGGAAAATTACCTGCGTGGAAGTTTCGGTAAGGAGATAAAAATTTTCATTACTGAGATTCAATCTCCCGGCCCTCATTTTTATTTGTTGCTCACTTTCTTCGCCACTGATGTATAAGACGGTCATCTTTTTTAATGCCAGGCCAATCTGTAAAAACAGGGTGGACTTACCAATTCCAGGTTCCCCTGCAATCAATACAATACTGCCCGGCACGATCCCTCCACCTAATACCCTGTTAAGTTCCTGGTCCGAAGTTGTCCAACGATTTTCTTCACCACTTTGAATTTCATTCAGTGCAATTATCTTATTTATTCTTTTTGGGTCTCCATTATTTTTCCAACTTATATTTTTGGCATCTTCCTTTTGAATAAGTTCTTCAACAAAAGTATTCCACTGGGCACACGAAGGGCATTGGCCTAACCATTTTACACTTTCATATCCGCAGTTCTGACAAAAAAATGCCGTCTTTACCTTACTCATCTGATAAAGTTACTCTTTCAGTTCTTTGTGAATGGTTTAAAAAGATCGTAAAAATTACGGCGAAGAGAAGCGGGGCAGGTAGCAAAATCTCCTTGTTTCATACAAAGTAAAAAGGGCTGACCTTACGATCAACCCTCTTACTTACTAACCCATTAAATTCTTGCACTAAGTTACAAATATGGGCCACATAACAAAATAATTTTTTGAGGCTGTGAATAACTTTTGGACTGACCCTCGTTGAATGGAAATCAAGATAGAGAAATTCGAATTAGTTATTAAACTGTTAATTATCAGTCTATAATATATTTTATTATTTATAATTCAAATTGTTCCTTGCTTTTAAGAAAAAGACTGACCAAAGGAAATTTGTTGTAACAGAGCGTATTAAAACGATCCTAAAAATAGTCGGAAAGTTAGAAAAATTGGGGAAAAACGGCCCGGATGGAACGCTATTTTCTTTAAAGTTTTATTTCCTCATCCTGGTTATCAAAAAACCGGAATTCGGTAAGATGATAGTTTGTGTTTTCGAGAATCTTTATCCTTTGTTTGAATTTGCTCCGCCATTTTGAAATTTTCTTCTTCCACATGAATCCTTTGGTGAGGTAAGCATATATGATTGGATTTACCACAAGGGTGAGGTTGCTATGTTTGTGTGTGATCAGGTAGCTAAGGTTCTTTTCAATCTCGTCTTCCAATAACAGTGTCGACGAGATTTTCCCTGTGCCATTGCAACTTGGACAAACCTCCTGGGTATTAATGTTCATTTCAGGCTTCATCCGCTGGCGGGTAATCTGCATCAAACCAAATTTCGAAATCGGAAGAACCGCATGTTTTGCCCGGTCCGGCCTCATGAACTCTTCCATTTTTTCCATAAGCCTTCGCTTATTTTCCGGAAGTTTCATATCAATAAAATCAACGACAATAATTCCACCGATATCACGGAGTCTTAGCTGGCGGGAAATCTCTTCAGCAGCTTCGAGGTTGGTTTCCAGCGCATTTTGCTCCTGGTTATTGCCAACACTCTTGTATCCGCTGTTAACATCGATTACATGAAGTGCTTCTGTATGCTCAATGATTAAATAGGCCCCGCTATTGAGGTTTACTGTTTTGCCAAAAGATGCTTTAACCTGCTTGGTAATCCCAAAAGAGTCAAAAATGGGAGCCCCATTTTGATAAAAAGAAACAATTTCAGTTTTTTCAGGCGCTATCCGTTGAATATAAGTTTTGGCGTCATTGAAAATATTGCGGTCGTTTACAACAACTTTATTGAAGTCCTCATTCAGTAGATCACGAAGAATGCTGGTGGTTTTGGTTTGTTCGCTTAAGATTTTACTAGGGGCGGCAGAACCTTTCAAATTATGTTGAATTGCTTTCCACATTTCTGTAAGCATCGAAAGATCTTCATGCAATTCAGCTGTATTTTTCCCCTCGGCGGCTGTCCGGACAATTACACCGAAATTCTTTGGTTTAATGGCCTCAACAATCTTTTGGAGTCTTTTTCTTTCTTCGGAAGAATGTATTTTCCTGGATACTGCTACAATATTATTAAAGGGGGTAATGACAACAAAACGGCCTGGTAATGAAATTTCGCAACTCAACCTGGGTCCCTTGGCGGCGATCGGTTCTTTCAGGATCTGAACAAGGATATTGGGTTTGCCTCCTAATACTTCGTTGATCTTGCCGGTTTTTATGATTTCAGCTTCGTTGTCGAATCTTGAAAAATCAAGACCTTCTGCCGTTTTATCACTGATCGTCATTTGAGTAAATTTGAGCAGGGACCGGGCATAAGGACTTAGATCTGTATAATGCAAGAAGGCGTCTTTTTCAAAACCTACATCTACAAACGCGGCATTCAGGCCGGGAATTAATTTCTTTACTTTTCCAAGGTAGAGATCTCCTACTGCAAAACGGGCATCATTTTTTTCGCTATGTAATTCTACCAGCTTTTTATCTTCTAGCAGGGCTATCTCCACACCTTGAGGAACAGCATTAATAATAAGTTCTTTGTTCACATCAGAACAGCTTTAATATGTAATGAAACATCAAAATATACTGATTGAGCCAAAACCGTACTGTATGCAGGCTATACCTGAAGGATATGGCTGAAGCAAATTGGGGTGTGAGTGCAATAGTACAGCAACAATCAGTTGAAAAAGAATAGAATGGATAAAATATCACATCATATCCCTTTATAGAAGAGGAGTTTATTTGTTCCTCTTCTTGTGACGATTTTTTCTTAATCTTTTTTTACGCTTATGCGTCGCAATCTTATGACGCTTTCTCTTTTTACCACAAGGCATATTCTCAATAATTTTTTTGTGTTGTTTTAAATATGTTTAAAATAATTTTTAACCTGATTCATTTTTTTAAATCATCAATCCTCTTTTCAATTTCTTCCTTCACTTCTTCATTCTTAACCAGGCCCAGGCTTTTTTGATACCAGCTTATCGCTGAAGATTTGTCTGCTTTTTTTTCAAATGCTTCGGCTAACATTAAACCCGCTTCCAATTGCGATTCCATATTTTCTTTTGACAGCCGATAAACTGTTTCAAAATGGGCAATCGCCTTATCATATTGACCGGAGATCATGGAGCCATGTCCTAAAACCTCCTGGGCAAAAACATTTGTACTATCTTTTGCAGCAACCTCCCTCACTTTCATAATTCCTTCCATCGGCGTAGCACTGATAGCGCCAAAAATATAACAGGCTCCGAGTCCGACGATCGAAGAATCATTATTTGGATTGATTTTCAAAGATCTTTCAAAAAGGTCCTTTGCCTGAACAGCCTTCCATGTTCTTAAAGCAGGATCATTTTCGCCACGCAGGTTCTGTAAAAACAGGTGGGCGGCAAAGGTGAGGGTTTTTTCTGAATTTTCCAATCTTGCAGATTCGGCTTCATACCAGGCATAAGGTTCGAAAAGTTGCGCAGTATCAGCCCAAAAATGAGCTAATTGATGATAAACCTTTAATTGCTGGTTTTTTACATCCCCCCTGACAACTAAATGTTCAAGGCTGTTTAACCTGGCTACCTGGCTGGAAGACAATCTTTTTTTGGCCTGTGAGAGTATGGAATCAAAAGAAATGACATTATCTGAAATTTCAGGTTGAGTGCTTGTTCCAGCTCTTTTTTCAGGTATTGTTCGCCCAAAAAAATAAAGAAAAGTTGCCAGGACAATGGCGACGGTTAATGTGATCCACTGAGGTCTTTTCACTATAGAGGTTCTTATGACATACGAATGGTTCCATCAGAAAAACTCCGATGGCCGCGCAAAGGTAACCCAAAGAAAATACCCATTGAAAAGTATAATCTTAAATAACCTTCAAAATGCTTCAGGTAATTGAAAACTACTAAGGAGATTTGATCATAATACCTTGATCTGATATCACATTTCTTCATCAGGTTCAACAGGTGTTGGTACGGTATCAACACTTAGTTTCTTGACATCAGCGACAAATTCTTTTGCAGGCTTAAATGCCGGGATAAAATGCTCAGGAATGTGAACGGCGATATTCTTTTTTATGTTGCGACCTATTTTGGCTGCCCTTTTTTTGGTAATAAAACTTCCGAACCCCCGGATATAGATGTTTTCCCCTTTTGCTAAAGAATCTTTTACTTCCTTAAACATGGTTTCAAGTGTTACCAAAACATCTACCTTAGGTATTCCGGTCTTTTCAGAAATCTGGTTAACCAGATCGGCTTTTCTCATAATTGGTTGGTTTTGTTCAACAATTTAGGATAAAATTACATGACTGTCAATAGAATAGATAGAAAAAATTTTCTAGCTAAATTAGCCACCGGCAATTTTTTATAATAAATCTGCTCTAAAGCCTGATGAAAGCGCCATCAAAACCGAAGCAAATCCTGCCATTTTCTGAAATCCTGTTAAAATGGAACAAAAAGAGCAATAACCGAAAAATGCCCTGGAAGGGTGAAAAGGACCCTTACAAAATATGGCTAAGTGAGATCATTTTACAGCAAACAAGAGTGGAACAGGGATTAATTTATTATCAAAGGTTTATAAAGGCTTTCCCCAACGTCCACAAACTGGCAAATGCTCCGGATCAGAAAATTTACAAATATTGGGAAGGGCTCGGTTACTACAGCCGTTGCAAGAATTTGATTGAAACCGCCAGGTATATTTCTAAGACCTTAAATGGCGCATTTCCCCGTACTTATGACGAATTGAGAAAATTAAAAGGAATTGGACCCTATACGGCAGCAGCCGTTGCGTCTTTTGCATTCAATGAACCCCATGCTGTCCTTGATGGCAATGTGTTCCGCATCCTCGCAAGGCTATTTGAAATCAATGACCCGATAGATTCAGGAGCCGGAAAAAAAGTATTCACCCAACTCGCCAATTTATTGCTTGATGGTAAGCAGCCGGGTATTTACAACCAGGCAATCATGGATTTTGGTGCAGTTATTTGTAAACCGGCTCCTGTTTGCGGGCAATGTCCCTTTACCAGATATTGTAAAGCTTTCCTTCATGAAAAGATCCACCTTCTTCCCGTAAAAAGTAAAAAGCTATTAGTAAAGAAAAGATGGTTCACCTATATATTATTTGAGCATAAAGAACAATTGGCCATAAGGCAAAGAATTGAGAATGATATCTGGCACAACCTGTTTGAGTTTTTATTGATCGAATCCGCTTCCGGACTTGATGAAAAAGGTGTTCTTAAGGAGTTAAGGAAAGGAAATTGGCGGGGGAAACAAAATTTTAAAAGCATTAATTTTTCCGATGTATTCCGGCAAAAACTTACTCACCAGGTTATTGAAGGGAGGTTTGCAAGTATAGAACTTCAACAAAAAATGAATTTGGATAAGGACCTGTTTTGGATAAAAAAAACGGATATAAAAAACTATGCATTCCCAAAATTTATCATTCAATACCTTCTCAAACGACAATGAAACAGCGTAAAACTGCCGGTTAAAAAAATTTATATTTCCACCTAAAAATTTTAATTTTAGATAGCATTAGCCCTTAAGACGAATTTTTAACCGAAAAAGATAATTGTATGCGTGGCGTAAACAGAGTAATGCTCATTGGTAATCTTGGGAAGGATCCTGATGTACAATTTTTGGAAGGAAATATCGGAGTGGCAAAATTCCCCCTCGCCACAACGGAAACTTTTAAGGATCGCTCCGGCAAATTGGTTTCGCAGACTGAATGGCACACCGTTGTGCTATGGAGAGGCCTTGCTGAATTGGCTCAAAAATATTTACATAAAGGAAGCCTCGTGTATATTGAGGGTCGTTTGCGTACCAGGAGTTGGGAAGATAAAGAAGGTAATCGCAAATTTGCAACAGAAGTAGTGGGTGATAACCTAATTATGCTTGACAAAAGAACCGATGTAAGCTCTACGATGCCTTCAGATCATGGTAATATTGAAGGAATGGGCAATCCAGAAACACCTCCGGAAGCTGGAGGAGACTTACCCTTTTAAGAAATATTAATCTATAAATTTGTAAAAAACTAATCACCTGGAAGGCCTCTTGACCTTCCTTTGTGATTATATTTTTCATTTAAAAAATAACCATTGGGCAGCCATTCGGCCATTACAGATTTTACAGAGAGTCTTTTTTATATATTTCTGTCAGTTACACCCCAGGGAACAACTTTTTTGATCATTGCATTGGCTGCATTGCTGTTACTGAGCTTTGTAGTGTCGGGCGCTGAAGTAGCCTTGTTTTCCCTTAGCAGCAAAGATGTGAATATGCTGAAAACCAAGCAACATTCAACTGCAAAACGTATCACCGATCTGTTGGAAGAGCCTAAGGAAGTGTATACTTCATTACTTATTGCAGGCACCTTCATGAACATTTGTATAATAGTTATAGCCAATTATTTATTCAATCAATATTTTCCTTATGGCAAGATTAAAATAATAGGAACAAACTTTGATTTTGTTGTAGAAGTATTGATGCGGGTTGTCGTCATTGCGTTTGTGATTATTTTTTTTGGAAAAATCTTACCAAAGGTCTGGGCCACACAGAATAATTTCCGATTTGCATATGGTTCCGCGTTCATTGTAGAGGCTATGCATTTATCGTTGAGGCGTATTAGTCGCTGGATGGTCTCTGTTGCGGATGGTCTTGGACGGCAATTTGGGGCCAATCGCATACAGACCTCAGGAATCCAGGAGCTTGATAAATCCGACGAGATCACACCTGAGGAAAAAAACATTCTTTTAGGAATTGAAAAATTTGGAGACATCTCAGTAAAGCAGATCATGCGATCCCGCCTTGATGTAAGTGGAATTGACTACAATATTTCTTTTCCGGATCTCACAAAAAAAATTGAAGAGCTTCACTATTCAAGATTGCCGGTTTATAAAAACAACCTCGACGAAGTAGTTGGAATTTTAAATACGAAAGACCTTATTCCTCACCTTAATGAATCTTCGGAATTCGACTGGCACCCCGTCATCAGGCAGCCCTATTTTGTTCCGGAATCAAAATTGATTGAAGACTTGTTACGGGATTTTCAAAGTAAACATATCCATTTTGCTGTCGTAGTGGATGAGTTTGGCGGAACAAGCGGCATTGTAACACTCGAAGACATCCTCGAAGAAATCATCGGTGATATTAAGGACGAATTTGATGAAGAGGAAACGGGGAACCGAAAATTAGATAATTTTAATTATGTTTTTGTTGGAAAAACGATGATCCATGATATGTGCAGGGTTATGGATTTACCTCAAAATACCTTTGATAGGGTAAAAGGAGATAGCGAATCCATAGGAGGCCTGGTATTGGAATTGGCCGGTGAGTTTCCAAAAGTAAATGATATAATAAATTGCGGTGATTTCGATTTTACGGTTTTAGAGGTCGACAAGAACCGCATCTTACTCGTTAAAGTTTCTGTGAAGAATCAATTGGAGGAATAATTGAATCATTTGAACCGGAAAATATTTTTAGTTTTTTGCGCGGCAATTTTATTTGCGTGCAATAACGATTATACCGTTGGCAAGAAAAGAGGGTATTTTAAAATTGATCTTCCGGAGAAAGCTTACCGGAAATTCGATCAGCCTGGTTATCCTTATACATTTGAATACCCTGTATATGCCGACATCCTGAAGGATACAACCTTCTTTGATAGCAAACCTGAAAATCCATGGTGGATCAACATTGACTTTCCACAATTTTCTGCAAGGGTCCATATGAGCTATAAAGAAATCGGGAAAAATAAATTTGATTCACTTGTAAACGATGCGTTTCAACTTTCCTATAAACAACATACCTATAAGGCTTCGGCTATTGAAGATTCAGAAATGGTCACACCAAACGATATCCATGGAGTATATTTCACATTGTCCGGAAATACAGCAACGGCCAATCAATTTTTTCTGACTGACTCCACCAGGCATTTTTTAAGAGGAGCTTTATATTTCTCCGCAACGCCGAACGAGGATTCTATCGGCATCGTAAATGATTTTTTGAAAAAAGATCTTTTACATCTTATAAACACATTGAAGTGGAGGTAAATTTTCCAGCCGATTCAAAAAACCTTTATTTTCCCCTTAATGACATTTCTTCCTTTTCAACATTCCATCCTGAAGTAATAAGTACCGGTTGCCTGCCATTCAACTTCGCTATCGGGCAGGAAACGGTTACCGAAATACTTTCGTGGGAAGAGAGAGAGAAATAATTATTGCTCCAAAAACATGGCATGACCTCTTCACCATCCAGGACCAGCTGTGGATTGATAAAGAAAGCAAATTGGTCCGAGGGATTCGTGAATTGAATTGTGTATTTGAATTCTGTTTTTTCCTTTTTCACACTTACAAGTCGTGCGGCTACTTTTGCCCGGTTCATGCCGGTCAAAGAAGTATAGTCATGCTTTGCCTGCATCCAATAAACGTTTTGCGAAATAGACTTGCCTTTTGAATCTGATAAATGCAAAACGACAAAAAAAAGGCCTTCGGTTTTTGCAAGTACAGCGGCGAGAGGTATCATTTCTTTTGCGCTCGTAATGGCAACATCTAAGTTTACGGTTTGGTGGTATAACGATTTGCCTTTTATGTCCAGGACATCAGCATTAAGAACAAGGCCAGGTCGTGGCTGATAGCTTCGATTAACAACGGCAACTACAGAATCATCGAGGTTCAATTGTACATGCACAGGCTCACAGGCCCTTTGCATAAAATAATATCCGGCATTAGGCTCTAAATACCAATCATAAATCTGCCAAACTACACTGGGAAAGGCGGCATTAAGTTTCCAAAGCATTACGCCACCTGTTTCATTCAACCTATGACCAGCTGCTTCAAAAATCCCACGGTAACCATCGGCATTTACCAGTTGCATTTTATCGCAAAAATCCTTTATGCTGTTTGGCGAACCATAACGGTTTTTCATGGCATTGTAATAGGTATCATAGTGCCCGTTTCCTGTGCAGGCATCATGATAGCCCCATGTATTATTGAGAGGATATGGCAGGGAACTATCAGGCACAAGGTTGGAAATGATTTTTGAAATGGACGCATAAGGGGGTTGTGATGGTATTCCTGTTTCGTCTTTGAAGACCCAATCTTTTCCTTTGTCTGCCCGTACATAATATTGAGCTGCGTCCTGCCATGAATAAGGACCTCCGCTGTAAACTCCAGAAGGTTGGTCATCCGGCCATGAACCTTTCCAGCCCGGGGGAAGTTTTGCAAAACCTGAAGAACTGGGAATAAAAGGCCTCGTTCCATCAAGTGTTGCAACATTATCGCGCATGGCATCATACAATTCTTCACGGGCATGTCCTTCATTGCCCCCTGTCCATACAAGAAGACTAGCATGATTTCTTATCCGAAGTATCGTACTGATAATATTTCGTACATAAATATCTCCGCGGGGTGGATAATCCCGTGATCCTTTGAACTCGCCGTGCGTATCGCCCGTTACCCAAAAGTCCTGCCACACCATCATACCATAACGGTCGGCGATCTCATAAAAATCATCTGTTTCTGCAAGCCCGCCTCCCCAGATCCGCACAAGGTTAACATTTGCATTCTTACACAAATGCAATTCATAATCATTCCTTAGTGAGTCCCGGTTCAGCATCATATCAGGCACCCATGCCCCACCAACAAGATGAACCCGTTTTCCATTCACATAAAAATCACGGCGCACCCATCCATCAACAGTTGTAGTTTTCGAACTCACAGTTCGTATTCCAAAAAGGAAAGAGGTGTCATCGGAGATCTCATTGCCGTTAAAATACTGGATGCGTATCCTGTAGAGATCCGCGTTTCCATAGTTGTTGGGCCACCATAAATGAGGTTTGTTGATGATGAGTTGTTTGATCTTACCAGGAGTAAGATCTAATTCTTTTGATTCATTCGTACCTATCGAAATATTTTGTTCAATAGTAAACGGATTCCCGGAAAAGGTTTCCGGTGAAATTGTGATCTTCAATTTTCCAATCGCCTGTCTTTCGCCATAGTTAGCCAATGATAAATTCAAAGAAAGCGTCGCAAGACTTGTATCGGGCAAATGAGGAAGAGAAGTAATGATCCTCGGTTTTTGTATTACCACATGACCTGAAGTACGCAGGAAAACAGGCTGCCAGATACCAATATTTCTATCATGAACTTCGGGTATCCAATCCCACCCGACAGAACAAAGCATGGTAACATTCTTTCCAATATCTCCCGTTGATCCTCCATTGGCGTAAAAATCTCCCAAAGCATTCAATTGAGGATGTGCAGGCAAACCAGGAAAGTCGAGGGGATAAATTTTTACCGCAACAATATTTGATCCGCCTGCAATGATCAGTTCACTTACGTTCAGGCTGTATTCCGCAAACATGCCAGCCATCAGTGATGAATCAGCCACCTTTTTTCCATTGAACCATACATCAGCCCTGTAATTAATGCCCTTGAAGATGAGCTGAAAAAATTTTCCTTTATCCATTGCAGGCACATTAAAGGAGGTTCGGTACCAGTATGGTTTTTTCCATGGATTCGGTTCATTGGGTAAGTAGCTGTATTGCTCCAGGTTGAATTGATGGTTAAAGGAATCGGATGCATCCGGGATCAGCATATTATTCATTCCTATATAGGGATCAGGATAAACTTTATTGGCCACCAGTCCTGAAAGAACGGTACAGGGAACTTTTACCGGGAACCAGTAATTTTTAGAAACATAGTGAACCGAAGATATGGTTGCTCCATCTTCACCGATAATCGCGGAGGATTGCATATCAAAATCACGGAGCTGCACCTCCTTTACCAGGTTTTGAGAGAAAGAAACAATGTTTATTATCGAAAGAATGAATGTGAAAAAATAATTTTTCATGATAGTGGCTTTGGGTCAATAAATTTAAGAAAGAGATTTGTGAAAGACCCTGAAATTGAATCTTTCAAAACAATAAACATATTTATAGTGATGGTAAAAGTTTTGGTTCTAAACTATAACCGGCGTCTTTGAGATAAGTGATGAATAAAAAAGGGAACAGGAATTTGTAAATTTCGCGAATTCTTCTTTGTTTGCACCTTGAAAGTTTCCTGTAAAAAAATGTAAATGAAAAAACTCCTTTTCCTCATCCTTTTAAGTTCATTCTTTTTTATAACCGGATCATTTGCGCAACAAGCAAAACCGGATACAGTTAAGGTGGGCATTTACATTACCAGCATACATAATATTGATTTCAAAGAGAAGGAATACACCATCAACTTCTGGCTATGGTTGAAGTATAAAAACAAGGATTTCGATTTTTTGCAGAATCTTGAAATACCCCAGGCAAAGAGCGTTGAAAAGTCATTTGCTGTCACCGATAGTTCTGATAACAGGATATACCTTCAAATGAAACTACAATGTGTCATGAAGGATTCCTGGAAGATCGGCAACTTTCCTTTTGACCGACAAAATCTCAGGTTAGCAATAGAGAATTCCCAATATGATTCGCGGTACCTGGTTTTTGTACCTGATACTGTTGGCAGAAATTATGATCCGAGGTTCACCTTAAGCGGATGGAGAATTGATAGTTGCCGCCTGGAAACGGGGACCAAGCCATATGAAACTGCTTTTGGTGATGAGAGTCTTGCAAAGCCACATACTGAATACAGCACCTTCAGGGTGAGATTGGTCATCAAAAGAGACGCAACAGGATTATTCTGGAAGATGTTTTTGGGAATGTATATTGCTTTTCTCATTGCTTATATATGTTTTTATATTCATGCCGACGGTATCGATTCACGTTTCGGATTGAGTGTGGGTTCCATATTTGCTGTGATAGGTAACAAATACATCATTGACTCCGCATTGCCAGAATCAACCTCATTCACGCTTGTTGACACGTTGCACGGGCTTACCCTTTTCTTTATTTTCTCTGTGATCACCTGCACGGCCTACACATTAAAACTTGTAAAACAGGATAAACATAAGCAAGCTGACAGGTTTGATTTTATCGCAGCCCAGGTATTGCTTCTTTTGTATGTGCTGGCAAATATTTATTTTATTTCACAAGCTAAAGGGGGCTAATACTTTAATCCATTTCGGAATTCCTGGTGAAGTATTCGTAACCAGACTTATCGGATAAAGTTGGTGCAGGTTGAAAAAACTTAAATTTGCCGGAAATCTATCATTGTGATTTTAATTGACAATGTTTTAGTGAGTGATCATATTGTTGAAAAGCAATTTGTTTGCGATTTGGCGAAATGCAAAGGTGGCTGTTGTGAAGATGGTGATGCAGGCGCGCCCCTTGAGGATGATGAACCTGCTAAAATTCTTGAAGTCTTTGAGCAGGTGAGGCCCTATCTTTCTGCTGCTTCCATTTCTGAGATCGAAAGGAAAGGAAAATATGTGTACCACCAGGAGTTTGGTTGGGTTACTCCGACTCTTGGCAATGATTCAGAAATATGTGTTTACGGAATTCGGGGTGGCGATGGAATTATAAAATGCGCATTTGAACAGGCATATTACGATGGAAAGATAAAGTGGAAAAAGCCAATTAGCTGTCACTTATTCCCCATTATAACCAGGAAGGGAAGAAATGGAAATCCGGACAAAATGAATTATGAACCGAGGGAGAAACTATGCAACCCGGCATGCACCCTCGGAGAAAAATTGCAGGTACCCACTTATGAGTTTTTGAAAGAGGCAGTGATACGAAAATATGGGGAATCATTTTACGATGCCCTTGATGCAGTAAAAAAAACCAGGAGAAAAAGATAAAGCTTTTGTGCATACAAGTTTCCCTGGAAGAATATAAAAACCGCGGACTTAAAAAATACGATGTGAAGGAAAAGGAAATAGCAGCCGATTTTAATGAAAAAAGCAGCTTGAAAGCCGGGGACAGGAGTCACCGGCAGAAGATCAATTTCAATATCGGAAGGTACAATGCCGTGGTGCCAGTAGGAAAACAACAATTTGCGCAGCTTGACCTGGTCAGGGAAAGAGCAAAAAATCTAAAATGGAAGGCAATTGAATCTTTGGATACCCAGCTGGAAAAATTTGAGGCTGGAATCTCGAAAAGAGGTGCGAAAGTTATTTGGGCTGAGACAGCTGAGCAGGCGAGGGAAGAAATTTTAAAGATTTGCAAGGAAAAAAATTGCCGCACTATCGTAAAGAGTAAAAGTATGGTGACGGAAGAAATTCAATTAAATGAATTCCTTGAAGAGCATCATATTGAAAGCATAGAAACTGACCTGGGCGAATATATTCAACAACTTGATGGGGAGCCCCCTTATCATATCGTTACCCCGGCGATGCACAAAAGCAAAGAGGATGTAGCCAAATTATTTGCAGAAAAATTGGGAACCGACCCTGCCCTTACCCCTGAGGAACTAACTATTGTTGCCAGGCAATTACTCCGTGAAAAATATGTGCAGGCCGAAGTGGGAATTACAGGCGCCAATTTTATAATAGCTGATATCGGGGCAATCGCAGTGTCGGAAAATGAAGGCAACGCAAGACTAACTTGTGCCTGGCCCAAAACACATATTGTAGTAGTTGGCATCGAAAAAATCATTCCTTCATTGACGGATCTGGCCCTCTTCTGGCCCCTGCTGGCTACATACGGTACAGGGCAGCGTATCACCGTTTACAATTCCGTGATATCAGGTCCACGACAGCCGGGCGAAAGTGATGGACCGGAAGATATGTATGTTGTATTGCTTGATAATGGCAGAACAAATATTCTTGCAAATGAAAAGGCAAGAGAAAGTTTATACTGCATTCGTTGCGGTGCTTGCCTGAATGCATGCCCTGTTTATAAAAATATCGGCGGCCATACATATGCTACTCCCTATAGCGGGCCTATTGGTTCGGTGATTACCCCTCATTTAAAAAATATGAAAGATTGGAAGCACTTAAGTTATGCGTCTTCTCTTTGTGGAAATTGTACAGAGGTGTGTGCGGTAAAGATTAACCTGCATGAATTATTGCTGGAAAATCGTCATGAAGCAGTACAGGAAAATGATAGCGGTTTTGGAGAACGAATAGCCTGGAAAATGTGGAAACAGGCTATGCTTCATCGTAACCTTATGAACATGGGTAGTAGTAAGATTAAAAATTGGATGGTAAATAAATTCTTGACGGCCTGGAAAAAGCATCGGGGTGAAATAGAATTTCCAAAAAGATCTTTTAACCAGATGTGGAGAGAGAAATACGGAAACAGGTAACTATCTTCATTTTGTGATTGTCTTTTCAAATACCATTACTCCGCGGCTGCAATATATTTTTGATTTTATCGGTAAAGAAATTACCGGGGAGCCTTTTCAAATCACAACGGATGCCGAAATCTTCCGGCAACATGAGGGACCAAAGATCAATTACAGCAGGAAAAGGATCGCGGAATCAGAATTCATAATTCACAATTCAGAATTGTTATTCGAAAGAGGATTCAAAGAACAATCCATCGAATGTTTTGAGATAAAAGGATATAAGGCCTTCCTTAAAGCCGAAGGAGATTTCCCATTTGATATTTTTGGAGCCAGTTTTTATTTATTGAGCCGTTATGAAGAATACCTGCCACATGAAAAAGATATGTATGGCCGGTATGCATCTGAGAACTCGCTGGCCTTTAAAGAAAATTTTTTGCATGTTCCCCTGGTAAATACCTGGCTCCAGGATTTCAAAAGAGCCCTCCAATCTAAGTTTCCAGGGCTCATTACCTATAAATCATCATTCACTTTCATTCCAACTTACGATATTGACGAAGCCTTCTCTTATACACACAAGCAATGGTGGAGAACGTTGGGGGGAATGATAAAAGATATTACCCGTGGTCAATGGTCGGTGGTTAATGAAAGAATAAAATCCCTGCTTGGAAAAAACAGGGACCCCTACGATGCTTTTGAATGGATGCATCACATAAATGAGAAGTACGAGCTAAAACCAATATATTTTTTTCTTGTTGCAAACAGGACAGCCAGGTATGACAAAAATATTCTTCCATCAAACATAAGTATGGAGGCCCTGATCCAGGAGCACGGCAATCGTTATCCAATTGGAATTCATCCTTCCTGGCAGAGTGGAGACGATCCGGAAAAATTAAAATTTGAAACTTTAAAGTTGGGGCACATCAGCGGGAAGGCGATCCGTACTTCCCGGCAGCATTATATCAGGTTTACACTGCCTCAAACCTACAGGCAGCTGATTTCACTTGGAATCGAATCTGATTTTTCCATGGGATATGGCAGTATCAATGGCTTTCGGGCGTCCGTATCATCTCCATTTTATTGGTACGACCTGCAAAAAGAATTGCAAACCAAATTATTGCTCTATCCTTTTTGTTTTATGGATTCGAATTCCTTTTATAAACAAAAATTTTCCGGCAAGGAGGCATCGGAAGAACTGAAGCATTACTACGAAATTGTAAGATCTGTAAATGGTACCCTTGTAACAATATGGCACAATAATTTTCTTGGAACAGGAAAACAGTTCAGCGGTTGGAAGGAGATCTATGAACAATTTATTTCTTCTATAAAATCTTAAACTCCTTCGGTCTCCGGCATTTCAGGGAGTGGGAGTTTATATGCTTTATTAATCAGGTAAACTCCGAATAATGTGACGGCACCTCCAACGGCAATAAAGGCCGTTAGTTTTTCAGAAAATATCAACCACCCCAATAATACAGCAACGATTGGGTTCACATACGCATATATGGAGGTTTGCTCTGCAGAAAGATTCTGTAAAGCATATAAATAAGCAATAAAAGAAAATATGGAACCAAAGGCTACCAAATAGCTGATGGCTGCCCAGGATTGCCAGGGAATGGCTGCCAACGGAATTGAATTTCGGGTGAGGTTAGTGAAGACAATTAAGAAAAACCCGGAGATGAGCATTTGAAGGCCAAGACTGAAATAGGGATTGAAATTTGCAGCCTGCTTTTTTGTATATATCGAGCCAAAAGCCCATGTCCATGTAGCGATCACAGAAAGTATTATACCTAAACGAAAGCCACTATTTAGAAAATCATGAAGGTGTTCATAAAAAATAATACATACTCCAGCGAACCCAATGATAAATCCTAATATTGCCCGAAAAGAAATTTTTGATTTAGATCCAAACAGGCCGATCACGACAAGCCACAATGGAAAAATAGCTGCAATAATCGCAGCAAGCCCGGCAGAAATATATTGAACCCCCCAGGTATTAAGCCCGTTACTAAACAAAAAATTCAAACAGCTAAGGACGAGGACAGTTCTCCATTCCCTTCCTTTAGGTAACGGAAACCCTTTCATTAAAAAGAAAACAACATAACATGCGCCACCAATAAATTGACGGATACCCGCTAACTGCAACGCTGGCATGTATTTGACTCCTTGTTTGGAAGCCAGCCAGGTAGTGCCCCAGAAAAAACAAACCATCGCTAAGGCAAACACCGCTTTTGCCTTTGTGCCTTTTCTCCTTATCGTTAAAGGATTAAACACGGATAATTGCCTTAGGGAATCTCCGGTCTGCGATAAAGTTTTATTGAAATCGAAGAGAGGCATTTATATTTTTACATTTTGTATCAGTAAATTTCGAAGTCCACCTCTCTATCGCTATGCACTATTTCCCCTTTCGGCTAATGTTTAAAATGCCTCATGCCGGTAATTACCATAGCAAGGTTATTTTGAATACAATATTCAATCGATTCTTTATCACGGATAGATCCACCAGGTTGAATAAAAGCAGCAACCCCTGCTTCATGGCCCATCTTTACACAATCATTGAATGGAAAAAATGCATCACTGGCCATTACGGAACCATGCAGGTCAAAATCAAATTGTTTTGCTTTTTCAATTGCTTGCCGCAAAGCATCAATGCGGCTGGTTTGCCCGCAACCTTTACCCAATAATTGTTTATTTTTTACAAGAGCAATTGCATTGCTTTTTAGATGCTTACAAACAAGGTTTGCAAAGACCAGGTCTTCTTTCTCTCTGGCAGAGCTTTCCCTGCCACCCGCTTCTTTCCACTCAGCATAATTACCCTGGTCAACGGTTTGGATCAATTCACCATTTAGAAGTGATCGGTGCATTTCTGTGATGACGGCAGGTGGTATTGCATTCTCAGATTTTGGATCTGCCTGGAGCAAAATCCGGTTTTTCTTTGATTGCAGAATATCCAATGCTTCTTTTTCAAATACAGGCGCTATCAAAACTTCAAAAAATATTTCATTGATAGCGGCAGCGGCTTCTTTATCTATAAGGCTGTTTGTGATCAACACTCCACCAAATGCACTTTCCGGGTCTCCCGCCAATGCGTCTTTCCAGGCATGTATGGTGGTAGCTCTTGAAGCAATTCCACAAACATTGGTATGTTTTATTATAGCGAAAGTATGAGCATGATCAGCATCTTCCTCAACAGGGAATTCCCTGATCAGTTGAATGGCCGCATCAATATCTACCAGATTATTATAAGAAATTTCTTTGCCGTGCAGTTGTGTAAAAATTTCATCGAGGTTCCCCCTGAACGAAGCCTGCTGGTGTGGATTTTCGCCGTAACGCAATGCTTTTACCCGGGCGGTTTCTGTTTCATCGGTTTCTGTTTCGGAAAAATAATTACTGATGGCAATGTCATATCGCTTTACTATTTCAAATGCAAGAGCGGCATATTTTTTTCGTTGCTCAAGACTTGTTTCCCCGTTCTGTTCTTTTAACAATTTTTCAAAAAGAGGATAATCAGCCCTGGAGGCAATTACCGTTACATCTCTAAAATTCTTTGCGGCGCCCCGAATCATAGAGGGCCCCCCGATATCTATTTTTTCAATGATCTTTTGCTCATCTGAAGTTGCTTTCAATGTCTCCTCAAAAGGGTATAAGTCTACGATGACTAAATCTATGTGGGGAATATCGTATTGCTTCATTTCTTTTACATCGGATTCGTTGTCTCTTCTTCCAAGTATGCCACCGAATACGGAAGGGTGGAGGGTTTTTACACGACCCCCAAGAATGGAAGGATACGATGTCAGATTTTCAACTGGAATCACTGGATGCCCGAGGTCTTCTATAAATTTCTGAGTGCCCCCGGTTGAGTAAATAGTTACCCCGAGTTGAGACAGCCGCGAAACAATGGATTCAAGACCCTCCTTGTAAAAAACAGAAATTAAAGCCGTGCGGATTTTTTTATTCATGTTGGTAAAATTGAAAAGGCAGGCAAGCTATAAGAAGGCGCAAATCTACTTTAATTCATTTTCATCACAAAGGCTCCTTTATCCACTACATTATAATATGGTATGTTGAGAGAATCGCAGTCCCTTGTCCAATATTTTATTTTCCTCGCAGCCGCTGAAGCGTCAAAAACAACAAGTTTAATAGCAAAGGTCCTTGCTAATTTTAGTATGTAGAGTTTGGGGTTTTTTGAAATGACCAGGAGATCTATTGTAATCCTGTTTTTACTGGGTTCAAAGGAAAGATCAGTATCTATCATTAAAATCCTTTTCTTCCCATATTCCATGAAATTTCCCTGGAAGGAAAAATTTGGTAAATACTTAATGTTTTGAACATGGCGAAAGATACGGGAAGGCTTTACATTAAAATTTATAAGAAAATCATCCGCAAGGAGATCACTGTCACCGATAAAAAAACAATCTCTCCTGTTGATCAGGTCAATGGCCTGTCGCCTGGGAATATTGTAAACGATGAGCTCCTTCTGTTGATCTGTTCTGTAAATCGAGAGGGAGCTTAATAAGACAAAAAACAGAAGGGCACACAAACCAAGCCATGCACCTCTACGCTGCTTTTCCAAAAACCAGTAGCCAAATCCTGCAACAATAACAATTAATGAACCCGCCTGGAATATATTGATCTGGATTCCTTCCCACAAGGAATACGGCAGCTTTTCAATTCTTTCGATGTACGAATTCATTACCCAAATGAGCCCCGAAAGAATTTTACCTGCAAATGTCGCCAGGAAAGGGAAAAAGGAAATAATACAAAGAAAAATTTCTCCAAGGACAACAATGCTTGATAACGGCACAGCCACAAAATTTGTCAGGAGGAAAAAATTGGGAAATTGATGAAAATGGTAAACACTGAATGGTGTAGTGAGCAGTTGTGCTGCAATACTTACGGCATTCAATTTCCAGGTAAAATCAAGGATCTTATTCTTAAAATAAAACCAGTTGTAAACTGGCCTCGTGAAAATGACAATACTCAATACAGCCACGTAAGAAAGCTGGAAGCCAACATCCCACAACCAAAAAGGATTATAACAAAGAAGGATAAATGCGGAAGCTGCCAGGTTATTATAAATTGAAGCTTTTTTTGAAAAACTATTTCCAATGACAATACAGGTAAACATGACTGCAGATCGAAGTACGGAGGCCTGCGCACCCGCAAGGAGACTAAAAAGCCATAAGCCTGAAATAATAATAGCTGCGACAAACCATTTTGAATATTTTATTTTTTTCAGGGGTTTACATAACATAGTAAGAAGCCAGTATATTAATGCTATGTGCATACCTGAGATGGCAATAATATGAACCACACCTGTATTTGTATAAGACTGCACCAGGTTTTTATCAAGATCATCTTTATACCCTATGAGTAAAGCTTCTGCAAGTCCATATTCCTTTTGCCCATGAATATATTTACGAAGGATCGCCAGCACTTTTTTCCTTATTGGAAATAAAATCTTTCCAAAGAAAGATTTTTTCATTTCCTTAAGTACTGCAAAATCGGTTTGTTTTAAATATACCTGGTGCGTGACGTTTTGAAAGAGACTATAACGTTTATAGTTAAACCCTTCCGGGTTGCCCGTATTTTTAATTTCCTGTAAAGCATTTGAGAAAATGATTTGTGATCCATATTCCAATGCGAAGGAAGAATCCTTTTTTATGTATACAATAATTTCGCCCTGTGTAGAAGTTATTTCATTCCTTCCTTTCAACGCGGTTACAGAGGCAAGTGCTTTATATGAATTTGCTTTTTCAACGGGTGGTTCCAGTATCGTAACTTTTATGAGATCGCCGGTTTTGTAATATTTTCCGAACCATCCTGCATCGTGCCTGATATCCTTGTACCAGCTAAGCGAACTTCCAAGACAAAGGAAAATAATGGTAATTGCCACTCCGTGTATGGGTGCCAGCTTATACCGGTTAAATTCAGACATAAAAAATGGGACTGGGAATAGCAAACACGCTCCGGACAATGCACACCATATATATCGAATGGGCATTTGCAGGTACCATTCTAAAGCGATCCCAATCACCAGGGGACATAAAAATCTTATGAAAGGTGCTTTTTTCCAGGTAGGCACATAGCGGGTTAACATTCAAAAAAGATATGATCCTTTTTTACTGTGTTAACTGTGTTTACCCCGGTTAATTTATTATTAACACCCCATTTTCCCGGTTAAAAACACCGGCTCAACGTATCTTTAACGATTGAAATGAGAAAACTTCTTTTATTATACTTCATCATTTTAATTGATGTAGGGGCTTCTTCTCAAACATTGCAGCAGCTTAGATCAAAAAGCGTCCACTTGCCCAATGGTTGGACCCTGACACCGGTGGGGAAAAGCTTTGCCCTTGGTGATTTGCCACTGAATATAATTGTCTCTCCCACTAAAAAATACATTGCTGTTACCAATAACGGTCAGAGTACCCAATCCCTCCAATTGATCGATCCAATAAATGAAAAAGTTCTTAATAGTAAGGTGATACCAAAATCGTGGTATGGATTGAAGTTCAGTGCGGATGAAAAATTTTTATATGCATCCGGCGGAGAGGATAACTGGATATTGAAATATTCTATCCTTAATGACAAACTCTTTTTGAAGGACAGTATTAAGCTGGGTGACAAGTGGCCAAATAAGATCTCTCCTGCCGGCATCGAGATCGATGACGCGAAGAATGTTTTGTATGTAGTTACCAAAGAAAACAACTCACTGTACGTTGTAGACCTTAACACAAAGAAGATCCTAAGGCAGAAAAACCTGAATGGTGAAGCATATGCCTGTTTGTTATCCCCCGATAAAAAATTATTGTATATAAGCTGCTGGGGTTGCGACAAAATTTATGTCTATAATACGCAGGCCGGCGAATTTTCGGGAGAAATATCTGTTGGCGACAATCCAAATGAAATCTGCCTCTCAAAAAATGGTCTTTACCTGTATGTGGCTAACGCAAACGACAATTCAGTTTCGGTAATCAATACTTCCCAGAGAAAAGTAATTGAAACGTTGAATGCTGCTCTTTATCCTGATGCGCCAAGTGGGTCCACTTCAAATGGAGTGGCATTGAGCGATGATGAAAAAACTTTGTATATCGCCAATGCCGATAATAATTGCCTCGCTGTATTTGATGTCAGCAAGCCGGGCTTTAGCAAAAGCAAAGGGTTCATACCCACAGGCTGGTACCCTTCCAATGTAAAAGTGATCGGCAATAAGATCTTTGTTTCCAATGGAAAGGGGTTTTCCTCAATGGCAAATCCTTTCGGGCCCAATCCCTTAAGAAAAAAGGGCGAAGTGATCTGGCATGGTGCGGACACGAGTAGTAAAGAACAATACATCGGTGGTCTTTTTAAAGGGACGATGAGCATTATCACCACCCCATCCGAAAAAGAATTAAGTATTTATTCGCAGGTTGTTTATAGCAATACGCCATACACAAAAGAAAGAGAAACTTCAAGCGATGGTGAAGCCGGGAACCCCATCCCGATGAAAATTGGAGCGGGATCTCCCATCAAATACGTATTCTACATTCTTAAGGAAAACAGGACGTATGACCAGGTTCTTGGGGATATGAAACAAGGCAATGGAGATACTTCACTGGTTTTGTTTGGAGAAAAAATTACTCCCAATCAACATAAACTGGCAAGGGAGTTTGTATTACTTGATAATTTTTATTGCGATGGGGAAGTAAGCGCCGACGGACATAACTGGAGCATGGGGGCCTATGCAACTGATTACCTGGAAAAACACTGGCCGACTAATTATGGTGGCCGTGGCGGAGCCTACGATGCAGAGGGAACCAGGGAAATTGCGAATAATAAAGGAGGCTTTATTTGGGATCATTGTAAGAGAAATGGAATTTCGTATAGAACGTATGGAGAATTTGCGGACGACTACAAGGCAAACATCCCCGTACTGCAACATCATTTTTGTCCTTATTATACCAGTTGGGATCAATCGGTGAGAGACACAACAAGATTTTATCAATGGAAGAAAGAATTTGATTCATTACTTGCAGTAAATGCAGTTCCTCAATTCAACTCACTTCGTTTTATAAATGATCATACTGAAGGTTTGAGGAAAGACAGGCCTACACCTTTTGCAAATGTGGCCGATAATGATTGGGCGGTTGGATTATTTGTTGAATACCTAAGCAAGAGCCGGATCTGGAAAGAATGTGCCATATTCATTGTTGAAGACGATGCCCAAAGTGGCCCCGACCATGTAGATGCACATCGCACAACAGCCTATGTTGCCGGTGGATTTGTAAAAAGAGGCGTTGTGGATCACACCATGTATTCTACTTCATCAATCCTGCGGACGATAGAATTGATCTTAGGGATGCCACCTATGACGCAATACGATGCGGCGGCGCAACCTATGTGGAGATGTTTTGATTCAACAGTCCACCTGAATCCCTTTTCTTCCGTGCCTCCGCAAATTGATATCACGCAAAAGAACATGGCGATGAATGAATGGGAGCGCCGCTCCGAAAAATTTGATTTTACAAAAGAAGACGCCGTTCCCGATATGGAATTCAATCTTGTTCTCTGGCATGGTATCAAAGGAGACATCATTCCTTTGCCGGCTCCAAAACGAGCGGCTTTCTTAAAAATTCGGAATGATAAAAAAGATGACGACGATTAGCCTGCCTTTTATTTTGAAATTTTTTATCGGTGGCTTTAAAAAATTTCTTTCTCCATTTTCAAGCTCATGATCAGGAAATTAATTTATTCAGGTAAGCGATCTGCCCAATATGGTAAATATCGTGATGAATGATTCCCTGGAGTAAAAACCTGAAATTATACTCGCGGTAATCGACTTTTTCAGAAAGAAACTCATCATCTTTTGTTTCCAGGAGTTCTATAATAAGATCGTGGGTAACTTTAAATTGAGCGATTCCTTTTTCCCAGGTATGTTCTTTGGGGTCAATTTCTCTCCAGTCCAGGTTTTCAAATGCCGCAAGATCTTTTTCTTCATCCTTTTCCAACCTTTTTAAAGTAAATTCTGCCCAGGTAATCATATGGTAAAGCAGTTCGACCAGGGAATGTGAGTTTTCGTTAGGTTTTTTGTACACCAACGACGGGTCTGTTGCCTGCAATATTTTCATAACAGGCTCTCCATACCAGGGTTGGCCATCCAGGATGGACCTTAGGGTCATAGTAATGTAGTCAATTTCTTTTCGCATGTGAAGGATTTAAATTTAGGGCTGCGAAGTAAATAATAAATGATATAAGTGCTGATCTTATTACACGAACGGCAATTTAAAATCTACCCGCAACCTTTTAAATAATTATGTACAACGGCCAGCTAATGTATTTACAATTTTTCAAACTTTTATAATCAGATTTTTTTGAAAGGATTCAGTAATTTTAAATAAATACCAATCATTTATATCATGATAAAAATTTCTCTTTTTGTATTAGCGGCTGCTTTAATGTTTTCTTCTTGCCGCTATGTTACTGGGAAAAGAATAAGGGGAAATGGAAATGTAAAAACAGAAGAAAGAACCAAGGGAAATTTTAAAAGTGTGGCATCCCATGGTTCGTTCAATATTTATGTTTCGATCGGAAACCCATCTGTAAGAATTGAGGCAGAAGAAAACCTGTTGCCTTATATTGAAACACATGTGGATGGTTCCGTCCTTTATGTGGGAACAAAGGATAATTTCTGGCTAAGTCCTGGTCGTGAAGTCAAAATATTTGTTTCGGCTCCCGATTTTGAAAGCATTCATTCTTATGGATCCGGGGATATTATCGGCCAGTCAAAAATTACAAATCCATCAAACCTGGAACTTGAAATAAATGGCAGTGCCAATATCAAGATGAATGTTGACGCTCCTGCAATAGATGCCGAAACCAATGGAAGCGGAGATATCGACCTGGAAGGAGAAACTAAATCCTTTGATGGGGAAATTAGAGGGAGTGGTAATATAAAAGCTATGGATCTGAAGTCGGAGAATGCTAAAATAAAAATTTATGGAAGCGGAGATGCAGATGTTTTTGCCGCTTCCAGGTTAGATGTTGATGTTGCAGGAAGCGGAGACGTGCGCTACAAAGGAAATGCACAGGTATCCAGCAGCATCGCCGGAAGTGGAAAGATTAGAAAAGTTGAATAGAGATTTAGAAAAGGACAATTTTAATTATAGATCCTCTGAAAATGATTGCCCTGCCTTATTTACTCAAATACATACTTCGATCCTTATACAATTGCCTGAAATATGGATCCCGGAGGTCCTTAATAAAACGGATGGCTTCTCCGGTTGATTTCATTTCCGGGCCAAGCTCACGACTGACTCCAGGAAATTTCTCAAAACTGAAAACAGGTTCTTTGATCGCAAAGCCCTTGAGTTTTTTCTCAAAAGTGAAATCCTTTAATTTTTTTGCACCAATCATGATCTTGGTTGCAATATTCAAATACGGGATC
>Ga0193726_1000662_pt1 | contig 33784 bp, 23 predicted proteins | sample H2c1metaG_FD_144928 | JGI IMG/M metagenome (GOLD analysis project Ga0193726, IMG submission 144928) | Soil microbial communities from a riparian zone of the East river system, Colorado, United States - H2c1 | ecosystem: Environmental > Terrestrial > Soil > Riparian zone | place: USA: East River... | reverse complement strand
CTTTGAACGTCACGCGGTTTGTGAAGGCACCAGAAATCAGCGCAGGCGTGATAATCGCGAACATCATCTGGTACGCGATGAACACCATCATCGGGATTGTGTTATTTGGTGATGCAGTTGTAAGCCCGATTCCGCGCAAGCAAACATTGTTGAAATTTCCGATAATCCCGTGCCAGTCGCCGCTGAAGCACAATGAGTAGCCGTACAAATACCAAAGCACAGTCGTCCAGCCCATCGAAACGAAACTTTGAATCATAATCGCCAGAACATTTTTTCGTCCAACCAGGCCGCCATAAAAAAATGCCAGCCCCGGCGTCATCAACATCACCAGGCTGGTGCACAGAATCATAAATCCCGTGTTGCCAGTATCGAGATGCAACATTCGATCCTCCTTGTACTGCCGGATGCCCCAAAATCGAATAGCAAATCGTTGCGTAGAGCGGAAACGCCCCCATTCATAGCACATTTAATCCATCTAGCAAGTTGTAATTGGAATTGCGCTCCGGGTGATGCGCAAAAATAGAAATCGGGATTTCCGCCGCAATTTCTCGCGACGAAAATCCCGATCTTGTTTAACTAGTTCTGAAAATAAAAACTAGCTCTCCAACTGCACTTGCAAAACTTCTCCCGGCAAGCGATCCATTCTCAGCCGCGGATTCGATTCCACCCGCGCATTTGCTCCGGCTCCAGCTGCAGCAGCTTTGTGTGCGTGCTGCGAACGATCGTGTAGCGGACGTCCCGGAACTGGCCCGGAATGTTTGCCGCGGTTAAATCCGCCGTGTTCGCGTCGGGCTCGTTCGCCTCGTCCGCGATCGTGCCCGTCACGCTCATGTCCGCCGCGTTCTTGCGAAACAAATTCACGGTCACGTGATGCTGATTCCGGCGACTGCGGCGCTCGTGGTTCTTTCGGACGGCCTTCGCCACCTTCGCGAATCCATTCCATCTGAATTCCCAGCGTGCGCTCCATGTGCTGCAATTCTTTCCGCTGTTCGCGCGCATACAGAGTCGATGCAACTCCGCTCAATCCCGCGCGTCCAGTGCGTCCAACGCGATGAATAAAACTTTCCGCGCCGTCCGGCAAATCGTAATTGATCACGTGCGCGATATCCTGCACGTGAATTCCGCGCGAGGCCACGTCGGTCGCAACCAGAACGCGAAAGCGTCCTTGTTGGAATCCAGCCAGCGCCGCATTTCGTTGTGATTGCGAACGGTTGCCGTGAATCATCGCCGCCTTAAATCCTTCGCGGACCAAATTTTTCGCCAGTTTTTCCGTTCCGCGTTTGGTGCGAGCAAACACCAGCACGCGTCCGGACTCTTTTGCGAGTAAACGTTGCAGCATGTCCTGCTTTCGATCGGCCGCAACTTCAAAAGCCTGAATGCGCACATTTTCGTTCGGCTTCAATGTCGAACCGAATGCCAATCGCACCGGGCTCTTCATGTAGTCCTTCACCAAATGTACGACGGACTGTTCCAGCGTCGCGGAAAAGCAAAGCGTCTGACGTTCCTTCGGCAGCACTGCGGCGATTCGCTTAATGGCCGGAAGGAATCCCATGTCCAACATGCGATCCGCTTCGTCCAAAATCAAAACTTGCAGCGCCTTAAAGTTGAAAAGTTTCCGGCTCAAAAAATCTTCCAGCCGTCCCGGAGTTGCCACCACCAGCCGCGCGCCTCTGCTGATCGCGGTCAACTGATGTTGTTCGGCCAATCCTCCGACGACCAGCGCCGCCGGGGAAAGTTGTTTGCCGCGAAGCACGTTATAAACTTCCACCACTTGCATCGCCAGTTCGCGAGTCGGTACCAAAACCAATGCCGCAATTCCCGGAACATTCTGCTCGAGCAATTTTTCGATTACTGGAATCAAAAACGCCAGCGTTTTGCCGGTTCCGGTTTGCGCGGTGGCCAGCACATCTTTTCCTTCTAGCGCCACTGGAATCGACGCGTCTTGCACCGGCGTGGGCGTCGTGAACTTCGCGGCCGCCAAGCGGTCCTTCATATATTGTGAAATCTGCATTTCTGAAAAACTTAGCATTTACCTTGTCTTTTCTCTGGCGCGGGGCACAGCGCAACGCACAATCCGAGCTTCGGACGCACACGGCTACTTGCAGTGGCCAGTTTCGTTTTAATTTACGTTTGACGGGCAGACTACGCTGTCATAGCGAACGTACGCTGAAGACTTAACGGAGGAGAACTGAAGGCGGAACTTCTTCGATCAGCCTAAATTCGACCAGATCAACCGCACCACACAACCGCGGAATTAAGCGCAAAAGCACTATACCACAGTTTGCACCGAAAGTGTGCATTTTCTTTAGATCGAGCCTTTCGTAGGGACAAACCTTCAGGTTGTCCGCGTCCCCCGCCTTGCCCGTCATTCCGAGCCCGCCACTACGGGCGAGGAATCTCTCGGCGCTCTTGCTCTGCCTCCTTGTCTCTTGACCTTTCTACCCCGGTACTCTAAATCCGTCCCCGCGCCGCACGCACGAATTTCAAAACATTGACGAATAGCGTTCTTTGCATCGCGAACATCCTTCCGGTTTGCATCGGACGTATTCTTCCACAGGGCGGTTCCCGGCAAACCATAGCGCGGCTGAGCGGTCTTTTAGCTATGGTTTGCCGGGAACCGCTGCTGAGATACACTGTGAAGCATTTGCTTCCCGCGAAGATTGCCGCTATGGTTTGCCGGGAACCGCTGCTGAGATACACTGGTTCAGGAAGGCGAAACCATTGCGATCGCGCTATGGTTTGCCGGGAACCGCTGCTGAGATACACTCGCGGAAGTTTCGATGTCGGTTCCCGTAGAGCTATGGTTTGCCGGGAACCGCTGCTGAGATACACTTTCAAGAACGGTAGCTCGTCGGAATTTCAGCTATGGTTTGCCGGGAACCGCTGCTGAGATACACTGTAGTCTCAGGTCTTAAAGTCTTAGAATCTGCTATGGTTTGCCGGGAACCGCTGCTGAGATACACTACTTTCCCCGGAACTCTCTGAGTTCCGGGGAAATAACATCTCTCCCGCAATCAAAAAAGCACGAGTTGATGCGGCGGATCTTCCGTCGGCTTGCGTTTTTTCCCGACATAAACCTCCATTTTCTCAAATTGACGGTCAGTTACAGACACCATCCGCACCTGCCCGTGACTCGGAAGCGCCATGTGCACCTTTCTGCGATAAACCTCTTCTGCTTCCTCGCTCGCCGCGTAGTGCACGTAGACGGAATACTGAAACATCGAAAACCCTTCCTTCAGCAGAGCCTTTCTGAATTGCGTGTACTCACGCCGCAGCGCGGGCTCATCCACGGGCAGATCAAACATCGCAAATAGCCACATGGCTTTGTACCCTGATAATGCGTGTCCGCGTCGGGGCATCGCTAATTCTCGATCTGCCGTTGTTGTTTTTCAACCTCAACAACCGGAAGTTCGAGCCTCTCGCCACTTCCTTGAATAGCGGAAGCCAGCGAACCGGCCGACCGGCTAATCCAATCGAACAGCGTCCGTGACTCATTTTCCGCCGTAAAACGGCCAAGCAATGCGCCAAGAATAATTTGCTTCGATTTCTTATCAAGTTCTACATCCTCGCCATGCGCGTCCTGAAGGTTCGCCACCTCGCGATCCACCAGCGGTCGAAACGGCTCCATCAAATCATCCGCCAGACAAAAAGCATCGTAGCGATTGTGGTGATGGATGCCGAGCGACGGATGTAACCCGGCCCCGCACAGGCTTCGCGCCACCACCGCCCGTAAAACCGCGTATCCATAATTAAGACACGCATTCAGCCCGTCGCCATCCGCGTCACGCCGGAACTCTCTTTCGCCGAACAGCTTCCCCCAGTAAATTCGCGCCGCGCGCGCTTCCACATTGCCGGTATCGCCGGACTTCACTTTTTTCGAGATCGCGTCCAGCCCGTGATCGCTTTGCGTTCTTTCCTTCAGCAGACGCCCTTGCGCCAGGATTTTTGCTTGAACGATTTGCTGCCACGCGCGTTTTTGCACTGGAACCGGCAACTTCGCCTGCGCTGCAAATCGTTCCGTTTGCAGCGAGTGACTCACCAGCGGAAGCAGCATGGATACGGGCATGTGCTTCTCGTTGCAGGTAACGAAAACGGCCCCCGATACAGCGATTCCCGAAAGCACAGCGTGCGAATAAGAGACCTGAGGGTGCGACACAATGAGAACGCCGATGTCGGTCAAAGGAATTGTAAATTCATTGGGATCGCCCGCATGTTCGGAGCGATACACTTTTCGGTCACCCGCGTCCGCATTTTCGATGGGCTGCTTCGTCACTGGCGCGGAAGCGAATTGGATCACCAGCAGCGAATTTCGGACACTAAGGCGTGCTGGGCGATCAGACAAATCCAGAACTCGATTAGTCACGCGCCTCGCTAACCCCGCCGACAGGACTCACGACCTTTTTGAGGGCCTTCATTTGAAAGAGCATATTTGGCGATTTAGTAGTCCAGCGGCCCGCTTTCTTGACCTCAGCTTTTAAGCGGGCATCGTTGATCCGAATCATTTCCACCTTGATGCTTTCAGTCTTTCCCTCCTTGCTAATGGAACGCACAATGAACAGAGAACGTTTCCCGGGCCCGTCGTCACATTCCAATGTTTCACCGGAAGCGATTGAGAATTTGAAAACCGCCAATGGTCCATAATTGCGCTGGATTATCGGCATACTCTGCCGGAGCCGCTGATAAGCCTCGTGCATCGTCACGACCTCGCCGCCCCATTTCTTTTCTTCACTCTTCGGGCCAACTTCGGCATAGATCTCCAAGTGGTGATTTGATTCAGGCCTAACGAACCGCCGGGCACGTCCCTCGCCGAGAACTACCGTTTTCACTTGGTCCTTGACGCGCACCTTCTTGATCGGAACAGGCGGTCCGTTCCGGTTGGGAACGTGTGGAAGGTTTAGCGCATTTGAGAAGGCCTGTTCGGGGTCGTTTACACCCAAACTCTTCAACTTCTCAATCACGAGACGCTTGACGCTTTCGTCGGCGATTCTTTCTACCTCTGCGGCATTCATCGCTTTTAGCAACTTACGCGTACGGGGCAGGCGTGCCTCTTTACTATTCCTCAAAGCATTCAGATCACACAGGGCATAATTTGTTTCCTTGTGGAAGGGGCCGCTAACCCTCCTCGACACCCGGTGGGACACAACGATGCTTTCTACTTCTTCACGCACGGTGTCCACAAAGTTCACCCAGGGTGACTGCACAGAACCAAAGCGCCGCCGCCGCTCCTGATGCGCCCTCTGCGCTGCGTCACTCAGCATTTTAATTGTTCCGGCGCTGGTCAACCCGATCGCGACCGCATCCACCGCATGATGCCTGTGATCGTCGCGCGACTTGACTCTACTCCCGCCTTTTGACGTCGGGCCATCTTGCAATATGCCGTTTAACTTCCATTCGTTTCGCAAGAACGCCGTTACCTGGCCGGATGTCGCTTGGACTCGGCGCGTCCCCTTTGCATCGACCGTGCCGCCGTATAACAATCCCAAATATTGGGCCGCAAGACGCGACGCATAAGCCGTGTCCCCCAATTGACGCGCCGTGAAATCGGTCAGCCGCGCCTCCACTTCATCGGGCGTCATCTTAAAACGGCGCAGTTTTTCGGTTGCTGCGCCTCCTTTGCCGCTGAACCGCGTTACTCGTTCAAGAATCTCCTCGTATCGGGCAGGTTCGCCCCGATAAGTTTCGTAAGGCGTTTTGTTGCCCTTGCGATTCCGGTTCTCTTCGATAGCACAAAGCGTCACGTTCACGAATGAATCGTCGAGAGACCGGCTGAAGGGAATAATGTGCTCGATATCGAATTGCGGCTCCGAAAGAAGCGTGCGCATCGAAATCGGCTGCCCTGTATAGGGACACAGCCAGCCGCATTCTTCCGCTAATTGGACTTTGCGGATATCGTCTCGCGAAGGATTGGAAAGTCCAACCTCTTTCTCGACCCGCTTCGCAGCCGCAATGCGCGACTTCTGGTTTTCACGGTTCTTCTTGAACGTAGCTTCGCGCACCTTTTTAGGTTTTTTCAGCTCTCTCGCCAGCTCGATGCGAATTTCAGCAGGCTTGCCATATTCCCGAATAATCGCGTTTGCCACTTTCCGAAGCTCCGTAAGGCTTCGCATCACGCCCGGATTCCGAATGTCTAACGAGTCCATCACTGGCGGCAGAAAATCTACAGCCTTCAGCACCTCAAACGACCTCGGATAGACTTGCTTGCGGGCGGTCGCAAATCGCACTCCCTCTTCGAGCAGTGGAAGAACCTTTTCAATCGCCCTTCGAGACAGATTGAGATAGTCCGGCTCGAGCGACACGTCAGCGAACTTCTCAGCAGACGCGCCGTCCAGGCCCCATTTCTTTCTTGCGGCTTCCTCTAACTTTTCGGGTTTCTCAAAGCCGTGGACGTACTCAACCATCCGGTCGCGTTCATCGGGCGGCATATCAAGCCAGCGCTGACACAACGCCCCATAAAACTGCGCGGCCGTGCGGTTCCCCGGCAGTTTTTCTTCGCCACCTTCTTCTAGATTGAAGTGGTAGTTCTTAGGAAGTCCAAGTAACTCTCGGATCTTCTTGAAGCTTAGATCACCTTTGAGTTCGAGTTCCTGAATGAGTTTGGCCCGGTCAGCGACCGTTAAAGGCCGGGATGTTTCACCAGGCGGAATGACTTCCAAATTATTGGCCCGGTCAAGTAGCCGGAATCGCTGAGATACGAGCAGATAAGCCGGAGCGCGCCGCTCGTCACGCTCAAGTTCGCAGCGGCCAATTACATCAGGGTCGAATTTCAACGGGCGTTGATGGAATACTGTCTGAAACAAAAGTTTCTTGCGTTCCGGAGTGAGCAGCGTCGGATGGTGTGCCGCCTGCGCCTCCCACATCTTATTGAATTCATCTTTATACATTTTGCGCGCGGTGTACCGAGTCCGGATTCTCTTCTCCGTCGGAGATAATCGCCCAAAAAACTCACCCAGCGTCCGTGCTCCGGTTTTTTCGATCTCGCCTTCAAGCTCGCCGATGGATTTCTTAACAGGTCCTTCGTCTTCCTTCTTAGCCGCTCGCTCCTGTTTTCGATTGCTCAAAAATCCCCGGCGCTGCGCAAGGTGGTACAGGGCGCGTCCAAAAGCGTGGGGCTCAAGGCGTTCATCCAGGGATCGAGCGCGCAGGATATACGGGAGCACCTGCATAGGTTCAGGATACGCTGCGGAGTCCTTCACAATTGAGAACCACTCCGATGTCAGGATCGAACGGTCCAGTCGGTTGATCGAGTCTTGTCGGTCTTGGGGCGTCTCGCTCGCGCCCGTTGCAAGTAAGCCGAATCTTTGCAATAAATTAAATGTTTTATGGAGCCTTCTTGCGCGCCGCCAATGTTGGCGCCGCGCAAGCCTAGCTTCCCGGCGAGCGCGATTCCTGGATTCTTCTTTTCCCGCCTCGGAATTTCCTTCCATCGCGGACTCGAAAACTCGAGCGCCCGCGCGAATCAACCTTTCGGGTACGCCCTCCTTGGTGCCGATCACCGCCCATCCAAGGGAGTTCGTACCCAGGTCTATGCCGAGAATCCAATCTTCAAGTGAGTCATTCTTCATATTGAACCCTTGACAACATAACCAGATGCGGTATCCTACCATGAGTGTATCTCAGCAGCGGTTCTTGCTTATCTTAGTAAGCAGGTTCACCTGCGTAAGGCTCCGCTAGCAATAGCGCCCTTGAGCCCCGCCCAGTGCGGGGCTTTTTTTCTATCAGGTGCAACCCATTCGAATCACTTTCCTCACCTTTCCCGCCAACCATTTAGTACCCCGTACCAAAGTTTACTTGACCAACATATACCACCCGCGCTATTCTAAACCGCAGACTTGGACGATCAGCTTCAAATATGTTCCCATAATGGGAATCGTCCACCCTGCCGGACTCGAAAACCGTAGCTGTTGGAAGGGCGTATATCAATATCAAAACAAACGACTTATAAGCAGGATTATTCCCTTCACAAAAGGTGCGGAGATAGCCTATGATTAGGCCGTTTCCGAAGCTACGCCTTTCAGTTCAACCTAAAATCAGGCGGCTTCCCAAGAGGGACGCTGTGACAATCGGACTTGGATTTGTAACCACAGAGGGTGTTGTGCTTTGTAGCGACAGGCAGCATACCAGTGCTGCGGGCTTCAAGTTTGAAAAATGCAAGATCATGGGAATCGAACACGTCAACGGAACCTCGATTATGCTGTCTTACGCCGGAGAGCCGGAAGCCGCAGAGGTAATATTTACAAAAATAAGAGAACAGCTAGGGGACGGGCTTCCACACGTTGAAGGGGACAACAGAGACCCGATAGAAAGAATTTGGACATATCTGGACTACGTTTACGCTTCACCCTTCACTAAAGGGCTTGAGACTCTTGTGAGCGTGCGAGTGCCGGGAGACGTTTCGCCGCGCCTGTACAGAACCCGCGAACGGAAAGTAGTTACTAGCCACGGTCGTTCGGAATGTATTGGATGTGGAGATAGTTCTGTAATTCGTTTTCTTAGTGAGCGTCTTGCGAATTTTATAATGAGCAGAGATGAAGCGGAGATTATAGGTGCGTATTTAGTTTCAGTGGCAAACAGATATGCCGATGGATGTGGCGGTGGCCCAGATATTTACTTTCAGCCGAAGCAGTGGCCTAAGGAATGGGTAGAGTTTAGACCAAGAAAGCGAATCACCGATAAGAAGCAGCAATTCGATTCTATTGAAAATAAAATAGGAGAGGAGCTTCGGCGACTTCTTTTGGAATAGTTTTTGAGGGGAGCACGTATCTACTTTAATTCAGAGAGGAATATGAAAACGAGTGAAAACTAAGGATTTGTTGCCGAAAAATCGCTTGCCGAAGTCGGTGAGCTTTTTTCTAACCCAGTCTCTATTCCAAGACCTCTTGCCAGTGCAAGATATTTCGCCTTCGATTGTTCAAATAAGGCGGAAATGGAAGCGGCATCTACGTTCGCAGAGAACTCAAAAGCACGGGCATCGTCGTCGGTCAATAGTCCACGGCTCTTGAGGATGTCCAACATGACTTTCGCAATTTGAGCCTGTTTAACGAAAAGAGTTAAAACTAGAAGATGTTCTTTGGGTGTCATGGACATTTAGGCGGCCTCTGTTTCTTTTGTGAGATTTTTGAATGTTAGTACGGGAGCCGTAACCATATGCCGAAGCGTATCAAGGAAAAGGTCAGAATGATTGCGGCGATTGAATCGGAACGTCATTTCGTCGAGGTACGAGGCGAGATGCTTTGCGCTGACATTATGCCAAGTGCCCATGATCCCGCGCTTCAAGAGCGAGAACGCGGATTCTACGGTGTTGGTGTGAACCAGACCGGAGACATATTCCTTTTTGTGTTGGATGGTCTTGTGTTTGCTGCGCTGGCTCTTGTCGAGCGCGAATGGGTAGATTGTGGATTCATCGGTCACAATAACGCTGACATCCTCGCTGATATTTTCGTTGATGATTGCGCGGACAGTCTTAGACTTTGCATCACTCGCATGGATGAATCGCAGTTCGCCATTACGCTGTCTAATTCCAATGACGACATCTTTCTTGTGGCGCGGCATACCCTTGCGCGGCTTGCCGCCGACATACGTTTCATCCACTTCTACCGTGCCATCAAGCATCGGTTGAGCCTCTTGCATCGCAGCGCGAATACGATGGCAGAGATACCATGCCGTCTTGTAAGAGCCGATGCCGAGCGTGCGTTGAATCTGGCAAGCGGACATTCCCTTTTTCGCTTCGCAGAGAAGGAACGTAGCGGCAAACCACTTTTCGAGCGGCAAGTGCGAATCATTGAACACCGTGCCAGCGGTCACAGAAAACTGGTAGTCACACTCTTTGCAATAGAACAGGTGCTTCTCGGTGTCAAGCTGTACGACTGGCATCTTGCAACGCAGGAAACGCAGGCGGGCGAGCAATTCGCGGCACTTGGAATCGGTCGAGAACATCGTATTAACATCAATTAGGTTCACAGGGAGCCTCCAATGGAGCGGGATAGCAGGGACAAGTTGCTAAAGAGAGTGCCGACTAGAAAGCTCTTGGCATCAATAAAACGCGATATACAAAGGACAATTCGCGCATCGGCATCGGCGGGGAAACCCAAGAAGCGTTGACGGTTGCTTTCCATAGGAGAATCATACGGAAGTGTCGAACTTTTGTCAAGTACATAATCCTGCTTATAAGTCCTTTGTTTTGATATTGATGCCAGAATCGACCGACCTAACTCCTTTGTTTTGATATTGATGCCCAAAACAGGGGGAGGGGGTGGGGTATCAGCATAGTAACCCCCAAGTCTGGGCCTTGACCCTTGCCTCAGACGGCGATTCGATACACAATCCGCCTGCAAGATTTTGAACTGAATGTTTTGCAAGGAAGATACAACCATGCCATTGACCATACGTAGAGCCGCGACTTTGGCTTTGACGATTCTAGGTTTCGCACTGTCGGTCGGAACACTGTTACTCCGAGCCCAAACAAACTCCACCGCGCCGGCTCAATCTGTCCGCACCGCCGGAATGAACACGGTGCTTCACGCCGCCCGCCTGCTCGATATCGAATCCGGACGCATGATCACGCCCGGCGAAATTTCGATTCAAGGCCAACGCATTACTGAAGTCGGCACATCCGTCGCTCATCCAGCCGGGGCGGAAATCATTGACCTCGGCGACGTCACGCTCATGCCCGGCCTGATTGACGCGCACGTCCATTTGTTCCTGCATCCCGGAGCGGAAGATTTGCAGACGGTTCAGGAATCCGTTCCGCAGCGCACGATTCTCGCGTTGCTCGCTGCGCGCGATGATTTGATGGCGGGGTTCACTGCTGAGCGCGACATGGGAACTGAAGGCGCAGGTTCCGCGGACACTGCTGTGCGAAACGCGATCGATCGGGGACTGATGCCCGGTCCTCGTTTGCGAATTAGTGGAAATGCGATCAGCATTCTTGGCGGACACGAAGACGCCATCAACTACAATCCCGAAGAACACATTCTTTCCAACGCGACTTACGCGAATAGCACCGCGGAAATAATTACGGTGATTCGCCAGCAATTTAAAGAAGGCGCCGACTTTATTAAAATGTACGAAACCGGGCGCGATATTTTTCGCGACGGTCAATTCACCGCCGTTTATCAATACACGGAAGCTGAATTAATCGCCGCGGTTCAGGAAGCCGCGCGGAATGGAAAACGTGTTGCGGTTCACGCTACTGGAGAGCCCGGAACACTTTATGCCGCACGGGCGGGTGTCGAGTCCGTCGATCACGCCGATCAACTCAGCCCTGAAACCATGCGCATCATGCATGACAAACAAATTCCGGCTGTTCCTACATTCACAATTTCAGAATATTTTGCGGATCATGCTGGAAATCCTGCAGCAGTTGCTCGTCAACACGCGCAGTTGGATCATCATGCGGAGGAATTTCGGAAACAGTTGGCCGCGGGAGTTCCGATGGCGGTTGGTTCGGACGTCGGTCCATTCCCACACGGCACCCAGGCGCATGAATTGGAATTGATGGTGAAATTTGGGATGAAGCCGCTCGCGGTTCTGCAAGCGGATCTGCTCAACGGCGCGAAACTTCTTGGATGGGCGGATCAAATTGGGGCGCTGAAAAAGGGATATTTCGCGGACATTATTGCGGTTCCGGGCGATCCAACGCAGGATATTAGCGTGACCACTAAGGTTAGTTTTGTGATGAAGGGCGGGGTTGTTTATCGTAAGTAGCGGGCGAATATGGGGATACGGTTAAAAACTGCATTATAATGCATACGAAACGGGCGTTTTTTGCGGAAACTGCATTATAATGCAGTTTTTGCGGGCGAGGAAATAGATAAAAGTACGAGCGTTTTCAACGCAGAGACGCAGAGTGCGCAGAGAAAAGATGGAGAAAGACGAACCTAGGCGACCTGAAGGTGGCCCCTACGAAGTCGATTTTCCGCTAAGTCCTTTATTTGCAATACATGCAGGCAGATCGCTGTAAGTCCTTTATTTGCAATACTTAGCTAAATAGGCCGGGGGTGGGGGTAGCTGAACTTTCTAAATAGGGCGGATAAGTCATTCGTTCGCTTGAGCTTACGGATTCAGCTTGATGCTATGTTAAGTTGCACGAAATTGGCGGGGTTACTTTTGCGGGGAAGTTGGATTTGCTTGCGCGATGCTTACTAGTGAAAACAGGAATAGCAAGACTCCCACGCCCAGAAACGACCCACCCACAATTATGAATCCCATGAAGGAGAGCGGATGATTGAACAACAAACTCAGCGCCTCAATTGCCAATCCTAGAATCAAGAAAATTCCCGACACTCTCAAAATTTTCGACATGCCCATAGCTTTGAATTTCATGGTGCGGGACTCCAGAATTTCACTTTATCCTGCGCGGCGGTATTGTGAATTGTGTCATGGCATCCGCTGGAAACGCAGGAAAGTTGATTGCTCTTCAACACGTCCATCATCGCCACGTGCGTCACGCTTTGAAATGATCGCGCGCCTTCATGGCAGTGCAGACATTCCCGGTTGTTGAATGGTTCATACAAATGAATCGGATTCATCGCCTTGCCGAAATAATTCACATACACGTGATGCAGTCCATTCAATTTCACTTTCAAACTGCCGTACATCGCGTAGTTGGTGTGACAGGTGTAGCAAGCTTCATCTGCGGGGATGCGATGATTCTGAAAATGCGCGGCGGGGATATAGGTGGGATCGTCCACGAATAAACTTTTGCCCCACGGCTCCATGACGTGGCAGGAGAGGCAAAAGCTGGTTTGCTTGGAGCGTTCAAAATGTTCGGAAGCGCCGAGTGTTCCGCACAAAATCGGCAGCACGCAGAAGCCGACGAAGGCCAGCATTTTTCCTTCGCGCGTCATCGTTACCGACGGACGTATCGCCACCATCGCAATCACGATGATGGTGACGCCGATCAGCGCATATAAAAGCATGTTTGGTCCCGGCACAGTTACGGCGCTCCCGCGCGGCAAATTAGTTCTAAATTTTTACGTGCGCTTCATTTCAAGCCCATCATCATTTCAAACCCAACGCCGTAGCATGCGTCGGCTGATAGAGGCCGATCTTGCCTCCGCCTGGAAGCGAAATCGTTGTGGTCGATCCCCATCGCTCTTGGTGAACTTCAGAGCACTTCACGTTTTTCTTCGCGAGAGCTTCCATTTCGATTTTCAAGTCGTCACACATGAAATAAAGTTTGTGAATGTCATTCGTTTCAGCCGGATGAAACGCCGCTTCAGTTGCCGGCAATGCGAAAATCAGCCAGCCGCCGCCCGCATCCACTGATTTGAATCCCAGTACGTCGCGGAAAAATGCGCGGTCCGCTTCCGCATTCGTGGTGTTCAGAATTACATGAGTTCCAGAGATCATTTGCGCCTCCGCAAGAAACTCATGTTACTAACTTCACCTGCGGCCTTGCGAAAGATTATTTCTTTCCCAGCGCGCGCGAATATGCAACCAATGCCGCGATTTCTGCCGGCTTCAATTGCTTTCCGTAGGCAGGCATCTTGTTCTTTCCGTTCGTGATCACGGCAGCGATGACCTCGTCAGTTTCACCTTGTACTTCAGGCGAATGAAAATCCCGCGCCTTCAGCGCTTTTCCCGCGGGTACATTGGCATTACCGTCCGGTCCATGGCACGACGCGCATTTATTCGCCGCGTAAAGTTTCGCTCCGTCGTCCTGTGCATTCACTGCGGAACTCAATACAAAAGTCATCGCACCCATCACTAACGCCGCTCGTAGTCCCCAAATTTTCGCTCGACCCATCTCGTCACCCCTTAAAATTTCGTTCGATTCCGCTTCAATAGACGTATTTCAGTGAAAAAGTAATATTGCTCCCGTTAAAATCCTGCCCCGGAATCGGCGCAAGCCCAATCGGATTGGCAATTCCGCGGTCGTTGTATCCAAAATAATTCCAGGAAGTTTTGTAAGTAAGATCCTTGCGGATATCGATGGCCAGACTCACAAACGGTTTCAGATAATTGAAATCCAGCGTCCCCGTCGGCTGCAGAGGATTCAGAAAAGTTGTGTTGCCGCGAACGATGCTTCCCGAATATCCCAGCATTGCGGTTACGCGCCTCACCGGCTTCCACATCACGTCTGCGTAAGCGTAGTGATCTTTGCTTGAATAAAATGAAAGTGTTCCCAGCGGTCCGGTGGAAAGCGGTATCGGACATGCCGTCGTGAAGACAGTCGATCCCGTATCTGCAAAACAAATTTCCGTCTGCGTAAACGTGTCCATGAAGTGATAACCGAAATCGACCCACAAATTCGCGCCGGGTGAAAGCGTGGTCATGAAACTGTACGTTCGCCCATGCTCTAAATTGTTCACCATGGAAACGTTGTCGCGATTTTCGTGAATATCCACCGCGCCTTCCAGTCGCGCCCATGGCTTCGGCTGGTAACTGGCGTGAATTTTGTAACTCTGCAATTGCCGTGGACTAATGCGTGTAAACGTATCGTCGTTGTAGCCGAACATCACTTCCGCATTCAGCCGCAAGCTATCAATCGGCATCGCCGCAATGCCCAGCACCGCCGCATTTTCGTGAATTTGCGTAAGGTTTCGCGAAGTATCATTGCCAACGACCACCGTAGGATTGGCAGGCGTGCCAAGCTGCACTGATCCATTCGGATTCAAAACGCATCCGGCGGGAAACACTCCTGCGACCTTCGCGCAATCGCCTCGGGCGGCCAGGAAGTTATTTGCCACGGTTCCCGTCGCGCCACCCGGAAAATAAATTTCTCCGTCGTTGAACGTGGCGCTGAAGTCCGCGATGTTGCGCGACATGTACATGTATCCAATGTGCGCGCTCAATCTCGGTGAAATGTCATACCTCAGCTCAATTAAATTTCGCTTGATGTTCTGCCCCAGGAATTGCTGCACGAATTGATTGGTTACGTCCGCGCCAGAACCGATCAAGTGCTGTGGACACAGCGGCCCATTGAAGGGAGCCGCTGGGCACACTGTCGCAAAATTGGCGGGCGTCACCGTCGAAATCGGCAGCAATAATCCCGTTTGTACTGGCGTAACTCCAGCCTGCGGCGGCGTCCCAAACAAATTTGTCTCCGCGCTGTTCCACATCGTCGGGCTGCGCCAATTTTCAAATGAAAAATCGTCGGCGATGCTCCACTTCTCCGAAAGCTTGTAATCGCCGCTCCAATCCGCGTTCACTGAAATTCTTTTCGCCGACGCAGGCCCCGCCGTCGTGTTTCCGCGCGTAACCGTTCTGCTTGTGTAGCCATTGACCAGCTCGTTGAAATCCGAAACGTTGTTATTCCCGCTGCTGTAGCCGAGCGAGCCTGTCACCGCAAGATTTTTTATGTATGCGGACTGAAACCGGAATTGCTCGGTGGGAAACGACGAGCGCGGATTCTGCACCTCTCCATACGATAAATATGCGTTGCAAGTCGGCGTGACCGTCTTCGGAGTCGTAGTCGTATTTGAAAAGGGGAGCGCGCATGGAACCGCGCCGACGGTATTGAACAGCAGCCCCAAATCCACGGGAATTCCAGTGGAAAGTTGGTAGGTCAGATTATTATCCGTCTCGGTCTCGTCAATCTTGGAATAGGTAAGCAGCTCGTCGAATGAAAGTGTCGTCTTCGGAATTCCGCGATAATCAATTCCCATTCGATAAGAACTCGTGCGGTACAAAAGTATCTGCGAAAGCTGCGGCTCAGTGCCGCCTTCCACCGTGCTGGATGCCGGGCCTGAATTTGTATTCCGCGAATATCCCAGCCGTACTCGCACGGGCGATTGCGGCAGCAGCGTCAAATCGTAGTCCTGCATGTGGCGCGACAAATCCAGCGCCTGCGGCGAGCTGACCACGGCAATCGCCGGATTTGAACTGGCAGGATTCAGCGGATTCGCCAGCAAATTGTAATTCCAAAAATTTTTGTCGCGCCGGAACATGGCGCGGAAGTCGTACCATTTATTCTTATCAACGTGCAGACGCGAAACGTTATTCCCTGATGTTTGATGGAATGCATGTCCAGCGAAAAATCCAAAAGTCGCATTCCCGATTGCAAATTTTCAAACGTGTCGTAATTATTTAAATTTCCGCCAATCATGCTGTCTCGATATCCAAGCTCCACCGATTGGTGCACCAGATAATTTCCCCAAATGTGTCCCGGTATTTCTTCTGAAACTGGAGTGGGAGCCGGTTTTGCAGCTGGCGCCGCCGCGGGCGGAGTTTGTACTGCCGCGGGATCTTTTGCTGGTGGAACTGTCTGTGCCGCCGGAGTTGTCTGCGCAGGAGGCGTAGTTTGTGGTGGCGGCGCAGACTGCGTGGGTGGCTGCGATTGAGTTGGCGGCGGAGTTTGCGTTACGGGCGGAGTTTGAGCGCGCGCGGACGATGCCGCGCTTAACATTAATCCCAATGCGGCCACGCGCATACAGCCGCGCGTGAGGAGAAAGAGCTGGCAGGATGCCGGCGCTACGCATAATTTTTGCGCGCGTCGGGCATCCGCTTCACCGATTGCCAGCTTCGTTAGCGGATAAAACGCCGTCATGCCGCGCCCCTCTACTTGAAAAACGTGTGATCGAAATTCGATCCGTGAATCTGCGAATGGCACATTGTGCAGGCCTGATATTGCGCCGCCTGATTGTGGAAAGAAGGCGCGCCCGGCGCATTTTCAGCCGAAGGCGTATGGCAGGAAAGGCAAAGCAAATTCACGTTGCTGACTTTCAGCAGGTGCATATTCGGCGATCCGTGCGGTGTGTGGCAGGCCTGGCATCCTTCAATCTTTACCGACTGGTGCTCGAACACGAACGGCCCGCGTTTTTCCGCGTGGCAGGTGTAGCAAACCGCGTCTTGCGCCGCCGAGGTGCGCACTTGCTTTGCGGCCACGGTGCCGTGCGGATTGTGGCAGTCGTCGCACTTAATCAGCCCCTCGTTCACTCGATGATGAAAGGGCATTGCGAATTGCGGCTTCTGCGCGGCGTGGCAGGTGTAGCAAAGCTCCGGCTGCTTTTTCACCAGCAGAAATTCAGAATCCTTGCTGTGGTGGGAGGAATGGCAATCGAAACAGCTGACATTATTTTTGTTGTGCACCGAGCGCGCAAAATCCATTTGCTCTTTGCCGGAAACGTGGCAAGTCAAGCAGCGCTCGTTAATTGTTTTCGCGCTCGCCGTTTTGAAACTGAAAATTTTCTTCGGATCGCCGGGATCATCCGCGTGCGCCGCTCCCGGGCCATGACATCCTTCGCATCCCTGATGTGAAGCCCCGCCATGTTTATCGAACGAAGTTTTGAAGTGCGGCGATTTTTCGTAGCCCTCAAACAGATCCTCGTGGCAAAGCTTGCAAGCATCGGCTCCAACATATCCGCCATTTTGTGGCGCTTGTGCCGGCGTTTGTGGCGCCGCCGCAGGAGGTGCGGAAGCCTGTCCCGCCGCCTGTTTTTTTATGTCCGTTGAGCTAAGCGTGCTATGCGAGGAAGTCGTGCGAGGGTAAGCAAACGCGCTAAGCGAGACAAGAAGTGTAATCGCGCAAATCCAGAAGGCGGCCCCGCGCAGTGTGATGTTTGATCGTCTGTGCGTCCGATGAGACCATCGCTGCACCAATCACCTCTTAAGAAGGATCATCTGCTTATTCAACTATTTAGTGCGGTGACGCCAATCACCAACCGTTGTGACGCACGTCACATTTGAAGTTCGTACTTGTTCCGATTTCAAACGGGCAACTGCCTCTTCACGTATCGTATTTAACTCAGAATTCTAAAGACGGCACGCGCGCCAGTCTGTCCAAATGTGCACAGTTGGGCGATTTGATTTTGTTTTGCGGGGAATTGTGCGGATTACCAGCGGTGACGTGCCCTGAAGTTTCTAAAGTCCTGCAACGAGCAGTTCAAGACCAGCTTTATTCTTAATAAAGACGCTCGATCCCTTCACTTCCAAAAGTTTTTTCTTCTTGAAGTCCGCAAAAAGCCGCGTCACCGTTTCTCGCGACGCGCCAATCATCTGCGCGATTTCCTCATGCGTCAGCGCCAGCGTCAATTTCGCGGAATCGGTTCCTGGTTTCTGACGCGCCGCCCAATCCAACAAAAACCGCGCCAGCTTTTCGCTCGCCGAATGCGAAAGCCCAATATTTTTTAACTCGTCCAGCGCCGATTGATATTTTTCGCTCAGTTCCTGTGCGACCCGCAGCGCCGCGTCGCCGTATTCCCGCAAGAACGCCAGGAAATCCGCTCGCGCAATAAAATTCGCCTGGCATGACTCCAGCACGTCCGCGGAAGCTTCGTACGGTTTTCCGGAAATTGTCGAAGGCAAACCAAGAATGTCACCCGGCTCGGCAACTTTTAAAATTAAAGTTTTTCCGTCAGCCGACGAAGTGGAAAGTTTCACGTGCCCGGTACATAGCACGAATACGCCGCGCCCCGCTTGCCCCTGAACAAATAGCGTCGCGCCTTTCGGATACGTCGCCGATGTCGTGATGTCATCCAGGCGCTTCACCGCATCCGGCGGCAAATTACAAAACAAACGATCCTGCCGCACCGGACAGGAAATACAATTCTCGATAATCTCCAGTCCGTATGGCGTTGGCATCGCAGCCTCCGCACGCATTATACGCGCGTTGGTGTTCGTAACCACTCGATGGCCCGGCTGTAGCACAGCCACTCCCGGCTGTACGCTTTTCCGCCCACCTAAAAAATGCCGCATCGCCACCCGCATCAATTCGCCAACCTTTTTCGGCGTAGTAGCAGTGTGATTCAATCGCGGTCGATTTTTGGTGACCCACATCACATTCATTTGTGACGCGAGTCACTGCCTCGCAGCGTCCCGCCGCACATACTCACCGTGTAAGCCGGAGGCCGCCATGCAAAATAACAAACAAGATCAACTCAACGTACATGACACGGTTTGCGGAGTCGCCATGCATCAACGCCTGGATCCGAAATGTGCCAACCCCGCGTGTCCGATTGTGTTTCACTGGCTAATCGGCGGAAAGTTTTTCCGATTTCCAGACAAACCTTGCGGCCCTTGCGCCACCAAAACGAACGCGTCGCCGGCCGCCGAAAAGAAATGCGACGGCCATTGCGTCAAACATTTCTGGCTGTGCGAACGATGCTCAAATGTTTTCGGTTTGGCATACCAAAAGCCGGAAGGTGTGATCCTGAAGCTTCTGCGCAATGAATTGCCCGAAGCAGAAGCAGCCGCAAATGCGATGGTCGCCGGATAAATAACTGTCACGGACGCGCGCCGCACCCTTAAAAGTGTGCACTGTGGCGCAGTCGCTGCGGCGCGAACCGCTCTACGATGAATTGGTCTCGCAGGAGGTAACAATGTCCACCGTCGAAATTTCTCTACCAACCGCGCACGTCGCGCCGCAAATCAAAAGCGACACGATGAAAGCGTTCGTCTATCACGGCCCGGGAAAATTTGCGTGGGAGGATAAGCCGCGCCCGACAATTCAGAATTCCGGCGACGCCATCATCCGCATCACCACGTCCACAATTTGCGGAACCGATCTCCATATTCTGAAAGGCGATCTGCCCGCTGTCACCGATGGACGCATCCTGGGCCATGAAGGCATCGGCGTGGTCGAACAAGTTGGCGCGGGCGTTTCGGAATTTCACGTGGGAGACAAAGTGATCATCTCCTGTGTCACCGCATGTTTGCGATGCGATTTCTGTAAACGTGGCATGTATTCGCACTGCCGCAAAGGCGGCTGGATCCTCGGCTACTTAATTGACGGCACACAAGCCGAATACGTTCGCATCCCCGAAGCGGACGGCAGTCTCTATCACTTGCCAGCCGGCGCCGACGAAGAATCCATGGTCATGCTCAGCGATATTCTGCCAACCGGATTCGAGTGCGGCGTCCTCAACGGCCAAATAAAACCCGGCGACACAGTCGCAATCGTTGGCGCAGGCCCCGTCGGCATGGCCGTACTTCTTACCGCGCAATTTTATTCGCCCGCGCAAATCTTTATGGTCGATCTCGACGACAAGCGGCTCGCCGTCGCTAAAAATTTCGGCGCCACCACATTAATTAACAGCGCCAAAGGTGATGCCGCCGATCAAATCATGAAACTTACCGAAGGTGCGGGGGTTGATGTGGCTATTGAAGCTGTGGGACTGCCCGCGACGTTCGGGATTTGCCAGGCCATCGTCGCTGCTGGGGGACGCATCGCCAATGTAGGCGTTCACGGCAAGCCGGTGGAACTCCACATGGAAAAACTTTGGGACAGAAATATTTCCCTAACCACGCGTCTGGTGGACACAGTAACCACGCCGATGCTCCTGAAAATAGTCCGCTCAGGAAAACTAGAACCAAAAAAATTAGTCACTCACCGTTTCGCGCTGAACGACATCCTAAAAGCCTACGACACCTTTGAACACGCCGCGAAAGAAGGAGCGCTAAAAGTTGTCCTAACAAATCCCGTATCTCGCTAGATCTAATTGAAGTGCGGCATTCGTAGGAGGGGTCCGCGATCCGCCCGCTGCCCAACGACTATTATCCCAATTCTCGCTTCAATCGCGCGTCGCCTCGGTAGCACCGACACTCCTGCCGGTGCAAGGTTTCTTCGCAATTAAAAAAATCTGCACCGACAAGAGTGTCGGTGCTACTGAATCCACCTCCCCAATTTCATTCCCCCCGCTCAACTATGAGAAACTAACTTCTGTGAGATTGAACCCTGATTTCACCGCACCTCCAGCACGCGCTCGGCCTCTCCTGGCCCGCAATCTAAATCATTTCCGAATCGCATTCGCGCTCAGCATCCTAATTCTCTCAGCCGTCACAATCTCCAAAGCCATCGAGCTTAGGCCGCCAACACTCGAAGCTTGGAACGCCTACGTTCGCACCGTCACTTCATCAATGGAGCAGCGCGCCAAAGGCGATCATCCCTTCTTGTGGGTCGACGAATCGCCCGACCTGAAAAAACGCGTTCTCGCGGGCGAAGTTGTAGTCGCTCCGCACGACCACGCCAAAATTTCCAATGGGTTGATTCATCACTGGGTCGGCGCAATCTTTTTTCCTGGCGCCACACTCGATCAAGTCAACGCCGTGCTGGACGACTACGATCATTACAAAGACATTTATGCGCCGATGATCACGAAGTCCAAATTGCTCGAAAGAACGGATCAGCGTGAAAAAGTAAATCTACTTCTGGTCGGGAAAGCGGTAGGGGTAATCGGCGCCGTCGATACCGATGACGAAGTCCAAACCGTGAAAGTCGATGCCGATAAAATGTACAGCGTCAGCAATTCTGTGCGCGCACAGGAAATTTCGGACTACGGAAAGCCTAGCGAACATCTTCTTCCTCAGGATCAAGGCCCCGGCTACGTCTGGCGCACTTTTGGCATCACTCGCCTGATGCAGCGCGACGGCGGCGTCTACTTGGAAATGGAAACAATTTCGCTGAGTCGTGGAATTCCGTGGGAATTTCGTTGGCTCGTCGCGCCTGTCACAGAGCATCTGCCCCGAACCGTAATGATGCAAACGTTGAACGACACTCGCGAAGCGGTGAAGAAAGCCGCGAAGTCGGCTTCAGAGCAAAAATAAAAATCCACCGATCACGAACGCTTCAATTTCTTCGCGTAAATAAAATGCTTCACCTTCGTCGGTTCGACGGTAAAACTCTCTATTCGTTTTTCAATCTCATGATCCGCCACCGTAAAATGTTCGTGCTGACGTTCATGTTCCGCCAATGAATTCACTATAAAAGTTTCCAGATATGTGTTGGGCGAATCCGTGTCGTAATAAATTCCCCAGCGTGTCGCGCCATCGCGCCTTCGTACGCGTTCATATTTGTAAATTTCATTCAGGAAATCCGCGGCCTTCACCGGATCAATCACATATCGAACGGAAACCAGCACCGGCCCCAATTCCGAGGAAAGTTCGGGGGCATGTTCCGCGAACATATGCGGCTTGCCCCAGTGATTCCATGGACTCAAGTCCACTGCATCACTTGGCAATCGAAAAGGGAATTGCAGCAGCAGCGAAAGTCCAATTCCCGCGCCGGAAACCAGCAGCGCCCATCGCAAACTCGTTCGCTCTGCCGCAAATCCCCAAAGCGTGCTGCCCAGCGCCACGCTTCCTTGAAAAACAAAAAGGTATGACGCCATTACGCGCGCCCGAATCCAATCCGGCGCAAGTTTCTGAATAATCGTGTTGAATAGTGACATGAAAACTGTCCACGCCGCGCCGCCAAAAAGCATCAGCCCGCAAAGAATTTCCAAATTGTGCAGCAGCGCAGTGCACACAAGTATCGCGCCAAAAACAACCGTAGCCGCCGAAAGCACCGCCTCCATGGAAAACTTAGCGCGAGCACGCTGCAACACCACCGCCCCAAGCACCGCGCCAATTCCAAACGCGCCCAGCATAAATCCATATCCAAACGGACTGTTGCTCAACTTCTTCGCCACTGCCGGTAATAATGCCCAAAACGAACTGGAAAAAAATATTACGATTCCCGATCTCGTCAGCAACGTCCGAATCGCCGGCGAATAACGCACATACCGAATCGCCGCCCAACTCGCTTCCGTAATCGACTCAGTCGGCAACGCACTTTTTCGCGCCGGGCGTTTCCATGAAAAAATTACGAAGATCACTCCCACAAATGAGATCGCATCCACCAAAAACGCGCCGGCCACTCCAATGGCCGCGATCACTAATCCCGCCAGTCCCGGCCCCACCGCCCGCGCCAAATTAAATTCAATTCCATTCAGCGCCAGCGCCGGAGTTAAATCCTCCTTTGAAACCAACTCCGGAAAAATCGCGCGCCACGTCGGAGCCTCAACCGCATCTCCCAGCGAAAGCGCCAAAGTAAGCAGCAGCAAAAGCCATGGCGTCATTCCGTGCATGAATGTCACGACCGTAAGAATCACCGCGCAAATAAACATCCACGTTTCGGTGCCAAGAATTAATTTTCGGCGATCGAAAATATCTCCCAGCGATCCCGCGGGCAGCGCCAAAAGAAAAAACGGCAGCGCCGAAGCCGTCTGAATCAACGCGATGTACACCGTGCTGGTCGTCAACGTAGTCATCAACCACGCCGCGCCCATCGTCTGCATGAACGTTCCGATGTCCGACACCAAATCCGCAATCAACAAATTGCGAAAAAGCGGTACGCGCAATGGACGCCACGGCGAAACAGCCGCCGAATTTTCCCCGCGTTGAGAACCATCAGCCATAAGCCAATAAATTTACATCAATCCCGCAGCAATCGCACCGATGCCCGGTAGCACCGACACTCCTGTCGGGGCAGATTTGAATTTGTCTCTGTAGGGGCAGGTCCGTGACCCGCCCGTCTCCTCTTGCGCGCCCGATCCAATGCAGAGTGCTGCTCAACCAGAAATTGTTCCCCCCGGCTATCGTAGCCTGTCGACACAATGGACTAGACACCATATGTATCGCATGACATACTATGACCGTGCGATGGACCATTGAGATCGCGGAAGAATTCGATCCTGAATTTGATGCGCTTCACGAAAATGTGCGTGCGGAAATTCTGGCCCTGTCGCTCGTTTTGGAGCAGTTCGGCCCGCAAATGGGCCGGCCTCGCGTGGACACACTCAAAGGCTCCCGACACGCGAACATGAAGGAACTTCGATTCAGCGCTAACGATGGCGAATGGCGCGTTGCCTTCGCGTTTAGTCCAAAGCGCAAGGGAATTCTGCTCGTGGCAGGCGACAAGTCCGGCGGTAGCCAGCAGCGTTTCTATCGGGAACTGATTCGCAAAGCAGATCTTCGCTTTGACGCTCATCTTCGCCGGCTAGAAAACGAAAAGGAATAACAATGTCCGTAAACATTCGCACCAAAATCCAAAAATTGAATGCCATTCAGCGGAAGAAAATTCGCGCCCGCGCGACCGAGCTAATCGCCGAGGAAATGAGCCTCCGCGATCTGCGCAAAGCTCGCAAACTCACTCAAGCCCGCGTCGCCAATGTTCTTGGAATTACTCAGGACAGCGTCTCGCGTCTCGAACAACGCAGCGATCTTCTGCTTTCCACTCTCCGGAAAACGGTAAGGGCGATGGGCGGCGACGTCCGCATCATCGCCGAATTTCCTGGCCGCGCGCCAGTCGTCCTGTCTGACCCAATCGAAAATAGTGTTTCGCGCAAATCGGCCCGCAGACTTGCACGCGCTCGCCGCTGAAATCCTCTTCGTAGGGACCGCCTTCAGGCAGTCCGCTCTTGCCTCCCACTCAAATTCGATACACAATCCGTCTGCAATTTTTTTCATTTCCAAACGCACAGAAAGGCCCGACCATGCGACGAACAGCGGCTTTACCTTTTCTATTTTTTTGCTTCGCGGCGACACTCTCCGCCCAGACAAAACAGCCCGTTACTCCCGTCGACTATGGCCAATTTGAAACGCTCGCGCCTGCGGGATTCGGAAACGTAACCGGAGGCCTTTCGTCCGATGGTAAATGGCTCGCCTACGGAATCAACCGCTCCAATCGCAGCAACGAATTGCGCGTCACAAATATTACCGACGGCACTACAAAAGTTACCGCGTTCGGCACGCAGTCAGTTTTTTCTTCCGACTCTCATTGGGTTGCATTCGCGATCGGCAATTCTGAAGCGCAGGACGAAAAGCTCCGCCAGCAAAAAAAGCCCATTCAAAGAAAAATGGGCCTGCTGAATCTCGCAACCGGAGAACAAACCGTAGTCGATGCCATCGAAACTTTTTCTTTCAGTCCAAATGGAACGTATCTCGCCATGCGCAAATACGCTCCAGAAAAGAAAGACGCACCCGACGCAGCGGCCTCAACCGACGCCGAAGAAAATCCGCCGGGCGCAACTCTCGTCGTCCGCCAACTTTCTACTGGACATGACACTTCATTCGGCAACGTTTCCGAATTCGCGTGGCAGGATTTGCCGCGCACCGGCACTCTTCTCGCCATGGCCATCAATTCCGACGACAAGACCGGCAATGGCGTCCAGCTTTTCAACACAGAAACCGGCACGGTTCGCGTGTTGGATTCTTCATCATCTATATACAGCGGCCTGGCGTGGCGAAAAAACAGCGCCGATCTCGCCGTTCTGCGCTCAAAATCCGATCCGCATCGCGAAGGTTTTACGTACGCAGCCCTCGCGTGGATGAATCTCCCCAACACTACTGATCCCGCTCACATATTTGACCCGACCGCCGCCGCAAATAATTTCCCCGCAGGAATGCGCATCGTTTCCTATCGCAAGCCAGGCTGGCCCGAAGAAGGCGGCATGATTTTTCTGGGCGTCGCCAAGTGGGATGAAAAAATCGCGCCAGCGAAGAAAACTCCGGCGGCCAGCGATGCAGCCAAAACCGTGACGCCAGCCGACGGCGAAGAAGAACCCGCCTCCGTAGACATCTGGCATTGGAATGACGTCGACGTTCAGCCCAAACAAAAATTGCAAGCGCGCCAAGATCGCCAAAGAAATATGCTCGCAGTCTGGCACATCGATTCCGGAAAACTAATTCCGCTAGCTCATGACCTAACCGAACAAGTCACGCCGCTAAAGCATTCTCAACTCGCATTCGCCACAAATTGGGACGCCTACACGATGGACCGCACCATCGGCCGTCCAACCGCGGATCTTTCCATCGTCGACCTCACCACCGGCGCGCGCGCAAAAATAAAAGATCATCTAATTGAAGATCGCTCCATCCAGCCAAGTCCCGGCGGAAAATATTTAATTTATTTTCAGGATGACAACTATTGGACCGTCAACGTCGCCACGAAAGCCGTCACCAACATCACTAAATCCGTGAAGAGCGCATTCGTAAATCGCGAATCCGACGAAACAATTAAGCAGAAGCCAGCATTCGGCGTTGCAGGATGGATAAAAGATGACGCCGCCGTAATCCTCTACGATAAATACGATCTCTGGCGCGTTTCGCCGGATGGCTCCCACACCACGCAACTCACCGACGGCGCAAAAGATCAGGTCCGCCACCGCTACGTTCGCTTGAATCCCGATGACGAATTCATCGACGGCGACAAACCAATTTTCGTAAGCCTTTACGGCGAATGGACGAAAAAATCCGGCTATGCGCGTCTGAATCTGAACGCGACCATCGCCACCGACGATCACGCCATCTGGCTGGACAAAGGAATTTCGCGTCTCGCCAAAGCGAAAGATGCCGACGTCTACGAATATGTCCTCGAATCCTTCGATCAATCGCCAAATATATTTATCGCCGGCGTCGATTTGAAAAACGCGAAACAAGTTACCAACACAAATCCATTCCAGGCAAATTACGCCTGGGGCCACGGCGAATTAATCGACTACAAGAATTCGCACGGTGAACATCTGCAAGGCGCGCTCTACTATCCCGCCGGATATGAGCCCGGCAAAAAATATCCCATGGTCGTTTACATGTACGAAAAACTTTCCGATGGCCTGCATCGCTTCAGCGCGCCATCCGAGCGCGATTATTACAATCCCGCGGCATTCACGGCTCACGGATATTTTCTTCTCGAGCCGGACATCGTTTTCGTTCCGCGCGAACCCGGCGTCTCAGTCGTCGATTGCGTCACCGCCGCTACAAAGCGCGTCGTCGATATGGGCCTGGTCGATCCGAAACGCGTTGGCGTGGTCGGCCATTCCTGGGGCGGATTCGATTCCGTTTATCTGGCCACGCACACCAACGGAATTTTCGCCGCAGCCGTTGCGGGCGCGCCCATCACCGATCTGGTCAGCAATTACGGAAATCATCATTGGAGTTCCGGCATCGCCGAAACCGATCACATCGAAACCGGCCAGCAGCGCATGGAAGTTCCGCTCTACGAAGATTTGCCCGCATACATTCGCAATTCCGCCGTATTTAATGTTCAGAATATGACCACGCCTCTGCTCATCGAAGTCGGCGATAGCGACGGCACCGTTTTCTTCCATCAGGGCGTTGAGCTATACAACATCGCGCGGCGCGCCAAGAAAAATGTCGTGCTCCTCGAATACGCAGGAGAAGATCACGGCCTGCGCAAAAAAGCCGATCAAGTTGATTACGAGCGCCGCATCTTCGCCTGGTTCGGTCACTACCTGAAGGACGAGTCTGCCCAGCCTTGGATCACCGGCGGCGAAAGTTTTCTGGATCGCCAAAAAGAAGTGAAGGCGCTCAAATCCACACCCGAAAAATAGCTCTCGCCGTACGAACAGCTCTGCCCAATCACCGCGGCAATTTTGTGCTGGCCGAACCGTCGGCCAGCACAAAACTCCTAGTACTCCATACCTCAGGCCGCAGACTTTACCCCCGAAATAGCGTTTGCCACCGAATGTCCCGAAGTGTCCTCATTCGCCATTTGCCTCCCGCGTCTGAAAACATGTATACCCCGCTGCACGGATGGAAAGTCGTCGTTCCTTAAAAGAGGGCAACCCAGTCATGGCAGTAGTCTGCTCGGTCAGTCGTATGCAATCACCGGCAGGGAAGCACGCCGTAACCGGCATCTTCGGCATCGACGAGCTCGCCACCACCGTAGCGGCGGCAGTGCAGTAGAAAGTAACGCCCAGTAGAAAGGCAGTTATGAACGTACGCTTACTATTGAACTATCGCGTACTGATCATGAACGCGCACCGAAGAATCGTTCGCGACGCTTGTGCCGCAATCGTCTGCATTCTGCGCGGCGATTTGTCGCCGGCCACTTTGCTGCCGAATAACAGCTTCAATAGCCGCATGCCCCGCGCGACAGATGTTCGACGCGTGTGGTTCTAACTCAACACTTTTGGCTCGACGGTCGTTGCAGCGCGGCTCAAATGCGGCAAATAGTTTCATGCTCGTGCGGCGTGGGGTTCAAGACGGAACAGTTGGCGCGAAGTAGTAAATTATTTCGGAAATTTCTTTAAAGTTTTCTTTTTATCTATTGCTAGGAGGGTCGGAGCTGGGTTATATCCTACCCACATTTGCCTCACTCCTTTTGTTGGGCCCATGAAAAAGTTTTGTTTCAATCACTAGCGTCACGCGGACTTGTGCGGAAAAGCACTCACACCAAGGGGAAACGTGTAATGAGAAACTCAAGCTCACTGCGTATTTGGATTTCCGTCGTCGCAATTACGATTTTAATTCTGACGGGATCCGCCTCCCTGTCTGCACAAGGCACCCAAAGCTCCGGCACGGACATTCAGTACCACAAGTTTGTCCCCGTCATTCCGCCGGAAAATTCCTCATTCGCGGTGACGTCCTCCGACCCCGCAGCGGTCAACGCGGCAATCGGACAGCAAATCCAATTGTTGATGCAAGAGAAAGCCTCGCGCACGCCGACGCAGCAGAAAATTGATTCCAATATTCTCGCCACCATCCGCATGATGCGCGGCCAGCAAGCCGTTCCCGGTATCACCTCGGTCTACACAGGTGTTGATCTCGACCAAAAAAACCGCATCGCCGTGGATATGGTCGCAAACGTTACCGACGCACTGCTCGATCAAATGATCTCAGCCGGCGCGCTCGTTCTATCTTCCAACAAAGACTATCGCGCCATCCGTGCGCTGGTTCCTCCGGACCAGATCGAAACGCTTGCCGCGTCTCCAGATGTTTCCTTTATCGGACCCAAAGTTGGAACAATCACATCAAGAGTTAAATTTACGCCGCCCTCACACGCCGCCGCGAAGGGCGCGCTAGCCCCCGGATTCGACGAACGCGCAGCGCGCGTTCGCAAGCAAATCGCCGCTTACTTACAACAGCGCGGAATCACCAATGTTGCGGGCACACCCGGCGTTCCGCAGACCGGCCAGGGTAGCGTCACAAGCGAAGGCGACGCCACGCACCAGGCGGCAGCCGCGCGAGGTGTCTACGGCGTCTCGGGAGTCGGACTAAAAATCGGCGTACTCTCCGATAGCGCTAACAGCAATGGGACGGTTACAGCCGCACAGGCGAGCGGTGACTTGCCGCCCACTTGTCCCGGTCCCGGGGGCCCATGCTTCACCAATGTGCAGGATGTTGCCGGCCGAACCGACGAAGGCGCGGCAATGCTCGAGATTATTTATGACATGGTTCCCGGCGCGAGCCTTTTCTTCGCGACGGCGGACATTAGCGAGGCCGACTTCGCCCACGAAATCAACGTTCTTCAAGGCGACGGCTGCAACATTATCGTAGATGACGTGTTCTACTTCGACGAACCAGTTTTCCAGGACGGTATCGTTGCCCAAGCTGTAACGGCGGCTACAAACGCCGGCGTCATGTATTTTTCATCCGCCGGGAATGAGGGCAACGTCGCCGCGGGAACGTCAGGATATTTTGAAGGAGATTTTAACGACGCAGGTTCTCTCGCGTTTGTATTTCCCGGCGGCACAAAGACCGGGACCATTCACAACTTCGGCACGGTCGGCACTCCCATAAATGGAGACATCATTACTGGTTCAAATGCCGGCGAGGAGTACACGCTTTCCTGGGCAGATCCTCAGGGCGGTTCTACGAACGACTACGACTTGTTCCTGGTTTCCTCCGGTGGACTAGTAAAAGCTATGTCTACGAATGTCCAGCCTACAGCCACGAACCCCTTTGAAAGTATTACTCCGCTCGCCCCGGTTGCCGGCGATCGTCTCGTTGTATTCAAGGTTTCCGGTGCGGCGTCTGTTGCTTTTGCCCTAAAGACCATTCGCGGCACACTGACTCAAGTGACCACCGGAGAAACCTGGGGACACTCGGCGATCGTTGGCGCGTTCTCTGTAGCAGCCACACCAGCAGCCGCTGCCGGTGGTCCGTCTGCAAATGGCCCGTTCCCGAATCCATTCACAACCGCCAATCAGGCCGAAACATTTAGCTCGGACGGCCCGCGCCGCATGTTTTTTAACTTCGATGGCACGCCAATTACTCCCGGTAATTTCCTGTTTGGCACCAACGGTGGAGCTGTGCGCGTCAAGCCGGACATTACCGCTGCTGACGGCGTTCATACGTCGTTGCCGGCAGGAGAGTTGAATCCTTTTTACGGAACGTCCGCCGCCGCTCCGGCCGCCGCTTCCGTTGCGGCGCTCATCATGTCCGCGAAACCAACTTTGACTCCCGCACAGATCCGCACGACTTTAACTAATACCGCGCTGGACATTGGCCCTGCAGGAAATGACAACGTTTCTGGCAGCGGGATCGTGATGGCGCTAGCCGCTTTAAATTCTTTGGGAATTCCCGGATTTTCCGACGTGGAATTGGGGACGATTACTGCCACCGAGAATCCCGGCAACGGCAACGGAGTAATTGAGGCTGGCGAAGGCGCCAAGCTCGTCATCCAGCTAAAAAATCTTAATGGCGTTCAGGACGCAACAAATGTTTCGGCGGTTCTCACAACGTCCACGCCGGGCGTCACCATTACACAGCCGGCCACTTCAGCCTATGCAAATCTGGTGGCGGGATCAGGCGTCGGAAATAATTTGACGCCATTCACTTTTACCCTCGCTAGCAATTTCCCGTGCGGTTCCACAATTAGCTTTACGTTGACGCTCACCTACACCAATGGTCCTGCGCCCACCAAGGCCCTGAACTTCTCCATACCGCTCGGAGTAACGGTAACCATCTCCAATACGTTGGGCGGCGCTACTCCATCGATTAGTCCGTCGACTGGGATTACGTTCGCCACCGGAACGCAGACCGACAGAATTAATCGTGCCGGTGGCGTCAGTTCTTGCGCTACGGCAAAATCGAATCCCGGAACTACTGGCACCGGCGGAACCAGAGTCTTTGACTCTTACACTTTCACGAATGCAACGGCAGCGCCCGTGTGTTTGATGCCCGTCATGAATTCCGCGAACGGTATCAATCTTGAGACGATCGCATATAACGCCGCGGGTTTTGTCCCGTCGAATCCATCCACCAACTTTGCAGGGGATCAAGGCTCCAGCAGCAATCCCGAAACGTTCGCATATACTGTTCCCGCCGGTGCGGCGACCACTCTCGTTGTGAATGACGTCAACGTCATCTCGGGCGGACTCGGAAGTGGCTCAGCGTATTCGCTGCAGTTTCCCGCTTGCATCCTCTTGAACAACACGGTTGTTAACCACCCGCCCACAGCCGTCGCGCAGAACGTCACAGTCACCGCCGCCACGCTCGGTGGAACCGCCACTGCCAACATCAATAACGGTTCTTCCGATCCGGATATCGGCGACACCATCACACTGGCGCAAAATCCTCCGGGTCCGTATCCGGTCGGCGTCACCAGCGTCATTCTCACCGTTACCGACAGCAAGGGCGCGATGGCGCAAGCCACAGCGAACGTAACTGTTCTTAATCCGCCGACTATCACCTTGCTATCGCCGACAACAGTGGCAGCTGGTTCCGGCGCGTTCACGCTCACCGTTACCGGCACAAATTTCGTCAACGGTTCCGTCGTAAATTTCAACGGCGCCGCAAAAGCCACTTCGTTCCAGAATTCAACTTCTCTAACCGCGTCGATTCTTTCTACCGACGTAACCACGGCAAGCACGCCGTCAGTCACCGTCACCAATCCAGGTGCGGTCACATCAGCCGGAACGACGTTCACGGTGTCCGGCGCCGCCACGCCTGACCTCACCATTGCTATGACTCATTCGGGCAATTTCACGCAGGGACAAGTCGGCGCAACTTACGCGATCACCGTGACCAACAGCGGCAGCGCTTCCACCACAGGAACTGTAACCGTTGTCGATTCGCTGCCCGCCGGCTTAACGGCTACGGCGATGTCCGGCACCGGATGGGCCTGCACCTTCGCAACAGGAACTTGCACGCGCTCTGACGTGCTAGCCGCCGCAGGCGTTTATCCCGTAATTACTCTCACAGTGAACGTAGCGGCGAACGCGGTAACTCCGCTCACCAACTCCGTCACAGTTTCCGGCGGTGGTGAAGCCAATACCGCCAATGACACTGCCACCAATCCCACCACTGTTATTCAGGTGGGGGATTTGACAGTCGCAAGCACGCACACCGGTAACTTTGCTCAGGGCCAAACCGGAGCGATCTACACCATCACCGTCAGCAACATCGGCACCGGTTCCACCGCCGGCACCGTCACAGTGGTTGACACTCTTCCGGCCTCGCTCACAGCAACCGCTATGTCCGGCACCGGATGGGCCTGCACTTTCGCAACAGGAACCTGCACACGTTCCGACGTTCTCACCAGCAGCGGCGCGTACCCGGTGATTTCGCTTATCGTTAACGTTTCAGCCTCTGCTCCTGCGACCGTCTCGAATAGCGTTACCGTTTCCGGCGGCGGGGAAGTCAATCTCGCCAATGATACGGGCACCGATTCGACGACGATCACTGTGCTAACGAACCCTGTCCCGGCAATCACTTCGATTTCGCCGAATCCTGTCACGGTGAACGGCAGCAACTTCGTCAGCACCAGCGTGGTGGACTTGAACGGCGCACCACAAGCCACAACCTTCGTCAGCGCCACGCAGCTAACTGCCCAGATCACCGCCGCTGAAATTCAATCTGCCGGCTCAGCAAATATTATTGTCGTGAATCCCACGCCCGGCGGCGGCGCCTCCAACACAGCTCAGTTGAACATCACCACGCCGGTTGCCACGCTGACGACGCTCGCGCCAAGTTCAGCGGTCGCTGGAGGCCCGGCATTCACGCTCACGGTGAACGGCAGCAACTTCGAGACCACGGCGGTCGTGCAATGGAATGGAAGTAATCGCACAACATCTTTCGTCAACTCTACGCAGTTGACCGCAGCAATCACCGCGGCCGACATTGCTTCCGTTGGCACTGCTACTGTCATCGTATTTAATCCGTTAAATTCCGGATCGCCGGCCAGCGCACGCACGCAGGGACTGCCTTCAGGCACATTTTCAAATCCGCTGACCTTTACCATCAGCGCGACCGCAAATCCTGTGCCAACGATCACCACGCTCGCACCGGCCACCGCGATCGTCGGTTCCGGCGCATTCACGTTGACGGTAAACGGTACGAACTTTATCTCCACCTCCGCCGTGAAGTTTAACGGTGTCGCGCGAGTCACCACATTTGTCAGCGCGACGCAGGTTACCGCGGCGATTCTCGCAGCCGACATCACGACGGCCGGTGCGGTTCCGGTCACGGTTACAAATCCCACGCCTGGCGGCGGCACGTCGAACGCCGTGAATTTCACCGTAAATAATCCCGTGCCCGTGCTGACATCGATGACGCCCAACACCGCCAGCGCAGGTTCCGGCGCTTTCACGCTCACCGTCAACGGCACGAACTTCGTCAGCGGCGCCAGCCTCACTTTTAACGGCATCGCTCGCGTAACTACATTCATCAGCGCCACGCAAGTGACTGCCGCGATCCTCGCTTCGGATGTTTCAAGCGTAAATTTCTTCAGCGTGATCGTCACTAATCCAACTCCCGGCGGCGGTCAGTCAAACACTCTGATTTTCAACGTCACCACTCCGGTTCCGGCGATCACCTCACTCGTGCCGAACACAGCGGTCGCAGGCACCGCGGCGTTCAACATGATCGTCAACGGCTCCAACTTCATTAGCACTTCAACTGTGCAATGGAATGGCGGCAATCGCGCCACCACATTCGTCAGCGCCACTCAATTGTCGGCTGCAATCACCGCCGCGGATATCGCCGCAATCGGCACTGCTTCGGTGAAAGTCTTCACGCCGACGGTAGTTCTCAGCGGTGTTCCGCTGGGTGCGCCTGCGGGCACCACATCGAACACGCTGACGTTCGCAATCACCGCCGCGAATCCAGTCCCAACGCTCACCTCGATTTCGCCAACAACAATCGGCGCGGGCGGTGCGGCGTTCACAATGACTCTCACCGGAACTAATTTCATCAGTTCATCCGTCGCGAATTTTAAGGGAGGCCCGCGAACCACCACATTCGTCAGTGCCACACAGCTGACGGCCGCAATCACCGCGGCTGATATCGCAACCTCAGGCACTGCGGCAATCACCGTGGTAACTCCAACGCCCGGCGCACGCAC
>Ga0193726_1000661_pt1 | contig 33786 bp, 28 predicted proteins | sample H2c1metaG_FD_144928 | JGI IMG/M metagenome (GOLD analysis project Ga0193726, IMG submission 144928) | Soil microbial communities from a riparian zone of the East river system, Colorado, United States - H2c1 | ecosystem: Environmental > Terrestrial > Soil > Riparian zone | place: USA: East River... | reverse complement strand
CGCGCTGGCCGCGGGCGAGCGCGCGAGCCGTCGCTCGGCGTTGACGGAGGCGAAGGCCTATCTGGAAACGGCGATCGCTGCCTTGAGCCAGCAGCCGCCGAGCATCGCCACCATGACGCAGGGAATCGACGCCCGTCTCAGCCTGCGCGGCGTGCTCGCCACGATGAACGATACGTCGGGGATTCAGGAATACCTGAAAGAAGCCGACAATCTCGCCGAGCTGGCCGGCGACCGGCTCAATCTTGCCCGCGTGTACATCAGCCGCGGCGCGATGCTGTCCCATGCGGGGGACCTGCCGGGCGCCATCGAACTGAGCCGGACGGCGCTCGATATCATGCGTGCGGCCAGCGACAGTGTCGGGATCGTCAGCGCCGCTTTCTCGCTCGCTCAGGCGCTGTGGTATTCAGGCGATCTCGACGATGCGCGGCAGATGTTGCTGTCCAACCTCGCGCATGCACGCAGTGAAAGCGGTCAGCGGCGCAGCACGGCCACCTTCGTCCTGCCGTCGGTGGTGTTCTTCTGCTATCTGGCGCGTATTCAAGGAGACCTGGGCGACAGCGCCGCCGGCTTCGAGGCGGCAAGGGAAGCGCGCTCGATCGCCGACAGACAAGGCCATGCCTTCGATCAGGTGCTGGTGAACACCTATGAAGGCGCCTTGTTGCTGGCGAGCGGGCAATTGCCGAAGTCGATCGACATGCTGGAGCGAGCGCTCAGCGTCGCGCGGGCGAATGAAATCGAATGGCACATCCCGTTGATCGCCTGCCTGCTCGGACGCGCTTACGTGGGGACCGGGCGCCACGCCGACGCGCGGAAGCTGCTTCAGCAGGCTTCGGCTCTGGCCGATCGCAGCCGGCATATCGCGAAACGTCTGCTGTGCAGCCCGTCGCTGATCCGCGCCCTCGCCGAGGGACCGGATGGCGATCTTGCGGCGGCGACGGATCTGGCCACGCTGACGTTGCGCGAGGCCACGGCGCGCGGTTTCCGTCCGACTGTCGTCCATACGCAGCTGGCGCTTGCGCGCGTTCTCGCATTGGCCGGCGAGGCCGAGCCGGCGCGAACCGCGCTGCAGGAGGCCGCTGCGTTGGCCAAACAACTGGGCCTGCGGCGAGAGGAAGTGGAGGCACGGGCAAGTCTGGCTTCCGTGCCGTAGCGTTCGCCGGATGACGGCAGCAGCGCCGCCCCTCGGTTTCTGTTGTCGCTACTCCGCCGCCATCCTCGGCAGTGCCGCGTCGAGCGCCGCCGACAGCTTGGGCGGCGACATCGGCAAGTCGAGCATGCGCACGCCGGTGGCGCGGGCGACGGCGTTGCCGACCGCGGCGGTGGGCGGCACGATCGGCACTTCGCCGACGCCGCGCACGCCGTAGGGATGCGTCGGGTTGGGCACCTCGACCAGCACGGTCTCGATCATCGGCAGGTCGGAGGCGACGGGGATGCGGTAGTCGAGGAAGCCCGGGTTCGAGAGCCGGCCCTCCGCGTTGTAGATGTATTCCTCGTTCAGCGCCCAGCCGATGCCCTGCACCGCGCCGCCCTGGAGCTGGCCTTCGACGTAGGACGGATGGATGGCGGTGCCGACATCCTGCGCCGCGGTGTAGCGGCCGATGGAGACGATGCCGGTGTCGGCATCGACGGCGAGATCGACGACATGCACGCCGAAGCCCGGGCCGGCGCCGGTGACGTTCAGCTGGGCATGGCCGTTGATCGGCCCGCCGGTCCTGCCCGCCGTGGCCGCGAGCTGGGCGATGGTGAGCGGTTCGAAGGTGCCGACGTTGGAGCCGGCGGGCTTGGCCATGCCGTTCTCCCAGATCACGCCGTCGGGATCGACGTTCCAGGTCTTGGCGGCGCGGCCCTTCAGTTCGCGGATGAGGTCGCGCACCGAGTTCACCACGGCGAGGCCGGTGGCGAAGGTGACGCGGCTGCCGCCGGTCACGAAGTTGAAGCCGATCGAGGCGGTGTCGGCGATCACCGGACGCACCTTGTCGTAATCGACGCCGAGTTCCTCGGCCGCCATCAGGGCGAGCGAGGCACGACTGCCGCCGATATCGGGATTGCCCGAGATCACCGTCACCGAACCGTCCTCGCCGACATGGGCGGCCGCGCTCGAATCGGCGCCGACATTGAACCAGAAGCCGGCGGCGACGCCGCGCGCAAAGCCCGGCTTGACCGGCGTCTGGTAGTGCGGCGAGGCCTTGGCCGCCTCCAGCGTCTCGACCATGCCGATGGTGCCGAAGGTGACGCCATAGTGCGTCTTGGTGCCCTTGGTGGCGGCGTTCTTCAGGCGAAGATCGATCGGGTCCATCTTGAGCTGCTGGCTCAGCAGATCGATGGTCGATTCGACGGCCCATGCCGAGATCGGCGCGCCGGGCGCGCGATAGGCCGCGACCTTGGGCCGGTTGCTGACGACGTCGAAGCCCACGACGTGAATGTTGTCGATGTCGTAGCAGGCGAAGCTGCACATGCAGGCCGGTCCGACCGGCGAGCCCGGGAAGGCGCCCGCCTGCATCGCCACTTCGCAGTGGGCGGCGACGATGCGGCCGTCCTTCATGGCGCCGATCTTGACCTTGACGTTACCGCCCGGCGCGGGACCGGAAGCGCGGAAGACGTCCTCGCGCGACATCGTCATCTTCACCGGCTTGCCGGATTTCTGCGACAGCCGGATCGCCAGCGGTTCCAGATAGACCACGGTCTTGCCGCCGAAGCCGCCGCCGATCTCCGAGGGCGTCACGCGGATCTGCGAAGTCTCGATGTTGAGCAGGCGGGCGCAGAAGCCGCGCACCTGGAAGTGGCCCTGCGTGGTCGACCAGACCTGGACCTGGCCGTCCTCGCTGGCGCTCGCCAACGCGGCGTGCGGCTCGATATAGCCCTGGTGCACGGCTTGCGTGGTGTAGTCGCGCTCGATCACGATCTCGGCCTTGGCGAAGCCCGCCGCGATGTCGCCCTTGGCGAACTCGATGCGCTTGGCGATGTTCGACGCCTTGGTCGCCGGCGGCTTGGCGCCGTCGGTCATGAGATGATCGTGCAGCACCGGCGCGTCGGGCCGCATCGCCTCGCCGACATCGATGACGTGCGGCAGGATCTGGTAGTCGACCTTGATCAGCGACAGGGCCTGCTTGGCGATCGCATCCGTGGTGGCGGCGACGGCGGCCACGGCATGGCCTTCATAGAGCACCTTCTCGCGCGCCATGATGTTGCGCGTGATGTCGCGCAGATTGACCTGCATCTCGCCGGCGGGAACCGTGAGGTCGGCCTGCTCGGGGAAATCCTTGGCGGTCACCACCGCCTTCACGCCGGGAAGCGCCTCGGCCTTGGAGGCGTCGATCGACTTGATGCGCGCATGCGCGTGCGGGCTGCGCAGCACCCGGCCGATCAGCTGGCCGGGCAGGTTGAAGTCGGCGGCGAAGCGGGCACGGCCGGTCACCTTGTCGGCGCCGTCGGGGCGGTCGGGGCGGCTGCCGATCCACTTGTACTTGCCGCTGGTGTTCGGAGCGTTGCTCATTTGGCCGTCTCCCTCATTTCGGCGGCCACGTCGAGGACCGCGTGGATGATCTTGTCGTAACCGGTGCAGCGGCAGAGGTTGCCGGCGAGCCAGAAACGGATCTCGGTTTCGGTCGGATTGTTGTTGCGCTCGAGCAGCGCGCGCGACGCGACCAGGAACCCGGGAGTACAGATGCCGCACTGCAAAGCGGCCATCTCGATGAACTTCTTCTGCAGCGGATGCAGCTTGTCGCCCTTCGCCATGCCTTCGATGGTCTCGACCTTGGCGCCCTCGGCCTCGGGGGCCAGCACCAGGCAGCTGCAGACCAGCCGCCCGTCGATCGTGACGCTGCAGGCGCCGCAGTCGCCCGAGCCGCAGCCTTCCTTGCTGCCGGTGAGCCCGAGATTGTCGCGCAGCACGTCGAGCAGGGTCTGGTTGGGCTCGCAGAGGAACTCCGTCGGCGCGCCGTTGATGATGGTGGTGACGTGGATCTTGGCCATTTTCAGTGTCCCTGGCTCAGTGTGCTTGGTGTGAAATGCCGTTGGCGCGATCGCGCGCGATCGCCGTGGCGCGTCGCAGCAGGACGCCGGCGATCTTGGTACGATAGCGGATGGTGCCGCGCTTGTCGTCGATCGGCCGGCAGGCGGCCGAGCAGGCATTGGCGGCAGCGTCGAGCGCGGCGTCATCGAGCTTGGAGCCGGTGAGCGCCTTGCCGGCGGCTTCGACCAGCAGCACGGTCGGCGCCACCGCGCCCAGCCCGACGCGGGCGGAAACGCAGGTGTCGCCCTTCATGACCAGGCTGACGCCGCAGCCGACCACGGCGATATCCATCTCGGTGCGCGGGATCAGGCGGAGATAGGCGTCGCCCGCGCCGCGCGGCCGGGCGGGCAGGGTCATGCTGACGACGATCTCGCCTGGCTTGAGCGTGGTCTTGCCGGGTCCGGCAGCGAACTTCTCGACCGGCACCTGGCGGCGGGTCTTTGGTCCCTGGATGGTCACGACGGCGCCGGCCGCGACCAGCGCCGGCACCGAATCCGCGGCGGGCGAGGCGTTGCACAGATTGCCGCCGGCCGAGGCACGGCCCTGGACCTGGGTCGAGCCGATCAGGTTGATGGCCTCGACCACACCCGGCCAGGTCTTCTTCAGCTTCTTGTGTTCGCCGATCACCGCCGCGGGCGTGGCCGCACCGATGCGGAAACTGCCCTTGGTATCGGTGATGGTGGTCATTTCGGGGATCTTCTTGACGTCGATGATCACGCCGGGCGCGACCATCCCCGACTTCATCTGGACCAGAAGGTCGGTGCCGCCGGCCAGGATCCGTCCCTTGCCCTTGGCGGCGAGCATAAGGCTGGCCGCCTCGCGAACCGTTTTCGCGACCTTGTACTGGACGTCGCTCATGCGCCAATTCCCCCTCTACTTCTCATTGATAACAAGCCCATCCAAGCGGACTATACGGCCAAGGGCAAGCGGAAGGGAGGTTTCGTTGTTCCGCATCGGGGAAACGCTGCATTTGCGCCTGAAACCGGCAGCGCCAGGGGCTTGCCCCTAAATCACTGCGACGATGCGCGGATTGCTCCTTTCGGTGAAGCTCCCCAAAAGCATGGTTCAACGAGAATGCCGGTAGCTCCCACCGTTGGCGTGGTCATCGCCAATCACAACAATTGCGGCTTTATCGCAAAGGCCATCCAATCGGTGGCCCGGCAGACCGTCCGCAACATCCGCGCGGTCGTCGTCGACGACGCCTCGACCGACCGCTCAGACGAGGCGATCCGGGCGTGCCTGTCGCAGCTCGACGACGGCCGTTTTCGCTACATCAAGCTCGAATCGAATGTCGGCCAAGGTGGCGCGATCCGGCGCGGCCTGGCCGAGCTGGACACGCCGTTCGTCTGCTTCCTCGATTCGGACGACCTGTGGTACGCCGACTTCATCGCCCGACATGTCGCCGCGCACATGAATGCCGACATTCCGGTCGCGCTCACCTACTGCGATTCCCACATCATCGATGCCGACGACCGGATACTCGCCGGAACCGCGTGGTGGTTCGACGCCATTCCCACCGAAACATCGCCGCGAGCGATCGACGCCGCGCTGGTCCCGACGCTCGATCCGCAAACCGGCGAGCTTGCCTGGCCAATCAACGGCGAGATCACGTTCCACCCGCACTGGACGCCGGACGGGGCCACGAACAGCACCGCGAGCATGATGTTCCGCCGCAGCTTCGTCGATCTCGTGCTCGTGCCGCCGAACGAGGACCTGAGGCTCTACGTCGATTTCTACCTGTCGACCTTCGCCGCTCTTCTCACCGGCGTCATTGCGATCCACGAGGCGCTCTATGCCTATCGCATGCACGGCCGGAACAAGCACTCGAACGCCACCGTCATGGGCGGCAAATACAATTCCTCGACGCGGTCCTGGGAGTCCATCCGCACCCCCACCCTGCAGTTGATCCGCGCCGTCCTGGAAAGCCACGCCGAGGCTTTCCGCATGGCCTTTGGCGAGGGACGTCACGGCGAGGCCATGGCACTGATCACAGGCGCAGTCGGCGAGCCTCCCCCACCGCCGGCGGCCGAACCGCCGAAGCCCAGCCGAAGCGGCGTGCTCGGAAGGTTGTTCGGCAAGACGGACCCGTCGCCGAACGGCCCACCCTCCCGGTGAGTCCGCCGGCCCCGTCGAGTGCTGTATTCGCGGGCGTGGCGCGAGACTGCGCGATCCACCTTCCCGGCGTGCTGGCAACCCTCGGCCGCTTTGCCGCCTCGTATGCCGAGACGGCCTTCGTCTTCGTGGTCAGCGACAGCGCCGACGATTCGATCTCGATCCTGCAGCATTGGCTAAGCGATCCCCGCCATGGAAGTCGTCGCGGCAAGGTGATCGATCTCGGTGTCCTGGCGGGCCGCCTGGCCAGGCGCACCGAGCGCATTGCCTATGCGCGCAACGCCTGCCTCGACGAAATCCGCCGCTCCGACTGGGCGGGCTACGATCATCTGGTGATGGCCGACCTCGACGACGTCCTGGCATTTCCCGCCCGCGCCGACGGCTTTGCAGAAGCCGTCCACTGGCTCGGCGGCAGTCCGGCGCGCGCTGCCGTCCTGGCCAACGCGGCGCCGCGTTATTACGACGTCTGGGCGTTGCGCCACGATCGCTGGTGTCCGCAGGACTGTTGGCATCCGATTTGGGGGCGGGCCGCCGAAGAGAGCTTCGAAGCCGCCAAGTTCCGCGAGGTCTTCGCCCGGCAGATCGAGATTCCCGCCGTATTGCCGCCGATTGCCGTGCGATCGGCTTTCGGAGGCCTCGGCATCTACCGACTATCCGCCGCACTCGGCGCCCGTTACTGCGGCCTCGACAGCGCCAGCCGCGAAGTCTCGGAACATGTCGCCTTCAACGAGGCGATCACGCGATCGGGCGGCGAGCTCTGCATTTTTCCGCCCCTCCAGGTGCGTGCGCCCGAGCAGCATCTCTATCGGTCCTCGGAGTTCAGCCGGCGCTGGCGCCTCGCCATGTTGGCGCGGCGCGGCGCCGAAACGCTGCGGCCGCCGTGGCGGAGGTTCTTCCCGCTGTCATGAGAGCCTTGATCATCGACCCGGCGCTCCGTTCCAAGGGAGGGCATCACTACAACGCGGTCTTACGGCTGCAGCGCGAAATGTCGAAGCTCGGCATCGCCTTCTCATGCCTGGGATCGGCTTATGCCGACCGGGAGGTCGTGCGCGATCTCGGCTGCAAGCCGGCCTTCACCAAGTCGGTGTACGGCCGGGATTACGCCGATGCCGGCGAGTTCGCCCGCAACGTCGCGGAGACAGGCCGGCAACTGTCGCAGGCGCTGCGCTGGGCCCCTGCGGCCGATCTTCTCATTCTTCCCTGTTGCGACCAGGTCCTGGCCATGGCCGTGGCGCGGTATCTGAAGCGGCGCAGACTGGGGTCCGCACCGCACGTCTTGCTGTGGTTGCTGTACGGACCGCACCACAGGACGGCGACGGACGATCCGTCCGCCGCCGCGGCGAATATCGAATGCAGCGAGGCCTTCGCCAACCTCAGGGCCAGCCTGAACACAGGCGCCGGAAGCGAACGACGCCTGCAGGCGCATTGCGAGACTCCGGCGATGGCCGCGTTCTACCGCGCGCTTCTCGATCTCGATATCGAGATCACGCCCGGCCCGGGCCTCGTGCTGGCCGGCCAAACCGTCCGGGCCGAAAAGCCGGGCTCTGCGGCGACCGTCGTCTGCACCGGATTTGCCAATCGGCCCAAGGGCTACCGGCTGCTGCCGGCCGCGATCGAGCATGTGCTTCAATGTCATCGCCACGTCACGTTCCTGGTGCACGGCATCGTGGACGGATCGGATGCCGAGGACGAACAATCGACATTCGACCGGCTGTCAGCCTTGGGCAAACGGGTCGTGGTTCGCCAGGACGTGCTCGCCGAAGAGGAATACGCGGCGTGGCTCGCCCGGGCGGACCTGGTGCTGCTGCCCTATGACCGGCATGTCTACAAGACGCGCGGGTCCGGCGTGTTCACCGAGGCCCAGCGCCTCGGCATTCCCGTCATCGCCACCGAGGGATGCGCCTTCGCCCAGCCGGCCTTCGAGGGCGGATGGGGCGTCGAGATCGCCGACTATACGAGCGACGGCGTGGCCCGTGCCGCGCTGGCGGCGCTCGGTCGCCTGGAGGAACTCTCCGCCCGCGCCGGTATCGCCGCCCGCGCGGCCAGCGACACCCTCGACATCGTGCTCGGCGACGCTGTCGACGCTGTCCGGATCCGGGCGGCTGCAGGTCTCGCCGGCAGGGCCAGACGCCTTATCGGGCGAATTTTTCGCGCCCGGCCGTTTGCGATTCCCGATGCATAATTGAGCCTTATGCTGCAGTCTTAGCGTGCAAGATGACATTGCTGAAAGGAACCCTCGGGAGCTCGATGGCAGTAGCAAGCCCTTCAGCAGCGAATCCGGCGGCCTCACGGGCAGCTGCCGGCCATCGCTGGCTGCGCCACGGACCACGGTCGCCCTTGTCGACGGCGCTGGCCGATTGCCGCCACGCCTTGGTCGGCGTCGGCCTGTTCAGCGCCGTGCTCAACATGCTGCAACTGACCGGGCCGATCTTCATGCTCGAAGTCTACGACCGGGTCATACCGAGCCGCAGCATCCCGACCCTGGTGGGCATCAGCATCCTGGCGGCGGTCATGTTCAGCTTCCAGGGCCTTCTCGACATCGTCCGCGGCCGCGTCCTGGTGCGAATCGCGGGTTCGATCGACGAGACGCTGAGCCAGCGCGTCTACGATGTCGCCGCCAGGCTGCCCTTGAAGGCGCTGACGCCGCCGGGCTACCAGCCGCTGCACGATCTCGACCGCATCCGTTCGTTCATGTCGACAGTGGGCCCGGCGGCGCTGTTCGATCTGCCGTGGATGCCGCTCTATCTGGCGATCTGCTTCCTGTTCCATCCCTTGATCGGGATAACGGCGACGGCGGGCGGAGTGATCCTCGTGACCATCACGCTGTTGACCGAGTTTCTAAGCCGTCAGCCGGCGCGTGAAGCATCCGGCCTGGCCGACAGCCGGATGGCGCTGGCGGAAGCCAGCCGCCGCAACGCCGAGGTCGTTCAGGCCATGGGCATGTCCGGACGGCTGGCCTTCCGCTGGAGCGACTACAACCGGCGCCATCTCCGGGCGCAGCAGCGCGTGGCCGACATCACCGGCGGGTTGGGCGGGCTTTCGCGAGTCCTGCGCATGGCGCTGCAGTCGGCGGTCCTCGGGATCGGCGCCTATCTCGTGGTCAATCAGCAGGCGTCGGCCGGCATCATCATCGCGAGCTCGATCCTGACGTCGCGCGCTTTGGCCCCTGTCGAGGTGGCGATCGCCAACTGGCGCGGCTTCGCCGCGGCGCGCCAGAGCTGGCGGCGCCTCAACGGCTTGCTCGGCATGCTGCCGGCCGACCAGGCGCGCATGGAGCTGCCGAAACCTGCCGCGTCGCTCAGCCTCGAAGCGGTGAGCGTGAGCCCGCCCGGCACCCAGCGGCTCGTCGTCCAGGGTGTCACCTTCCAGCTCAAGGCGGGCCAGGGGCTGGGCGTGATCGGCCCCAGTGCGTCGGGCAAGTCGTCCCTGGCGCGGGCCATCGTCGGCGTTTGGCCGACCGCCCAGGGCAAGATCCGAATCGACGGCGCCGCCCTCGATCAGTGGTCGGCGGAAGCTCTGGGGCCGCACATCGGCTATCTGCCACAGGACATGGAACTGTTCGGCGGCACCGTGGCGCAAAACATCTCGCGCTTCGATCGCGACCCATCGGCAGACGCGGTGATCGCCGCGGCCAAGGCGGCCGGGGTGCATGACTTGATCCTGGGCTTGCCCGATGGCTACGAGACCCAGGTCGGCGAAAGCGGCGATGCCCTGTCGTCGGGCCAGCGCCAGAGGATCGGCCTCGCCCGGGCGCTCTACGGCGAGCCGTTCCTGGTCGTTCTCGACGAGCCCAACTCCAATCTCGACCGCGACGGCGACGATGCCTTGACCAGCGCCATGCTCGGCATTCGGGCGCGTGGCGGCGTCGTCGTCGTGGTCGCCCATCGTCCGAGCGCGCTGGCCGGCGTCGACAACGTCCTCGTCATGCTGAACGGACGGCCGCAGGCGGTCGGACCGAAGGAGTCCGTCCTGCGCGAACCGCCACGCGGGCGACCGGGCGAACCCGTGCCGCTGCGCGGCGCTACCCGTTCACAGGAAGGTGCGTCTTGAGCGGCAAAAATCCTTTTCATCAGTCGCTCCGGCGCCATCTTTTCGTGGGCCTCGCCGCCGTCCTCGTCGTAGGCGGCATCGTCTTCGGATGGGCGAGGCTGACCGAGATCTCCGGCGCCGTGATCGCACCGGGCAAGCTCGTCGTCGATTCCAACGTCAAGAAGGTGCAGCATCCGACCGGCGGGGTCGTCGGCGACTTGCGGGTCAAGGATGGCGACCACGTCAAGAAGGGCGATATCGTGGCCCGCCTCGACGAGACGCAGGCGCGCACCAACCTCGCCATCGTCACCAAGGCGCTCGACGAGCTGGCGGCGCGCCAGGCGCGCGACGAGGCCGAACGCGACGGCGCGGACAAGGTCACGTTTCCCGCCGAGCTGCTGTCGCGCCGCAACGATCCGGAAGTCGCCCAGGTGGTAGCGAGCGAACAAAGGCTGTTCGAGATCCGCCAGGCCGCCCGCGCCGGGCAAAAGGCCCAGCTCCTGGAGCAGGTCGATCAGCTCCGCCAGCAGATCCAGGGCAATGTCGAGCAGGAGCAGGCAAAGGCCAAGGAGATCGACTGGATCCAGCAGGAGCTGGCGGGCGTGCGCGGGCTGTGGAAGCAGAACCTGGTGCCGTTCAGCCGCGTGACCACGCTCGAGCGCGACGGCGCCCGCCTCGAAGGCGAACGCGGCGCGCTGATCGCCGCGATGGCGCAGGCGCGCGGCCGCATCGCCGAGACCCAGCTCAAGATCATCCAGATCGACGAGGATCTGCGCACCGATGTCGGCAAGGATCTCGCCGAAATTCGCGGCAAGAAATCCGAGCTGGTCGAGAAGCGGGTCGCGGCCGAGGACCTGCTGAAGCGCATCGATCTCATCGCCCCCCAGGACGGCAAGGTCTTCCAGCGGTCCGTGCACACGGTGGGCGGCGTGATCCAGGCCGGCGAGGTGGTCATGCTGGTCGTGCCCGACAGCGACGCCCTGATCATCGAAGCCAAGGTGCAGCCCACCGACGTCGACCAGATTCATCTGGGACAGAAGGCGGTCGTGCGGTTCTCCGCCTTCAACCGCCGTACGACGCCCGAATTGAACGGCGAGGTGATCGAAATCGGCGCCGACGTCACGCAGGACGACAAGCGCAACGAAAGCTACTACTCGGTCAGGATCCAAATCCCCGACAGCGAGCTCGCGCGCATGGAGGGATTGCGCCCCGTGGCGGGCATGCCGGTCGAGGCCTTCATCGAGACGTCGCCGCGAACCGTGATGTCGTATCTCGTGAAGCCGATGCTCGAACAGGTCGACAGGACGTTTCGCGGACGTTAGGCGGCGGGATCGAGCTGCTGCCGGCGCGACGCCCAATTGGCATTCAGCAAGGCCGTTGGGTCGTTGGCCCGGTCGAACCCAATGCGACGTTGATCGTGAAGTTGTAGGCCGCCGAGCCGCCCGTCAGGGGCGCCGAGCCGCTGCGGTCGCTTTCGTAATCGAGAAATGTCGAGTTCGGCAGCTCGGTAGAGGAAATCGGCATCGCGGGAGGCTCTTAGGCTCGGTGGTCGGACAACTATCTGTAGCGTCTCCGCGGTTGCGATTGCCCAGCGCCCGTTGATCAAGCCACGCCCTCGGCACAGTATTTGCGTCTCCCTCGGCCATCCGGGCCGGGGCAGCACAATCGTGGAGAGCGCAGCAGTGACCACCAAACCGTTTCATCTCGCGTGGTTCTTGCAAGGATCGAGCGTGCAGGCCTGGGGCGAGCCGTGGACCGGACATATCGGCCAGACCTGGATGATGCCCGAGCTGTTCCTGAACATGGCGCGCACCCTGGAACGCGCCTGCTTCGACTACATCCTGCTCGAGGACTCCTCCTATGTCGGGGAGAGTTTCGGCGGCTCGACCGAGATCTACCTCAAGAACGGCATCGCCGTACCGCGCCAGGACCCCTCGGTGGTGGCGGCGCTGATGACGCAGGTGACGTCGCGCATCGGCATCGTTCCGACGTTCGGCACCTACGCCTATCACCCCTACCTGCTGGCGCGCCTGGTGGCGACGCTCGACCAGGTGTCCGGCGGACGCATCGGCTGGAATGCCGTGACCGGCAGCTCCGATTTCGCGGCGATGAACTTCGGCATGCAGGGCATGCCCGACCATGACCTGCGCTACGACATGGCGGACGAATACATGGAGGTCTGCCGCGGCCTGTGGGGTTCGTGGGAACCGGGCGCGATCATCGCCGACCGCAAGAACGGCGTGCTGGTCGATCACAGCAAGGTCCACGCCGTCAATTACAACGGCAAGTACTTCAGTACGCGTGGCCCCCTCAACTCGGGCCCGGCGCCGCAGGGCCAGCCGGTCATCGCCCAGGCCGGCGGCTCGCCGCGCGGCCGCAAGTTCGCCGCCGCCCATGCCGACACCATCGTCGTCAATGCCAAGGGCATCGAGGCCATGCGCGCCTATCGCGACGATGTGCACAAGCACATGGTCGCGCAGGGCCGCAAGCCTTCCGACTGCAAGGTGCTGTATCTCATCAATCCGATCCTGGGCGAAACCATGGAAGAAGCGCAGGAGCGCAAGCGCAAGCGGGCCTGCCTCGCCATGGAGCACATCGAAGAGCGGCTGGCGCATTTCGGCAAGGTGACCAACATCGACTTCGCCAAGTTCGATCTCGACAAGCCCCTGCCCGATCACGTGACGACCAACGGCCATCAGCTGAACCTCGAGCAGTTCCGCGCGATGGCCAAAGGCCGCTCGATCCGCGAGACCATGGCGAGCTTCAATGCCGTCGACCTGTCCGTGGAACTCGTGGGCACGCCCGACGCCGTTGCCGCGCGCATGGGCGAGGTCATGCAGGAGGTGGGCGGCGACGGCTTCCTGTTCTCCATGCCCAACGTCAACCGCCGCACCCTGGCGGAGATCGAGGATGGGCTGATCCCCGCGCTGCAGGACCGCGGCCTCATGCGCAAGGCCTACGAGCACACGCAGTTCCGCGACAATCTTCTGGCGTACTGATCCACTCCGAGCACGAAGGCAGGCAATCATGCGCAAACATCGTTTGAATACCCCGTTCGGCCGCCGCACCGCCTTGGGGCTTCTGGGCACCGGCCTGGCTGCGCCATTCGTCCGTCCCGCGAACGCACAAGCCGCGTGGCCCGAGGTCACCTCCATCCCGGATGCGCTGAAGGGCACCGGCGAGGTGCGCATCGCCACCTTCGGCGGCACCATGCAGGAGACGCAGCAGCGCGCCTATTTCGAGCCGTTCGAGAAGCTTTCAGGCATCAAGGTGCGGGCGTTCCCGGGCTCCGACCCGACCAAGGTCAAGGCCATGGTCGAGACCGGCAACGTCGAATGGGATATGGCGCAGCTCAGCCGCGGTTCGATCATGAACCTGCAGAAGCGTGGCGACTACTTCGAGAAGATCGACTACGACCTCGTCGATTCTGGCGTCGATGCGGCCTATCGCTTCGAGTACGGGCTGGAAATGCTGGTGTGGGCGCAGGTGCTGGCCTACCGCACCGACGCCTTCAAGGGCGCCGTGCCGAAAGGCTGGGCCGATTTCTGGGACACCAAGAAGTTCCCCGGCGACCGCGCCATGGTCGGCACCAGCGCGGGCGGTTGGCCCGAGATGGAGTTCGCGCTGATGGCGGCCGGCGTGCCGCCCGAGAAGGTCTATCCCATCGATATCGACAAGGCTTTCGCGAGCTACGACAAGGTCAAGAAGGACGTCATCAAGTGGTGGGATACAGGCGCCGTGCCGATCCAGCTTCTGACCGACCGCGAGGTCACCATGACGACCGTGTGGAACGGCCGCATGGCGGCGCTGCAGGCGGCGGGCGTTCCCGGCGAGATCAGCTGGAGCCAGGGCCTGCTGAAGCGCGACGCCTGGGGCATCCCGAAGGGCGCCAAGAACAAGGTGAACGCGATGAAGTTCGCGGCCTACTCGACGATGGCGATTCCGCAGGCCCGCGTCGCGCTCGGCATCCCCTACGGCTCGGTCAACAACAAGTCGAACGAGTACATCCCGGCCGAGCGACTGAAGGTGCTGCCGAGCGCGCCCGACATCAAGTCGCAGCTCGTGAACTACGACTACGATTGGTGGATCGACAATCGCGAAGCGGTCGTCAACCGGTTCAACACATGGCTGCTGAGCTGACGGCGATGGCGGGAGCCGGCCGCGGCGCCTCGGTGTCGCTGACCGACCTCGAGAAGCGCTACGATCGCGTAGCCGCGGTGGCCGGCGTCTCGCTCGACATCCAGTCGGGCGAATTCTTGACGTTGCTGGGACCGAGCGGGTCGGGCAAGACGACGACCCTCATGATGATCGCGGGCTTCGAGATGCCGACCGCCGGCGACATCGCCATCGACGGCAAGTCGGTGGTCGCCATGCCGCCCTACCGCCGCAACATCGGCATGGTGTTCCAGAACTACGCGCTGTTTCCCCATCTCACGGTCGCCGAGAATATCGGCTTCCCCCTGAAGCAACGCAGCGTCGCCAAGGCGGAGCGGGCGAAGCTAGTTAGCGAGGCGCTCGAGCTGGTCCATCTGCCAGGCTATGGCGAGCGCTATCCGCGTCAGCTCTCCGGCGGTCAGCAGCAGCGCGTGGCACTCGCCCGCGCCATCGTCTTCAAGCCGCGCCTTCTCTTGATGGACGAGCCGCTGGGCGCCCTCGACAAGCAGCTGCGCGAGAACCTGCAGCTCGAGATGCGCCGCCTGCATGCCGATCTCGGCATCACCTTCATCTATGTCACGCACGACCAGGAAGAAGCGCTCACCATGTCGGACCGCATCGCCGTCATGAACGAGGGCCTGGTGGCGCAGGTCGGGCGGCCGGAGGATCTCTACGACCGGCCGAGCAGCCGCTTTGTCGCCGGCTTCATCGGCGAGTCGAACTTCCTGCCCGCCATCGTGCGCGGCATCGAGGACGACATCGTCGTGGCCGAGTGCGACGGCGCGCTGCTGCGCGCCCTCTGTCCCGGCCGGCCGGCCGCGGGCGACAAGGTGATGCTGACGACGCGGCCGGAGCGCCTGCACTTCAGCGATGGCGCCTGGCAGTCGCCCTCGTCCTCGGGCGCGCCGCAGAACCGCCTCAGCGTGACGGTGACCGAGGCAGTGTTCGCCGGCGAACGCTGCCGCTACATGCTTCAGGCCAGCGACGGCACCGCCATGGTGCTGAAGGAGCCGTCGAGTGCCGCGATCCGGCGGCGTACGGTCGGCGAGCAGGCGGAGATCGCCTGGTCGGTCGCGGATACGATCCTTGTCTGAGGTGATCGAATCCGTCGTCGACGACCGTGGGCCTCGCTGGGGGCGCGCCACTCCAGTGGCGCGATCTTCTTCTGGCGCAGCAAAGACGCGCGACTGGAGTCGCGCGCCCCCAGCCTTGATTCCGTTGATGCTGGCGGCGCCGCTGCTCCTCTTCATGCTGGCCTTCTACGCCCTGCCGGTCGCCACGATGCTGATGCGCAGCGTCTCCGATCCGGTCTGGAGCCTGTCGCACTACGCGGGGCTCGCCGACGACGCGGTCTTCCAGAAGGTCTTCTGGAATACGCTCTACACCTCCGTGATCGTCACGCTGGGGGCGCTGCTGCTGGGCTATCCGGTGGCGCTCGCCCTGGTGCGCACGCGGCGCTGGGCGCCGCTCATCCTGATCCTGATCCTGCTGCCCTTCTGGACCAGCGTTCTGGTGCGCAGCTACGCCTGGATGGTGCTGATGGGACGGCATGGGCTGATCAACGAGGCGCTGCTTGCCGCCGGCCTGCTCGAGCGGCCGCTGCGCATCCTCAACACGCCGCTCGCCACGCAGATCGCGATGATCCACATCCTGCTGCCCTACATGATCCTGCCGATCGCCAATGCGCTGCGGCAGATCGATCCTTCGCTCGCACGCGCGGCGTCGGGGCTGGGCGCCACGCCGTTTCGGACCTTCCGGCAGGTGATCCTGCCGCTTTCGATGCCGGGCGTCGCCGCGGGCGTGCTGCTGGTCTTCGTGCTGGCGCTGGGCTTCTACATCACACCCGCCATGGTCGGCGGCCCGCGCGAGATCACGCTGTCGATGCTGATCGCCCAGCAGGTCGACCAGCTCAACTGGGGCTATGCGGCGACCTTGTCCGCCGTGCTGCTGGCGACGGCGCTCGCCATCATCGCCGCCTGCTATCGCCTGCCCGGCATCGGCAACGCCTTCCGGATGAACACGCGATGACGGCGGCGCGGTTCCTACCGGCGACAGTGGTCGGGCTGATCCTGCTGTTCCTCGCCTTCCCCATCGTCGTCGTGGTCGTGGTGTCGTTCTCGTCGGCGACCTACCTCACCTTCCCGCCGCCGGCCTTCGATTTGCGCTGGTACAGCGCCTATTTCGGCAGCGAGGACTGGCTGCGGCCGACCTGGCTCAGCCTTTGGGTCGCCGCCGCGACCGTCGTGCTGGCGACGTTGCTCGGCACGCTGGCGGCGCTGGGCATCGCCCGCCTGCCGCGGGCGCTCCGCATCGTGGCGGCCGGGCTGATCCTCTCACCGCTGATCGTGCCGGTGATCGTGGTGGCGATCGGCATCTACTACGCCTTTTCACGCTACGGGCTGGTCGGCTCGCCGATCGGCCTGGTGCTGGCCCATACCTGCCTCGCCGTGCCCTTCGTCGTGACCAGCGTCAGCGCCAGCCTGGCCGGAATCGACCCGCGGCTGGAGCAGGCGGCGCTCAGCCTCGGCGCCACGCCCGGCGGGACGTTCTTCCAGGTGACGCTGCCGCTGATCCGGCCCGGCGTGCTGGTCGGCGCCTTGTTCGCCTTCATCACGTCCTTCGACGAGCTGGTCGTGGCGCTGTTCCTCTCCGGCTCCGGTGCGGTGACGCTGCCGCGCCGCATGTGGGACGATCTGCGCTTCCAGATCGATCCCACGATCGCGGCCGTCTCGACGCTGACGATCGTGCTGACGGTGCTCCTGATGGGCTGCGCGCATCTGCTGCGCCGGCGCGCCGAGCGCATACGGACGGCCTGAGCTAGCTAGGCGAAGATCTTGCGCATCAGGCGCGAAGGTGCCGCCTCGCGCTGCAGCTGCTCGAAGGTGCATTGGCGCGGCGCCTTGTCGGGCCGCCAGCGCAACAGGCGCGTGCCGTGGCGGAAGCGCTCGCCGGTGACGTGATCATATTGGACCTCGACGACCAGCTTGGGTTTTAGCGGCTCCCATTGCGCGCTGCGCTCGGTGGACCAGCGGCTGGGCCCGCCCGGCGCGTCGCCGGTGAAACCCGGGCCGCCGCGCAGCCTCTTCAGCTTGCGCGTCAACGCGGCGCGCTCGTCATCGCCGATCGCCGAGGTGAAGCCCACGTGATCGAGCAAGCCTTGCCCGTTGTAGAGACCGAGCAGCAGCGATCCGACCGAACGCTTGCCGGTGGCGTAGCGAAAGCCGCCGACCACGCAGTCGGCGGAGCGCAGGCACTTGATCTTGAGCATCGCCCGCTCGCCCGCGCGATAGGGCTCGTCGAGGCGCTTGGCGACCACGCCGTCCAGCGCGCCGCCGCCGGCGCGCGCCAGCCAGCGTGCGGCATCGGCCCGCTTTTCGGTGGCGGGCGACAGGCGCAGGCGCGTCTTCTCGCCGAGAGTCGCAAAAAAGCGCTCCAGCGCCATCCGCCGTTCGCGCAGGGCGTGCGTGCCAAGGTCGGTGCCGTCTGGCGCCTGCAGCATGTCGAAGACGATCAGCACCGCGGGCGTTTCGTCGGACAGGCGGCGGATGCGGCTCGCTGCAGGATGCAGGCGCATCTGCAGCGCCTCGAAGGAGAGCGTGGCGCCTGTCGGGATGACGAGCTCGCCATCGAGCACGAAGCGGCGCGGCTCGAGCTTTGCCAGCGCCGCGACGATCTCGGGAAAATAACGCGCCAGGCTCTTGCCCGAACGGCCCAGCAGGTCGACCCGTTTGCCGCTGCGCCTGGCGATGCAGCGAAAGCCGTCCCACTTCGGTTCGTACTGCCAGCCTTCGCCAAGCGGTAGCTGGTCAACCTGCCGCGCCTCCATCGATACCGGCTTATTGGTCCGTGCCGCCATGTAAGACAACGACCCTGTCGAACACCAGTTCCGGCTTGTCCGGCGAGCTGCGCGCGAGCCAGTATGATCCGATATGACACATCCCAAATCAGACAAGCCCCTGCGGCCCGACCTGCAGCAGGTGCACGAGGCTCGCGCCGCCATTCTCGATGACGCCCGCCCGAAGGCGGTGGCGCAGCAGCGCAAGCGCGGCCGCTGGACGGCCCGCGAGGGTATCGCCGCGCTCGTCGATCCCGGCAGCTTCGTCGAATATGGCGGCCTCGCCCGCCCCGCGGTGTCGGGCATGACCGGCGCCGCGGACGGCGTCGTCATGGGCACGGCGCAGATCGACGGCCGGCCGGTCGACCTGCTGATCTACGACTACACGGTCTATGCCGGCACGCAGAGCGCCATCAACCATATGAAGACCACGCGCATGTTCGAGCATGCCGAGCGTCATCGCCTGCCGGTGGTGTGCTGGCTCGACGGAGGCGGGGCGCGGCCGCACGACATGAAGGTCGAAGGCCGCGGCGCCACGCCCACCTTCGTGGTGTTCGCGCGCCTGTCGGGGCTGGTGCCCACGGTCGGCATCCTGCCCGGCCGCGCCTTCGCCGGGCACGCCAATCTCGCCGGCATGTGCGACGTGCTGATCGCCACCAAGGATTCCACCTTGGGCATGGCCGGCCCGCCGCTGGTCGAGGCTGCGCTGGGCGTCAAGCTGACACCCGAGGAGATTGGCCCGGCGTCGGTTCACGTGGCGTCGGGCGTCATCGACGTGCTGGTCGAGGACGAGGCCGAAGCCATTGCGGTGGCTCGCAAGTATCTCGGCTATTTCGGCGGTGCGATTGCGCCGGGCGAGGCGCCCGACGGCACGGCGCTGCGCGATGTCGTGCCGGACAATCCGCGGCGCGCCTACAATGTGCGCAAGGTGATCGACGGCATCGCCGATATCGGCAGCGTGCTCGAACTCAAGGCAGGCTTCGGCCGCGCCGTGGTGACGTCGCTCGTCCGCATCGCCGGCCGCCCGGTCGGCGTGGTCGCCAACCAGCCGATGTTTTTAGCCGGAGCCATCGACAGCCCGGCCTCGGACAAGGCCGCGCATTTCATCCAGCTCTGCGATGCCTTCGACATCCCGATCCTGTCGCTTTGCGACACACCCGGCCTGATGGTCGGGCCGGATGTCGAACGCACCGGCCTGGTGCGCAAGAGCGCGCGCGTGCTCACGGCCTTCGCCAACGCCACCGTGCCGGTGATGACGGTGGTGCTGCGCAAGGCCTACGGCCTCGGCTATTACGTCATGGGCTCGCAACCCCTCAATCCCGCGATCCTGCTCGCCTGGCCGACGGCGGAGTATGGCGGCATGGGGCTCGAGGGCGCGGTCAACATCATCTACAAGGCCGAGCTCGACACCGTTGCCGATGCCGAGGAACGCGCGGCGCTACACAAGCGCCTGACCGATGCGCTGAAGCGCTCGAACACGGCGATCGAGGTCGCCGCCCGCTATCATTACGACGACGTGATCGATCCGGCCGATACGCGCGACATCCTGATCAAGACCCTGGCCACCCTTCCCCCGCCGCCGCCGCGGACGACGCGCAAACGTCTGATCGAACCGTTTTAGGCTGGGCGCGCGCTAAGTCCCGCGATCCGACACCGCGCCGAGATAGGCACGGCGTATAAGGTCGCCGGCGCGGATCGCCTCGGGCGTGCCGCTGCCGATCACCGCGCCGTTCTGCAGCACATAGGCCTGGTCGGCGATGTCGAGCGCGCGCTCGACCATCTGCTCAACCAGCAGGATGGTGGTGCCCGCCGCGCGCAGGCGTTGCAGTACCTCCATCACCTGGTCGACGACGATAGGCGCCAGCCCGAGGGACGGCTCATCGAGCATCAGGAGCTTGGGCTGGCGCATCAGCGCCTGGGCGATCGCCAGCATCTGCTGCTGGCCGCCCGACAGCACGCCCGCCAGCGCCTGTGGCCGCTCGGCCAGCATGGGAAAGAGCTCATAGACGAAATCGTAGCGCTGCCGCTCAACCGTCCGGTCGAGACTCGTGCCGTAGAGGCCGAGCTCGAGGTTGGCGTGCACATTCTGGCGGCGGAACAGGCGGCGGCCCTCGGCGACATGCAACAGCCCGAGATCGATGATGCGGTGCGGCGGTTGGCCCGCGATGTCGCTGCCGGCGAACACGATGCGGCCAGCCGACGGCCGCAACAGGCCGGAGATCGCGCGCAAAAGCGTGCTCTTGCCGGCGCCGTTGCTGCCGACCAGCGCCACGATGTCGCCCTCGCTCACCGCGAGATCGACGCCGCGCAGCACGCCGACATGGCCGTACCCCACTTCCAGGTCGCTCACCTGCAGGAGGCCGTTGGCGCTCACGATACTGCCTGTCCGACGCTGGTGTGCGATCCCATGTAGGCCGCGATGACCTCTTCGTGGGAGAACACCTCGGCCGGCGTGCCCGAGGCCAGCACCGTGCCGCGCTCCAGGACGGTGATGCTGCGGCAGATATTGGCCACCAGCTCGAGATGGTGCTCGACGATCACCACGGTCGTGCCCAACGCGCCGATCGCCGCTATGAGCTCGCCCAGCCGGTCGAGCTCGGCCAGGGACAGGCCCGCCGCCGGCTCGTCGAGCAGCAGCAGGCGCGGCCGGCCGACCAGGGCGCGGGCAATCTCGGCCAGGCGCTGCTGGCCGTGCGGCAGCTCACCTGCCGGCTCCATCGCCCGATCGGCAAGACCGACGAAATCGAGATAACGCAAGGCATCGCCCAGCGAGACCGCCTGCTCGCGCCGCGCCCGCGGCAGGCTGAGCGCCGCCTCTGCCGCGCCCTGGCGCTCGGCCGGAAAGGCGCCGAGCAGCGCGTTATCGAGCACGCTGAGCTGCGGCAACATTCTGGGCGTCTGGAAGGTGCGGCCGACGCCGTTGCGCGCGATGCGGTGCGGCGCCATGCCGACGACGGATCGGCCATCGATCAGGATCGAGCCGCCGTCGATCGGGTAGAAGCCGGAGATCATGTTGAGCAGCGTGGTCTTGCCCGACCCATTGGGGCCGACGATGGCGTGGGTCGTGCCGGCCGCGACGTCGAGGCTAACGCCGGCAAGTGCTGAGACGCCACCGAAACGTTTCTCGACATCCCGCACTGAAAGCGCGGCGCCCTCGACCGGCTGGACCGTCTCGCGCGCCGTTCCCAACGCTGGCGTCGGCAGAATGTTGGAAAGGCCGAGCCGCGTGCGAACGCGCTTCCAGCCGATTTCGATCGCGCCGACCAGGCCGTGCGGCGCGTAGAGCATCAGCGCGAGAAGCGCCACGCCGTAGATCAGCATGCGCCAGCTCTGCAGCGCCGTGAGCAGTTCCGGCACCAGGAAGAACACGACCGCGCCCACCACCGGGCCCCACAGCCGGCCGGCGCCGCCCAGCACCACCATCAGCAGGAAGAAGATCGAGAAGTCGGCGGTGAAATCGTCCGGCGTGACCACCGTTTTCTGGACGGCGAACAGCGCGCCCGCGAGTCCCGCCATCGCAGCGCTCACCACGAAGGCCATCATCTTGATGCGCACCAGCGACACGCCGGCCGCCGTCGCCGCCACCGGATTGTCGCGCACCGCCACCAGCGCACGGCCGAAGCGCGAGCGCAGCAGGTTGGCCATGCCCAGCAGCGCCAGGATGTTGAGCGAGAGCGCCAGCCAGTAGAGGTCGAACGAGGTGAGCGTGTGGCCGAGCAGCGCCGGTTTGGGAATGCCGACGACGCCGGCAAAGCCGTGCGTCAGCTCACGCCATTCCGTCAAAAGGCCGCCCACGACCTCGGCGAAGCCCAGAGTGATCAGGGCGAAGTACCAGGTCGAGAGCCGAAAAGCCGGCAGCGCCATGACCGCGCCGACCGCAGCGGCCGCCACCATGGCCAGCAGCGCCGCCGGCCAGAACGACCATTGATGATCGACCATCGCCAGCGCCACTGTGTAGGCGCCGATCGCCACCAGCGCGCCGTGGCCCAGCGAGACCTGCCCGCCATAGCCGTTCAGCAGGTTGAGCCCGATCGCCACCAGCACATAGGCCGCCATCTGCGTGGCGATGAACAGCCGGTATTCGGTGCCGACCGCGAAGGGCGCGAGATAGAGCGCGAGCGCCAGAGCGAACAGCAGGGCCGGCCGGGTGCGCGGCGAGCCGATCAGCGCGCGCGCCGTATCACCCATGGTGTCAGACCGCCCGCGCCTCGGCGCGGCCGAACAGGCCGTGCGGGCGGATCAGCAGGATCGCCAGCATGACGGCGAAGGTGGCGGCGAGCTGATAGCCGGGCGACAGCAGCGCCGCTGCCACCGCCTCGACGATACCGATGATGTATCCCGCCAACAGCGCGCCACGATTGTTGCCGATGCCGCCCACCGCCGCCGCGGCGAAGCCTTTCAACAGCAGCGACGGACCGAGCCCGGTCGAGGCATAGAGCACGGGTGCCGCGAGCACGCCGGTCAGCGCCGCGACGCCGCCGCCCAGGAAGAACGACCAGCTCGACAGCCGGTTGGGGTTGATGCCACGCAGCAGGGCCGCGTCGCGATCCTCGGCCACCGCCAGCACCGCCTTGCCGCTGCGCGTGCCGTAAAAGGCTTCGACGCCCAGCACCAGCACCACGGTGATCACCATGACCGCGATCTGGTAGGAACTGATGTTGGCGCCCAAAAACTCGAAAGTGTCGGTGCTGAGCGGCGCGGGCGGCCGGACGGCGATCGGGTCGGGGCCCCAGCCGAGGCCGACCAGGTTGGCGAAGATCATCGAGACGGCCAGCGTGGTGATCACCCAGCCATGGCCGGTCGCCGAGCGACTGAGTACCGGCGCGACGGCGATCTTCTCCTCGACCAGCGCCAGCGCCGCCACCGCCAGCATGGCGAGCGCCGCGCCGACAAACCACGGCAGGCCCAACAAGGTGATGAAGGTGGCGCCGAACATGGCGCCCAGCATCACGAGGTCGCCTTGGGCAAAATTGAACACGTTGGTCGGGCGATAGAGGATGTTGAATCCCATCGCCACCAGCGCATAGAGGCTGCCGGCGGTGAGCGCGCCGACCAGCAGGTCGAGATCCATGGGCTAGTACCCTGCGTCGCCGATCGGCGTTGAGGCCCATGCTTCGAGACGCGCGCTGCGCGCGCTCCTCAGCATGAGGTGTTTTTGTTTCAACAAGAGATAGACCTCATCCTGAGGAGGCCGCGAAGCGGCCGTCTCGAAGGATGGCCACAAGCGAGTCCATGATTTTCGGCGCTACTTGGCCATTTCGCGGAAAATGCCCATCGATTTCGGATCCTTGCCCGAGGCCACCGAAGCCAGCGCAATATCATCGATGCCGATCGCGGTGTGGTTCTCGGGCGTGAAGTTGATGGTGCCCAGAAGTCCCTGGTAGCCCTTGATGCTGTCGAGGGCCTTTTTGACCTTCTCCGGCTCGAAGCTCTTCTCGCCTTCGATCGCGACTTTCAGCACATGCAGGAAATCGTAGTACGGGCTGTTGGCCACCGGCACGCCCGAGCCTTTGCCCTCAGGGTAAAAGGCGGCGACCTTCTTGGCGAAGGCCACTTGGCGCGGACCGGGGCTGGTCGTGTCGGTCCACATCAGCGAGCGGTACATCGTGCCGTAGACGTTGGTCAGCGCCTCAGCTGGCACCAGGTCGAACAGCGCGTCGAGGAACAGCCCGTTGTGGCCGGTGATCGGCGGATACCATTTCTGCGCGTTCATGGCATTGAACGCCATGGCAGCGGCCGGCACGCTGGCGATCCAGGCGATCATGCCGTCGATGCCGGCCTTGCGCAGGTTGCCGACATAGGTATTGAGGTCGGGCGCGTTCAACGGATAGACCTCGACCTTCACTGGCTCGAGCCCGAGCTTCTTCAGGGTCGCGCGCGAGGCCGCCGTCGCCTGCTCGCCGAACGCGGTGTTCTCCTGCAGGATGCCGATCTTCTTCAGCTTCATCTTCTCGACCAGATAGCGCACGGCGATCTCGCCCTGCTGATTGGTGTTGAAGGTGCACTGGTAGTGGTACGGATACTTCGTGCCGTCGCCCATCTCTGCGCCGTTGGCGTAGGTCGCCTGGATGATCTTGGCCGGCGTCGTGGTGGCAAGCGACGACAGCGCCTGCGAGCTGCCGGTCGGTCCGGCGATGAAGTTGATCCCCGAGCCTTGCAGCTTCTTGACGATCGCCGGCTCCTTGGCGGGCGAGGCTTCATCGTCTTCCTCGATGCGCGTGATCGGCCGGCCCATGATGCCGCCCGCCGCGTTGATCTCCTCGATGGCGATCAGGCCGCCGATGTAGAGATAGGAGAAGGACGAGGCGAGCCGGCCCGTCGTCGGCCGGACCCAGCCGATGTTGAACGGCTCTGCCGCGTGCGCGGCGCCGGCAAGGCCCAGGCTCGACAGGCCGAAAGCGCCGACGCCCAACCGCCCTGCGGTACGCAGGAAGTCGCGCCGGTCGATGCTGCCGTCGCGCCGCAATCCGAAGGGCGGTCTTTTGTTGTCGGTCATTCGTTTCCTCACCTGTCCGCGTCGGAATTTCGCGTATTGTTTTGTGCTCGCCGAACGCTAGTACGCTTCGTATTCAGACACAACGATGCGACGAGCATGAACGGAGAAAGTTCGCCGATGTCGAGATCCTGGTTCGATCCGCGCGTTCCCTCAGCCGATCTCTGCGTGCTGCGGCCGCTGCTCGATCGTCACGCCGCGGCAACACCCGACAAGGTGTTCGCGCGTTTCGCCGACGGCACCGAATGGACTTACAAACAGACTCAATCGATCGCGCGTCGCACTGCGATTGGACTCGCGGCCCTTGGCGTCGCGCAGGGCGACAAGGTCCTGTCGTGGCTGCCCAACGGACCGGATGCGATTCGCATCTGGTTCGGCCTCAACTATCTCGGTGCGGTCTATGTGCCGATCAATCTCGCCTATCGCGGCGGCCTGCTGGCGCATGTCGTGGCGAATTCCGATGCGCGGCTGATCGTGGCCCACGCCGATCTCTTGGGTCGGCTGGCCGACATCGACCGCGCGGCGCTCACGACCGCGGTCGTGCTGGGCGGCGGTGCCGCACCCGCCGTGCCCGGTCTCGTCGTCCATCCGGCGTCCGCGCTGGAGCCCGGCGACGGCGCAGCACCAACGCTCGCGCGCGAGATCGCGCCGTGGGACATGCAGACCATCATCTACACGTCGGGCACGACGGGTCCGTCCAAGGGCGTGATGTCGTCCTACCTGCAGCTCTATTCGATGGGCACCGAATCGTTCCAGTCCCTGGGCGCCGGCGACCGCTTCATGGTCAACCTGCCGCTGTTCCATGTCGGCGGCACGGCGGCTGTCTACGCCATGCTGGCCCTGGGCGGCTCGATCGCCGTCGTCGAGGCGTTCGACACGGCATCGTTCTGGCGGGTGGTCAGCGAGAGCGGCACCACCTCGTGCGTGCTCTTGGGCGTAATGGCGACGTTCCTGGTGAAGCAGGCACCCGGTCCGCAGGATCGCAATCACACGCTCACCAGCGCCATCATGGTGCCGTTGTGCGAGGATGCTGCCGCGTTCTCCGAACGCTTCGGCTGCGACGTCTACACCGTGTTCAACATGACCGAAGTGTCGACGCCGATACGCTCGGCCAAGAACCCGGCGCCGCTCGGCACCTGCGGCCGGGCGCGGCCCGGCGTCGAGGCGCGGGTCGTCGACGAGAACGACTGCGAAGTGGCGCCGGGCCAAGTCGGCGAGCTGATCGTGCGCACCGACCGGCCGTGGGCGATGAACCACGGCTACTACAAGAACCCTGAGGCGACGGCACGGGCCTGGCGCAACGGCTGGTTCCATACCGGCGATGCCTTCCGTGTCGGCGAAGACGGGCAGTATTTCTTCGTCGACCGCATGAAGGACGCGATCCGCCGGCGCGGCGAGAACATCTCCTCGTTCGAGGTCGAGACCGAACTCTGCGCCCATCCCGCGATCCGCGAGGCCGCCGCCGTCGCCGTACCCAGCGAGTTCGCCGAGGAGGAGGTGCTGGCGGCGGTCGCGCTGGTCGACGGCGCCACGCTCGATCCGGCGGAGCTGATTGCCTTCCTGACGCCGCGCATGGCCCACTTCATGGTGCCGCGCTACATCCGCATCGTGGCGGCGCTGCCCAAGACGCCGACGCAGAAGGTCCAGAAGCATCTTCTGCGCAGCGAAGGCATCACCGCCGACACCTGGGACCGCGAGAAGGCCGGCATCCGGCTGAAGCGCCAACGCCTCTCGGCCTAGAACGGAGCGACCAAGCGACATGACCGTCACGCCTCCCCGCATCCAGGACCTGATCGCCTCCGTCGAGACGGCGCGCGCGGGCCTGCTGGACGATGCCCGCCCCGCCGCCGTCGAGCGCGTGCATGCGCGCGGCCGCCTCAGCGCGCGTGAGCGGCTGGCCCGGCTGATCGACGCGGACTCGTTCCGCGAGATGGGCGCCCTGGTGACGCCCGAGCAGGACGACGACGGACCCGAAGCCTCGGCACGCGCCCGCACACAGACGCCGGCCGACGGCGTCGTGGTCGGCACGGCGTCGATCGACGGCCGGCCGGTCGTGATCTTCTCGCAGGATTTCTCGGTGCATGGCGGCAGCATCGGCAAGCTCGGCAGCGCCAAGACCCAGCGCGCCCTGCAGATCGCCATCACCCGCGGCCTGCCGCTGGTCATGGTGCTGGACGGCGGCGGGCACCGCATTCAGGACGGCCAGGATTCGCGCCACTTCGCCCATGCCAACGGCATGTTCCACAATTTCGCCCGCGCCTCGGGCTGGATCCCGATGGTGGCGCTGATGCTGGGCGCGGGCTTTGCCGGCCCGACCAACTATGCCGGCCTAGCCGACTTCGTGGTGATGGTGCATGGTCTGTCGACCATGGGGCTGGCCGGACCGGCGCTCGTGAAGGCCGCGACCGGCGAGGACACCGACAACATGAGCCTGGGCGGAGCCGACCTGCAGGTCGACCGCGTCGGCCTTGCCGACCTGGGTGTCGACGACGAGGATGCAGCATTCGCCGCCGCCAAGCGCTTTCTCTCCTACCTGCCGAGCAACGCCCGCGCCGAGCGGCCGACGAGCAGCGAGGGCGCCGCACCCAATCGCATCGACGATGCCATCCTCGATCTGGTCCCAACCTCGGCCCGCAAGGTCTACGACGTACGCAAGGTGCTGGCGATGATCGCCGACCCCGGAAGCATGTTCGAGCTGAAGCCGACCTTCGCCGGCAATCTCGTGACGGCCTTCGCACGTCTGGGCGGGCGGCCGGTCGGCTTCATCGCCAACCAGCCGCAGCGGCTGGGCGGCATGCTCGACGCCAACGCCTGCGACAAGGGTGCGCATTTCCTGGCGCTGTGCGACGCCTACGGCCTGCCGCTGGTGTCGTTCATCGACGTGCCGGGCTTCTCGATCGGCTCGGGAGCGGAGCGCACCAATCTCGGCCGGCGCAGCGCCAAGCTGATCTTCGAATGGGGTCATGTCAGCGTGCCGCGCGTCTCGGTCGTGCTGCGCAAGGGCTATGGCCTGGGTTACTTCGCCATGAGCGGCGGCCGCAGCTTCGCCGCCGACGCCTGCTTCGCCTGGCCGACGGCGGAGATCTGCGCCATGTCGATCGAAGGTGCGATCGACGTTGCCTTCCGCAAGGAATACGAGCGCGCGCCCGACCCGCAGAAGCGCCGGCAGGAGATGATCTACGAGACGCGCACCCGCATCGGCGCCCTGCGCGCAGCCGAAGGCTTCGGCGTCGACGATGTCATCGATCCGCGCGACACCCGCCGCCGGCTGATCGAGATCTTCGCCCAGACCCAGGCGCGCCGGCCCAACGACCATCCGCCGAAGCACCGGTCCATCGTTCCGATCTGATCTCAAGACTTGCGGATGGGAAAGTCTCGCACGAGAGGCGTGTCGAGCTTGCTCACGAAAGACGGCGTCACGCCGCCCGGCGCACCCCAGCCGGTGACCTCGTCGCCGAAGAACTCGACATTGGCGGCGACGAACGGCTGTTCGACCACCGGCACATCGACATCCTCATAGATCGCCTGCACCGGACAGACCGAGACGCAGATGCCGCAATTGATGCATTCGTCGGGCTGGATATACATCATGCGGCCGCCCTCGTAGATGCACTCCACGGGACAGACCTTCTGGCAGATGCCATCCTTCACATCGATGCAGGTCGAAGTGACGACGTAGGTCATCAGCGGCCCTGCCACTTCGGCGCGCGCTTCTCGACGAAGGCCTTTACGCCTTCGTCCTGGTCGGTCGACTGCAGGGCGGCGACCAGGGCTGGCAGGCGGAGTCTCTGCGCCGCTTGCGGCGAGAGTCCGGCGCCGTGGCGCACCATCTGCTTGATGGCCTTCACCGACAGCGGCGCACACGCGAGAATGCCGGCGATCCAGCGATCGACCGCCTCGTCGAGGCCGTCTTGCGGCACGACTTCGTTGACCAGGCCGAAGGCCAGCGCTTCGGCCGCAGGCACCCGCCGGCCGGTCAGCAGCATGCCCATCGCCCAGACATGCGGAATGCGTCGCGGCAGGATGGCGATGCCGCCGTCCAGCGCCAGCCGGCCGACGCGCGGTTCGGGCAGGCCGAAAGTCGCCTTCTCGGCGGCCACGACGATGTCGCAGCCCAGCACCATCTCCATGCCGCCGCCCAGCGCATGCCCGTTGACGCGGGCGATCACCGGCACGTCGAGTGTCTCGCGCAACGCCAGGCCGCCGAAGCCGCCCGGTCGCGCCGCCGCCCAGTATTCCAGCCCGGTCTTGTTGCCGCTCTGCTTCATGTCGGCGCCGGTGCAGAAGGCGCGCTCGCCCGTGCCGGTGAGCACGACGCAGCGCACCTGCTCGTCCTGCTCGATGGCCGCCCAGATGCGCATCAACTCGGCTTCCGAGGCCTCGTCGATGGCGTTCATGCGGTCGGGCCGGTCGATCGTCACCCGCGCGACGTGACCCTTCACGTCGAAGCGGATGGTCACGACAGCACCTTGGCCGTGCGCAAGGCGGCGATGCGGTCCGGCGCATAGCCCAGCTCGCCCAGGATCTCCGTGGCGTGCTCGCCGAGCGTGGGCGGCGCATGGCGCAGGCGGAACGCCCCCGCATCCATGGTGATCGGCGAGGCGACCAGTTTCAGCGGCTCATTGCGGCCGCTGCCGTTGACGTCGAGAGACACCACCATGTTGTTCGCGGCGGTCTGCTCCGACGCCAGCGCCTCTCCCAAGGTCTGCACCGGCGCGCACAGGAGATCCTGCTCCTCCAGTTTGGCGAGCCAATGTGACGTCGTGTCGGTCGAGAGCTTGCTGCGAAACAGGCGGTGCAACTCCACCTTGTTCTCCGCCTGCTTGGCGAAGGTGGCGTAGTTCGGGTCGGCCGACAGGTCGGGCAGGCCGAGCGCACGGCAGATGTCCTGCAGCGGATTGGCCTTGAAGGCACCGACGATCACCACGGCGCTGTCGGTGGTCTCGAACACGCCGGTCAGCGGGAAGGCGCCCCAGTTGAGGTCGCGCTTGCGCTGCAGCCACATCGCCGCTTCCTGCATCTGCATGGCGAGCATGGAATCGTAGAGCGAAACCGAGAGCGGCTGGCCGACGCCGGTCTTCTCGCGCTGCATCAGGGCAAGCAGGATGCCCTGCACGAGATGCATGCCGGCCGAGTAGTCGGCGAGCGCCGTGGCATAGACCGAGGTCGGCAGGCTCTGGTCGGGCTTGCGGGCCATCACGCCGGTCAGCGCCTGGGCCAGGATGTCCTGGCCACCTTTGTGCGACAGCGGTCCGCTCTGCCCGAAGCCCGAACCGAAGGCGCAGATGATGCGCGGGTTGATCTTGCTGAGCGCCTCATAACCGAAGCCCATGCGGTCCATGACGCCGGCGCGAAAATTGTTCACCACCACGTCGGCGGTCTTCACCAGGTCGTAGACGATCGCCTTGCCGGCCTCGCCGCGCAGGTCGAGCGCGATCGAGCGCTTGTTGCGGTTGAGGCTCCTGAACACCGGGTTGTTGAGCCCGTCCGGATCGTCGGCCAGCGAGGTGCGCGACAGGTCGCCGGCGCCCGGTCGCTCGATCTTGATCACGTCGGCGCCGTAGTCGGCCAGCATCTGGGTGGCGCACGGCCCCATCATGACCTGCGTGAAGTCGAGCACCTTGATGCCGGTGAGCGGCTGGGCGACGGCGCTCATTCCGCGGCCCTCAGCACGGTGGCGTTGGCGGCAGGCCGATCGCCCGGATCGGCGCCGCGGGCACGCAGGCGCGCCTGCAGCTTGCCGACATCGACGCCGTCCAGCGCCACCCCGGCTTCCAGCGCCAGCGCCGCCGCCTCGCCCGCGGCCTCGCCCATCGCCATGCAGGGCGGGATCTCGCGCGACATGCGCTGGGCCGACGAGGTCGCCGAATAATGCCGGCCGGCGACGACCAGCCCCTTCACGTCGCGCGGCAGCAGCGAACGGTAGGGCGTATAATAGTCACGGCCGCGCGCCACGCTGTCGGCGAAGTGCCGGCGTTCGCTCACGTCCTCCTTGGTCACGACATAGAGCCCTTCCAGCAGGCGCGTCTGCCGGATGCCGAGCTGCGGCGCCACGTCGACCACGTAGCAGTCGCGGAAGCCCGGCATCTTCGCGTGCAGGAACTCGAGCAGCGTGGCGATCCGCTTGCGGCCCTCGAAGTCGGCGCGGGTGAGATCGTCGACCTTGAGGCCGTCGTAATTGGCCATGTGCGGGCAGTTGCACCACACGACGCCCGGCAGCGGCGTCTTCAGCCACCATTTGTCCCACGAGCCGCCGATGGTGCGCTTGGCTTCACGGTCGATCGCCTTGAAGGCTTCCGGTTCCTCGTACTCGAAGCGCTCGGCCTCCTCGACGTTCACGCCGCCCAGGCGGAACACCGTGGTGACGATATAGGCGCCCTCGATGAACGGCGCGCCGGCCGAGGCTGCGACGTCGAGGTCGCCGGTAGCGTCGACGACGATCTTGCCCAGGATGGCCTGGCGACCCTCCTTGCTCTCGCAGACGACGCCCTTGATGGCGCCGTCCTCGACGATGGCGCGGCTGAACCAGCTGTGCAGGCGGAGATTGATCTTGGCCTCGGCGATCATCTCGTTGGACACGCGCTTGAAACCGTCGGGATCGAAGGCCGCGGCATAGACGATGGGCTGCGGCTTCAGGTGCGAGGTGAAATCGAATACGCCCCAGCGCGACCACTTGCGCCACATCGCTGAATCGGAGCGGCGGTCGGCCTCGGGCGGTGTCACGGCCAGACCGAGCCGCTCCAGGCGCGCGATAAGGTTGGCGCAGAGGCCACGCACGGCGATCTCCTGGCCGTTGCACATGTCGTCGAGCACCAGCACCATGCCGCCGGAGGCCAGCCCACCGAGATAGGGATAGCGCTCGAGCAGGGTGACGCTGAGCCCATTGCGCGCGCCGGCCAGGGCCGCGGCGATGCCGGCCGGGCCGCCGCCCACCACGACGAGGTCGGACGATGCTGCGACGGGCACGCGGCCGGAAGGCTCGGTGACGAATTCAGGAGTAGCGGTCATGGGACGCTCCTTTTCAGGTGTTGTGCGGCACGTTCCAGCGCAGCACGCGTCGCTCGATGAGCGAGATCACCCCGAAGAACAGTGCCGAGAAGGTCGAGCCGACGACGATGGTGGCGTAGAGCAGCGGCGAATCGAAATTGTAGGTCGACTGGATGATCAGCGCGCCGATGCCCTTGGTCGAGCCGATCCACTCGCCGACGATGGCGCCGATCACCGCCGTGGAGGCGGCGATCTTGAGCGCCGAGAACAGGTAGGGAAGCGCGTTGGGCACGCGGATGCGCAGGAACACCTCGCGCGGCGTGGCCGACAGGACACGCATCAGCTCGAGCTGCTCGGAGCGCACGTCGCGCAGGCCGCGGGTCATGTTCACCAGGGTCGGGAAGAAGCAGATGATGGCGGCGATGGCGATCTTGGGCTCCATGCCGTTGCCCAGCAGCAGCACCAGGATCGGCGCCTTGGCGACGACCGGGATGGTGTTGACCATCACGGCGATGGGAAACAGCGCCTCCTCCATGGTCTTGCGGTAGACGAATGCCGCGGCGAGGCTGATCGCCGCCAGGTTCCCCAGCATGAAGCCCGACACCGACTCGATCGCCGTCGGCAGCAGGTTGGTCATCAGCATGTCAAAGCGCGTGTAGAGCACTTGCGCCACCGCCCACGGCGAGGGCGCGATGAACGGCTTTATGTCGAAGATCTCGACCGCCTGCCACCACACCAGCAGGAAGACGATCACCGCGGCGACCGGCAGCAGGCGGCCGCGCCAAGCGAGATAGCGCCGGCGGGCGGCGAAGCGCGCCTGGGCCTCGGCGTCCTCGACGAAGCCGCCGGCCATGGTGACGGGTTCGGCGTGGTTGGCCATCAGCAGGTCTCCAGCACGCGGCGGAGATGGCCGGCCAGCGTCACGAACTCCGGTGTCTCGCGCATGGCGAGGTGCCTGGGGGTCGGCAGCGTCACCGGCACCAGTTCGCGCACGCGGCCGGGTCTGGCCGCCAGCAGCAGGACGTTCTGGCCGAGGAAGGCCGCCTCGTAGATCGAGTGGGTGACGAACACGATCGTGGTGCCGGTCGACTCCCAGACCTGCAGCAGCTCTTCGTTCAGCCGATCGCGCGTGATCTCGTCGAGCGCCCCGAACGGCTCGTCCATCAGCAGCAGACGGGGACCCGAAACCAGGGCGCGGGCGATCGCCACGCGCTGGCGCATGCCGCCTGAAAGCTCGTGGGGATATGCCGTCTCCCAGCCGGTCAGGCCGACCAGCGCGAGCAGCTCCTGCGGCGCGCGGGCGCCAGGCAGCGCCTTGCCGCCGCCGACCTCGAGCGGCAGCGTGACGTTCTCCATGACGCTGCGCCACGGCAGCAGGGCCGCGTCCTGGAACACGAAGCCGATCTCGCGATTCTGCCGCGCCGTCGCCGGCACGTCGCCCAGCACCGTGATCCGCCCGCTGGTGGGATCGATCAGATCGGCCATCACGCGCAGCAACGTCGACTTCCCGCAGCCCGAGGGTCCGAGCAACGTCAGGAAGCTGCCGCGCGGGATGGTCAAATCGATGTTCTCGAGCGCCGTCACGGTGCCACGCTCGGTCGTGAAGCGCACCGTGACGCGCTCGCAGACGACGGCGTCGGCGCTGGCCGCCGGTGCCGGATCCCTGCGCGCGAGCGCGACGGCCATCGATGCTCAGCCCACCTTGGCGCGCACGCTCTTGGTGGCGTCGAGGATCTTGGTGGTCATGACGTCCGCGAGCTTGGGCGCGCCGGCGGTGAACTGCTTCAGCTCGTCATACAGCGTGATCTGCTCCTGCCACACCGCCGGATCGAACGCGCCCCAGCCGTTGGCCTGGGTGTTGGCGTTGAAGGCGAAGGTGAGGAGTGCCTTGCTGCCCTCGATCTCGTCGGCGAGCGTGAGGTTGGGATATTCCTTGATCAGGAACGCCACGGCCTTCTCCGGGTTCTTGAGCGCGTATTCCCAGCCGCGCGAGGCGGCGCGGGTGTAGGCCGCCAGCATGTCGGCCTTCTTCTCGATCGTGTCCTTGGTGGCATAGTAGGGCAGCGCATAGAGCCGCACGCCGGCATCCCACAGGCGCAAATCGATGCGGTCCGGGCCGAGCGGCTTGAGGGTCGTAGTGTTGGTGATCCAGCCGCTCACCAC
>Ga0193726_1000660_pt1 | contig 33832 bp, 25 predicted proteins | sample H2c1metaG_FD_144928 | JGI IMG/M metagenome (GOLD analysis project Ga0193726, IMG submission 144928) | Soil microbial communities from a riparian zone of the East river system, Colorado, United States - H2c1 | ecosystem: Environmental > Terrestrial > Soil > Riparian zone | place: USA: East River... | reverse complement strand
ATTGAGAGTCTTCATGCCAGATCCTCGGCTTTCACTTCAAAGAACCGTGCGATGATCGCCGCGGTTTGCTCCCAATCGCGCTTCTCGGCTTCGAGGAGCTTATGCCCCGCACGCGTCAGACGATAAAAGCGGGCACGCCGGTTGTTCTCAGAAGGTCCCCAGTCCGACTCAACCGCGCCCTCCTGTTCCAGCCTCAGCAGTACGGGGTAGAGAGTGCCCTGGTTAACGAAGAGCTTGTCGCCGCTGATCTGCTCGATCCGCCGGGCAATGCCGTACCCGTGCTGGGGTCCGAGCACGTCAAGCGTTTTCAGCACCATCAGGGCCAGCGTCCCCGGTTGCACGTCCTTCTTGGTTTTCATGAACATTTGGCATCACCACCTCTGACATTTTGGCTACCAACAGGAGAATGGCACATTCCCATTGGGAAAGCAACAGAAGTTGAGTTCAGGCCAACTCGCTCATCCAGCGCGTCTGCGATCCGCGAATCGCAAGCGTACGATTTTTTACGTTTGGTGTGGTGACCCCTTTGGGGGCGGAGATCGCCGCCGCTTTTCTCCTCGGCTCGACCATGCTGCTGCTCTGGCAAGAACGCGAACCAATCATCAGCCTGTTCTGGCGAGACCAGCCCAGCGAGACTGGAATGAAAAAGAAAACACAAAAAGTTGCTCTCGCAATCGTTGTGCTTTTGGTCTTAGCTCAGGTGTTTGTGTTCGCGAAATATGCGGCACGTTGAGAACGGCGGATAGATCTGCAGTCCGTTGGCCTACGATTTTTGACGTTTGGTGTGGTGACCCCTACGTAACCGTCGTTCCATTCGCGCTTTGCGCCACCAATATGTCGCTGAATTGCTGCGACGGGAGAAGATCTTCACCGAGATATTTGTCCCGGATGGCTCCCATCCCTCTGGACAGAGGACGTTGGGTCAGATCGAGCACCCGAGTGAGATCAAATCCAACAGCGAATACGACGCGAGGGTACTTATCGACATTGATGAGAGCGGCGCCTCCCAACCGCTTCTTTCGGCCCGTGACCTCGCTGGTGGCGACAGCATCGGACTCAGACAAGTAGACGGCAGCGGTGCCCGGCGAAGCAAAGCGGCCACCGTGAGCCGCGGCTCCTGCCCCGTCAAGGACTATCTCGGGTCTCATGAAGGTATAGCTGACGCTCCGAAAGTAAACACCCCGGTGCGGCTTGGCCCTGTCGGTCCAAGCCGCAATCAGATCGAGTTCGCTTCGTCTCAACGTCAAACAGGCTGCCCTTCTCCGAGTCGCAGGAATTCAACGATGATATCTCGCATCTTCCCGTCCACGATTGCTTGAGCAGGCGTTTGGTTCCGGATTGCCGGCAGGGGTGTCTGCAGCCACTCCTGTTCTTTCGGCGCGATCACAAACTCGTCCATCAATTGCAGAAGTTCCTTGAGATCTTGGGTCTTCTTGGCCATCTGGCTTGTCCCTATCCCACTCTCCCAATTTTGAATCGTTCGGGGAGCGACATTCAGGGCCTTCGCCATTTGTTCTTGGGTAAGCCCCAATCGTTTTCGGGCGACGGCCAAATCAACCTCGCCCTGGGCGTCCTGCACAGGGTGTGCGATTACATTTCGCAACCGCAAGATTTGTTTCAGATGTTGGAAGTTGAACGCCCAGTCTGTTTTAGCGACGCACTCCTTCCCAACCATTTGTCCCCATCGAAAGGCCAAGCTCGAGGAGTCGTGAGGCATGTAGAACAAAAGGAATTCAACTTTCGTACTCTTGAAGCACTCCAGAAAAGAGATATGGTCTTTCCTCGGTTCAGAATGTTTCAGATAGACGACCGACACCTTGCTTTTCGGCACATCCTCAGAATGGCAGGTCTTGGGGATGGGGCGTATTGCCGCTTCGAAATGCGAGAAGAGATCTTTGGCTTCAGCCAGTACGCTGGCGTCAGCCCAAACAGTTAACTCTTGTCTGTGAGCTACGGTTTCCATGGGAACCCTCCACAATTTCGAGTGTATCACGCATTTCTGCGTGATACACGCAAAATTGAGTTAGGCTGAGGTTGCATGCATGGTTGTCGTTGGTATGAACTATTCGCATTTAGGAAAGATCGTTAAGACCCTCCAGCGAAAGGAGATTCATGATTCGTACCGTCGCGGGCCTTCTTGACTCGCTGAAGCACCACGAAATGGAGATCATTGCGCGATCAGGCATCCGCCATGCCCCAACGATCGGAGCGCAATACGAAGGTCTTACCAGTGATCTGCTCCGACGCATGATTCCCGAGCATCTCGGCCTGCGTGTCGTTTCAGGGTTTGTCGAAGGCCACGATGGGACGCTGAGCGGGCAGATCGATTGCATGCTGGTATATGGCACTGGTACCCCGGTCCATCAAACAGCATTGTTCAAGTGGCCCATTCGCCGAGTAATCGCCCTTTTTGAAGTAAAGAAAACGCTCTTCTCGACTCAGCTTGAAGAAGCCCACCATCATTTGAACAGCGTTCTTGATATGTATATCGCGTTCACCCGCTCCCTCGGGCCAGAAGCGAGATTGGATCTTGAACCGGCATTGCATGCGTTCGGCCAGATCGTCGGTCATCGTGCGCCCGAACGCAGCCGCGTTTCTGAGCTTCCATACACGCAGCAAATGATCTATCAGACGTTGGTCACGGAACAATTCGCTCCACTGCGGATTGTTTTTGGATATCAGGGATATGCCAGCGAACATTCACTCCGCAACGGATTCCTCGATTTCCTTGAGAGAAATCCTCTCACTGCCGGCTTTGGGACTACGTCACTTCCCTCACTCATTGTCTGTGGCGGACACAGTCTGGTTAAGCTGAACGGCCATCCGTATGGTCTCGGAATGCGGGGGGATGCGTGGACAATCTACGTGTCGTCTTCAGAGAATCCGATGATTCTCCTGTTGAATCTCATCTGGACGAAGTTGTCGTACGCCTTCGAATTGCCGACCTGGTTCGATCACGACCTCGGGATGGAGCGATTCTCTCCTCTGCTCTCGGGCATTGCAGTGCAACGAGAGGGACTCTCCGGGTGGGAATACAGCTCCCACGAATACACCCAACGCGAACTCGAAAAACGCGGAGCGGTTTCTGAGCAAGAGTGGCGTCCAGTCACAGTCACTCCCTTTCAGGAGGCCTTGCTCTTTGCCCTGGGAGCGGTTGACGGAATTTCAACCGAAGAACTGACGGAGCTTCGGGCTTCTGTAGCGTCGGACGACCCGGACGGGGAGCTGCAAGCGCTGCTGGACCGGCGGCTCGTTGGTCGGAGTGGAGACAGGCTCGTTTACCTGACGCGAGAGTGTGCCATGGTTGTCACTCCCTGGGGCGAAACGGTGGCGGAAGACAACAGCGACGGTCGCCTGTCCGCTTGGGTAATGCAGGAAGCAGCGCGCAGAAATAGCAGAGCTTCGTCGGTTTGATATCCGTCGGTACGGGTCGAGTAGGCGCAGCTCTCCCCTGAGACCGGAGTCCCCATTTCAAAGCAACAAGCTTTGGTGGAGCGATTCCCCGGAACGGCTCTCTTAGGCTTTAGGTTTCTTGTTCAGCTTCGAGGTGAGCCACGCGACGGCCATCGGGCCGAGAACGTACTGCACGACGGTCTAGAACAATTCTAGAAAGAGATGTTCCATTAATGTCCTAAAAGGAGCCTTTCGCCAGGATGGCCAAGGCTAGATTTGTGCGGTGACCTTGCCAAAGAGTGGCGCATCACCGCCCGTACCAAAGAGAAAAGCCGCCCTCTTGGGGGCGGCTTCTTAAATAGACAAGGGCCGACATATCGTCGGCCCAGCCTGAGAGAGTTTTCTCCCTCTACTTAACTAGTGTGGGAGATTGCACCATCCGGGACACTTTTTGCATATTTTTTTCTGCGACCTCCCTCATGCGCTGTTTTCCGGTTCGGTCGTACCGTCTCCAGGCGGCTTGAATGGCCTTGCGAGATGCATCGTCAGGCTGTTCGGCTAGCGCTTCATCTCTGCTTACCTCTCCGAGGCGGTACCTAAGAACCCTCATCTCCCGTTCGTCGAAGCCAGCCAATTCAGCCCACTTCTCTAAATCGACATGGACAGAGGGTTTGGCGTGGAGGTGCCAATCGTTCGTGGAAGCATTGAATTCCTCCACGGCCTCCTTGTATTCAGCAGAGGGCTCAATCAACGTCTTTAGGCCTTCGGGAACCTTGGCGAGGAGCCGACCACGCAACGAGATAGGATTACCTCGCCTAATGTTCCGCCTCTATCAAAACAACAGGCCCATGCTCTTTATTTGGAAATGGAGAGCTGCCTTGAAGCTAACTCGGCGGGTGGCACTAATCCACTCGCTTATCCGGTCGTCTCAAGGCACACTACGAATCTAAAAGCTCTTCTCGTCACAGAGTTCGCTCAACCTGAGAGCCTACAGACCTAGGTTGTCGTTCACGGCCATTTCGATATCCTGCTCCGAACCCAGATATCGCTCCGTGGTTTGGATGGACGAGTGCCCCAGCAGAAATTTGATCTGCTCCAGATCCCCGCCACTCTTCTGGCACAGCTTGGCGCAGGTACGGCGCAGGTCGTGGGCGCCGAAGCGTTCGATTCCGATTTGCTTCGATGACTGTCCAACTACCGACCAGACCGCCCAGTCGCTCAGCGTATCGCGATTGATCTTCCCCGACTTCGAGACCGAACGCAGCAGGCGACCGTCTTCGATACCGGCCGCGGTCATCCAGGCGTTGATGCCGTGCTTGACCCAGATCGGAATAGCCACGGTGCGGATGCGCCGGCCTTTGCCCTCCAGGTCGGCCAGCACCCACCGCCCCTCGCGTTGCTGGATGGTCGCGACATCGAGCTCGGCCAGCTCGTTTCGTCTGAGGGCACAGCCGACCAGCAGCGCCAGTATCACGTAGTCGCGCTTTCCCTTCAAGGTCGAGCGGTCGGGAACGACGAGGAGTTCTTTGGCCTGCTCTCGGGTCAGCCAGTTCCCCAGCCGGGTTCCCTTCTGACGGATGTTGGGGACGTCGGTCAGGCTGGCCGCCTCCTCTTGCCCGATCATGTTGTTCCGCCTGGCTTCGCCGACCAGCTTGCGGACGGCCGAGAGCCGGACGTTTATAGTGGACGGCGAGAGGGAGTCCATACCCGCCCGCCACTCCATATAATAAGGACCGGGAGAGAGGTCGCTGGCACAGAATTGGAACAGATCGTCGAGGGCTTTCCCGTAGTTGCGCTTGGAGTGGGGCGACGGGACAGTGTCGAGGACCATCTTGCGCAGCCCTGGCCTGCGCCGGGGTGAGGGCCAGGGGCTCCCCTTCCCTGCTTTCGGGTGCTGGAGGCGCCAAAATGAGTGTCGTTTTGCTAATTATTTGGCGCACTTTTGTGCTAATTATTTGGCACACTCGTGCGTGTGGAATAGCCGCTGGACTTGATGAGCGAGATGTAATGCAGTGTGCAATGGAATACCTTGATCCTGTTTGCCGGGCCACCTCATGCAGAAAATCTTCCGCGGTGTCATTTGCCCGCTAAAGCTCCTGCGAACCCGGCGCTCCGGAACTCAAATCTTACAAGCCCAGCTCTTTTCATGGGGCGGACCCCTGATCATGTTGTGCACGTTGACATGATCGGAGAAATCGGAACGCATAAAGATAGACTTGACAAGTTCTTCGGCTTGTTATCTATTACACGAATCAGTTGCGAGCCCCGGTTCGTGAGGGCCGCCTTTGCCTGGGTATTGCCAAGGGCCATTTTCCGAGTAACTGCTAATACCGAGCAAATCAGATGTGAACCTACACCGTCTACCCCATCCAACGCTTTGCTGGTTTTGCTGGCAGGACATTGAGACGATGAAGCGCTACAGTCCCGAGGTGCAAGAGGCACTCGCTAAAATCGTGAAGGTCAAAGCTGCTCACGAGGACGAACTTTTCAAGCTCCCCGGCGTGCATACGATCAGTGTGCAGCCTAAAACGACGAAGGGAATTCGAACCCCGGAGTTTGCGATTGTTGTTCATGTCGCGAAGAAGAAACCGGCGAATGATCTGGCACCCGGCGACGTGATTCCTCCGATCATCGATGGCGTGAGCACAGACGTCGTAGAGAGCCCACGCCGCGTACTATCGGCCGCACCATCGACGAATACTGACGACAATAACTATCCCCACGTGATTGGCGGGGTCCAGATCGTCTCAGACGGCACCTCACGCCACTCCGACCACACAACTACGTGGAGAATAGGCACGCTCGGATGTGTTGCCATCAATCAGGATCCGGCTGTAACCGATCCAAGTAAGCAGGCAATCGCGTTGACCAACGCACATGTGCTACTTGACGCTCTCATCTCGACAACTCATGACGGGTCGGCTGTAGGTCAGCCGAGCACGTCTTCGTTGTGCTGTAAATCACTTGATCACACGGTTGGTCATGTCGACCATGATGCACTGTTTACCGGCTTCGAACCCAGTACTAATCCACAACCGCCGCCAACAGGCATAGACGCGGGATTTATTACGCTCGACCCAGGAGTGCAATGGTCCGCCGAGGTCATTGCGAGCGGAAAGGGAGGTTCGATCACGACCGAACAGATCGCCGGGCCGCATGTTGTGGATGACACGGAAGCACTTTTTGATACTTCCAATCCTCCGTTACCCATTTACGCCGTTCATAAGCGCGGAGTGCGAACCGAAGCGACCACAGGATGGCTCTACTCGGTTGACGCAACGGTGGATGTGGAGGTTGAATCGCTGGATGGAACCGTAACGAAGACGCTTCGGTTTATGCACCAGCTCGAACTGCAGCCGCAGGATCCTACGAAGTACTTCGGCCTGCAGGGCGACTCTGGATCGGCGATTCTGAACAGCAGCCACCAAGTGATCGGCCTGCTCTTTGGAGTGCCCAGGGATACGGACCCGCCAAGCACGTCCGCGTCCGCTTGTCCCATCGGCGACGTGCAGGAAAAGCTCAACGTTCTGGTCGCGGACAGCGTCAGATACCCGGGACTGCAGACTGTTCCGCAACCGAGTGCCGCAGCGCATGCTTTTGCAAACCTGCCTGCAGACCGATCTATTATTCGCGAGCGCATGCAGACAGCTCGGGCGGAGCTTGGGAATACCGAGATCGGTCAAATGATGGACGAAGCGCTGCATCTACACTTCGCTGAAATCCGCGGTCTGGTAAACCTCAATAAACGGACAGCGGCAGTGTGGCGGCGTATCCGTGGACCTGCGTGGATCAGCGAGGTATTTAATTGCCTCCTTGACCGGGCACGACAATTTCCGACTGAGCTTGAGGGGACAAACCTGAATGATTGCATCGACCAGCTTTCGGCAGTGCTGCATCGATACGGCAGTCAAAGCCTGGTGCGTGATTTGACACGATTACGACCTGAGCTCTGTGCTCTGGCGGGTCGCACGTATAACGAGACGCTGGCCAGCTGGCGCACAACGGTGACGTCGTGATAACCGGCCGAGTGCGGCGAATGCGAGTTGCCTATGCCGGGTAGCGCAGGCACGCTCGAGATACTGGTTGCTCAAGCCGGCAAGGCGCTTCAGCTGCTCGAGACATTGCTGACGAGCGGGAATGTGCTCCAGCTATTCGCAAGTCTTGGATTAAGGTTTCCGCCGCAATTGCTGAGTCAGACCACGTTTACGACCGCACTGAGCAAGGGAGCGGCAGCCGCCGGCGCACTTCCTAGTGTGCTGACCAAGCTTGAGACGGATATTTCAAGCGGTGACGACGCGGCGATTTTAGCGGATGGAGTGCAGATCGTTCAGCAGATCGGCACCGTCATTTCGACCCTTGAAGATATCGGAGCTCAGCTGGGACCGCTGGGGAGCAGTCTGGGTATGAATGCGGGCGAGGTGGCCACGTTCGGCAGCAATCTGGCCACAAGCTTACTGAACTACACCATCATCAGTTATCTGGAAAGCGTGCAGCCGGGCACGGTTGGCATTCTCAATATTCTGGGGCTTATCGATTATTTGCCGAGCCCGGGTGTGGCGAACGATCCTGTTCACCCTCCCTACATCGTGCGCACCCTTCAACTTTCGCGGCTTGGGGATCTCTTTAAGTCGCCGTCGACTTTGGCGGCCAACCTGTTCGACTGGGGCAGCCCCGGGTTCGATGGAACGAAGCTGGTTCCGCGAATCAACACTTCCTTAAATCTGTTGGGCGTAGGTTCCCGGCTCATCGATACCGGGCCACCGAATGCTCTGACCTCGTCGTTTGTTTCGCTGCAGGCAAATCCAGCGACCAACCCGCCGGGGCTTTTGGCGACACTGGCTGAAACGCTGGCGGACGGAATCAACCTCACTCTGCCTATAACTGCAATGTGGTCCGTTGACATGCAGGTGAAAGGGACTTTTTCGACGAGTCTGGTAGCCACGGTGACTCCGCCAACACGAGTCGCAATCAAGCCGCCTTCCGGAACACTGAATGGGTCGCTGCAGATGAATCTGGCGGCGAAGGCGCCAGATGCGAATCATCCGCTGATCCTGGTTGGCGAGACCGGCGGCAGTTACGTTGGTGCGGATTCATTCAGCTTCGGCGCGGGATTAACTGTCACATGGGATTCAACCTCCGGGACGGCCGATCCGCTGATTCAGCTCGCGGTCACGAAGGGGGTTGTGTATATCGACATGTCGGATGCGGACGGGTTCCTCTCCGATGTGATTGGGGGCACGCCTATTCAGGCTACCTTCGACCTGACTGGAACGTGGCAGCCGGATACGGGACTGCATATTCAGGGCGGCGCCCAACTCGAAATCGATTTGCCGCTGCACCTGGATCTTGGTCCGGTCACACTACCGACGCTGTACCTGATCGGTGGCGTGAGCACCACGGGGATTCCGCTTGAGGCTTCGGTAGCGTTGGGGGTCGCGCTGGGACCAATTCAAGCTTCGGTCGATCGGGTGGGTATCATCGCCAACCTGACGTTTCCGAGCGGGGGAGGAAATTTAGGGCCAGCCGACCTGCAGATCAAGTTCAAGCCGCCGAACGGCCTGGGACTCGATCTCGATATGGGACTCGCAGCGGGTGGCGGCTATATCACTTTCGATCCAGTGAAAGGCCAATACGCGGGCGTACTGCAGGTATCCCTGGTTGACGTAATTCAGGTTGTTGTCATCGGTGTGCTCGATACGATCATGCCGGATGGTTCGAGCGGATTCTCGCTACTGCTCATCATCACGTTCAATTTCCCACCCATTCAGCTTGGGTTTGGTTTCACGCTGATCGGCGTCGGGGGATTGGGCGGCATTAACCGCACGATGTCGGTGAGCGCATTACAAGCCGGTTTCCGTGCAGACACGCTCGATCTGGTTTTATCACCACCAGACCCCATCGCGAACGCACCGCAGATCATCAGCAACATTCGCAATTTTTTTCCTGTTGCCGAAGGTCGATATCTTTTTGGTCCGTTGCTGACACTTGGATGGGGCACACCGACTCTGCTTTCTCTCACGTTAGCTGTGCTGCTCGAAGTTCCTGATCCCATCCGAATCGTGATTCTCGGCCTCATCGACGCGGGGCTTCCCACCGAGGACCTAGCGTTGCTTAAACTGCACATCGAAGTGCTCGGCGTGATCGACTTCGGTATGCAAACACTTTCGATCGATGGATCGCTCTACGATTCTTCGTTGTTGATCTATTCTCTTGCCGGGGATCTTGCGTTTCGCCTGTCGTGGGGTTCGAATCCGAATTTCGTTTTCTCACTGGGCGGATTCAATCCTCATTTCAATACCGACGGACTGAGCGTTCCCGCCAACATGCAGCGCATGTCCGTGAGCATTGGGGACGGTGACAATCCGCGTATCAGTTCCAACAGTTATTTCGCGATCACTTCGAATTCGGTGCAGTTCGGCGCTAATGTTCAGGCGTATGCGGCGGCGGGCGGGTTCAGCATTCAGGGATATCTCGGGTTCGATGTTCTGATCATTATTTCGCCGTTCTCGTTCGAGTTCGACTTCTCCGCCTCCTTCGACGTGGCCTACGATGGCGCGACATTGCTTGGGTTGACCGTTAATGGCAGTATCGCCGGGCCAACACCGTGGCACCTGCATGGCGAAGTATCGATCTCACTGCTGTTCTTCAGTGTCAGCGCATCGGTGGATCTCACGTGGGGCAGCAGTACGCAGGCGACCATTCCACAGCAACCGGTCTTGCCCGATCTATTCAAAGCGCTGCAAAATCCGGCCAGCTGGAGCGCCGCGCTTCCCGCGGGCACCGGACCAACGGTCACACTGACGACCGCAAAACCCAACAGCACGATGCTTCTTGTTCACCCTATGGGAACACTTACGGTGAAAGAGACGGTGGTGCCACTTGATCTGCCTATCACGCGCTATGGCAATGCGACGCCTTCCGACGGCACGGAATTCTCGATCAGCGGCGTTCAGATCAACAGCCAGAGTGAGACGATTCAAGCCGTTACCGATTATTTCGCTCCCGGACAATTTCTCACTTTAAGTGACGCGGACAAACTGGCCACGCCTAGCTTCGAGCCGTACGATGCGGGAGTGCAGGTCGGTTCCAGCGCGATCACTGCGGGACAGGACACCGTGAGAATTGTCAGTTACGACGAGAAATACATCTACGATCCGGCGAATCTTTCGCAGTTTTCACGGATATACCAGATGCCGGCCCACATCCACCTGGCTCTTACTAACCAGGCCGCCGGCTTCTTATCGGCCGCGAAAAATACCGGATTGGTTAAATACAGCGCGGGTGCGGCTGAATCGGCCATTTCTGTACTGAAAGGCGCGCAGTATGTTGTCACCAGTGTCAACGACCTCAGCCTCCGCGCCGATATCGTTTCAGGCAGCGGATCGACCTTCCATCAGGCGAATGCAGCTCTGAAGACGTACCTTTCTGCGCATCCTGAAGAGTCCGCGGACTTGCAGGTTATGCCATTGCATGAGGTGGCCGCATGAGCAGCGCTCCTGTACTCGGGCAGTATCAATTTCTCGCCTGGTCGCGCCGCGGCATCGGCGCGAGTATTCCCAATGTCGACAATGGATCGTTGCCGGATCGCGCGACGTTGAACGTCCAGTTGTTCCTCCAGGTGCAGGGTGGAGCGGCTCCTTATCCTGTTTCCGCGCCACCGGTCGCAGTGAATGTATTTGGCCCGGGCGACGTCATCGGCGTTGATCCGCGCTATGTGATTCGCACCGAGCCACGCCAGTTCACAGTCAACTTCGAACCGAACTATCTATGCGGCATTGAATTCGATACGCCCGATTTCCCCTGGTTGTTCACGCCAGCGGCTCCCAACGGAGACCGGCTGCACCCTTGGGTTGCCCTGATCGTTCTTAAGGCTGCGGAGTTTTCGCTGGTGTCCATCGCACCAAATCCATTGCCTGCCGTTGATGTAACAGACGTGTCGGGTCTACACGATCTGTCAGTGTCGTGGAATTGGGCGCACGTTCAGATCAGCGGAGATTCGACGCTGGCCGATACGCTTGCCAGCGCTCCAGGCAATGCAATCTCGCGCCTGCTGTGCCCACGAAGGCTCGATCCGGAGACTTCTTACACCGCGTTTCTGGTTCCCGCGTTTAACATCGGCGTTCAGGCAGGGTTGAAGGGAGGAGACGTCAGCGGCATTACCACGTCAGATCCGGCATGGCCAGCAAAACCCACTGCGCCGCTGCGGCTTCCCTACTACTACAGCTTCCAATTCCACACCAGCGATGAAGGCGATTTCGAATCGCTGGTCCGCGCGCTGACGCCGACCGTCCTTCCGGATACGGTCGGCAAACGGCTTATGGATGTTACGCAACCGGACCCAGGCATTCCATCGGCTGGCGGACCGCTGGGTCTGGAAGGCGCGATTGAAAGCGTGCTTGCAAAGCCGACGGCATGGACCGGTACCGATAAGGACGCGTTTCAGTCAGCCGTTCAAACATGGATCAATCAGACCAGCCCGCCTACGGATGACCCTGCTCATCCTAATCCGACTCCGGTAATCGTGCCGCCGATTTACGGACGTTGGCAGGCAGCGGTCCAAAGTGTCGACCGGACTGCTGCGGGCTGGGTGAATGATTTAAGTCTCGATCCTCGAAATCGCAGTGCTGCCGGAATGGGCACGCAGATCGTACAGGAAGAGCGCACACAGTTGATGGCTTCAGCCTGGCAGCAGGTAGCCGGAGTGCTGCAAGCCAATCAGATACTGAAGCAGGCTCAGCTTGCGCGTGCCACGACTCAACAACTCTATCGGCAACATCTGCAAACGGCGCAGCCGGAGACGGTTTTGAATCTCACTACGCCATTGCATGCGCGTCTGCTGGCCAGTCCGACGACGGTCAAGGCTGCCGTGCGGGCCAGCCTGGTTCCTGAGCGGATGCTTTCGGGCGCGTTTCGTCGGATCTCGCGATTGCCATGGCATTTGGGAATGGCGAAGACAGGCGCACCGTCTCTGCTGACCCGCGTAAGCAGTGGCGCGATCGTAATCGTTCCGCCTCCAGCACCTCCCGACGGCATGGTATCGATCGATCAGATTACGAATGAGGTTTCGCCACCACCTCCGGCGCCCACCCCAACGAGGCTGCCGCAATGGCTGCTGGTCCTTCTTCTGATTTTGATTCTTCTGGTGGCATTGTTTGTCGGTATCGCGGCAAGTTGGGCGTTTGCCCTCGGGATTGCAATTGTGGGAGTGGGCGCCGTCGTCGGACTATGGCCCAGACCGGTCGTCCCTCCCACGCCGGTCGAGGTTGCGGCGTCGGAAGTCCAGTCTGAAAATTTCACGCCGCAGGCAATCGCTGCTGTACCTGCGCGGCCCGCATTTCAACTGACAACGGCGGGTGCTGCTCTGCCTGCTGGGCCGACTACAGGGCCCGATACCGCCGCTGCCACAGCCTTCCGCTCGGCGACCAGTGAGATGTTTACGGAGTTTCAGGCTCTGCCTGCGGATCCTGCGCCGTTGCCAGCGCTCGATATCAAGACACTTTCAGGCACGGTTCTCACTCGTCTGAATCCCATTGCGACGGTTCCCCGGCGCGCACAGTCGATGATCACGATCTCCGAGCGTTTGAAATGGGTGCCGGTTGACCCGCTGGAACCAATCATGGCTGCTCCTGAGTTTCCGCAGCCTATGTATGCACCATTGCGCAATCTTTCTCCTTCTTATTTGTTGCCCGGAGTCGAATCAATCCCGCCGAATAGTGTGGGACTTCTGCAAACGAACCACACCTTTATCGAATCGTACATGGTGGGATTGAATTACGAGATGTCGCGCCAGCTTCTGTGGAACGGCTATCCCACGGACCAACGTGGCAGTTATTTCCGTCAGTTCTGGGACGTGAGTGCATATGTACCGCAACCCAGCGATCCCACAGATCCGGTCCAACTTGCCGAGCGCCTGAAGGATATTCCACCCATCAACATATGGCCATTGCCAGTTCCGCTGGGGCAACATCCCAATCGCACCGACATTGTTCCTAACAACCTGGTGCTTATGGTTCGCGGCGAGTTGTTCAAGCGCTATCCGAACGCGATCGTCTACGCCGGCAAAGCGGTTCGCAATTCGAAAGGCGTCCGTGTGCTGGACGAGAGCGACGAACGCTATCCCCTGTTCCGAGGAACAATCTCTCCTGATATGACGTTTATCGGTTTCAACCTCTCTCAGGCAAACGCATACGGTGGAACTACTGAGTCACCCGAAGGCTTCTTCTTCGTGTTCCAGGAGCAGCCTGCCGAGCCAAGGTTTGGATTGGAACCCACAGCCACGGGACCGATCACTGAGTGGTCTGATCTTGCGTGGACCAACTTCACGACCGGAGGAGGATCGCCTGTCGTGACCCTGCCTCTGGCAAACCGCTCCCAGGCAACTATTATGGCGGCAAGTCCCTGGCGACAAGCTTCGCGAGTGTTCTCTTTGGTTCAGGCTAACTCGGCGATTCCCGAGTTTCTTTCGCCAGATGCCGCCCCAATAGGCGTATCGATTTCGTCGGGCTCTGCAGACGTCAATAACAATTGGGGCGTCAATAGCGCTCAGACTGCTTATATTTTGCTTCGCCTTCCGTTCCGAATTCTCATACATGCGGACCTTATGGTGCCAAAGCCATGACCACGTCATTAAATCCGCAAGCTGCCAATCTCGCTGCTCAGGCTGAGTACGGTGGCATCAGCGCCTCCACGCCGCTGCTTCTTTTGCCGGTGCACATTCAAACGCGTTTTATCGATGGCGAACAAGGCATTACCGAGTTGTGTGTGAGAATCTATCCCGATCAAATCGCCGTCGATACGCACGAGCCCGAGTTGACAACCCAGGAACTTGCCGATGGTCAGGCATACTGGAACGCGTTGTGGCAGGCTGGAAATCCCCCGGCGAATCCGGACGACGTAAAGGCTCCGTGGCGGACGCTTGCATCGCTCTACAATCCACAACGCGCAGCATGGATCGCGCTGCAATTGACCCCAACTAATTTGTTACTGCAACCGGTCGGTGCGACTCCCGTCGGATCTGCGCCCGTCCCCACGCCGGTGTTTCCAGTGATTCTGACAAGAGACAGTTCGTGGGAGAAGCCTGCGGTCGCAGACGCATTGCCCGATGCGTGGACGGTAGTTTTGATTTCAGGTGGGAAGCCGAGCATCTATCGCAGCAGCCCGATCATTACTCCATTGAATGTGAGTCTGACGCCGAACGGTACCGGTTTTACGGATGGCTCGCCGGTGGATGCGGGGTTGCAATGGTTAGTCGATTTCGATACCGCAGTGGCCGCAGGAATGGCGCTGCGAATACCCCTGACCGCCGACCAGCGCTCAGCCGGATTTCAACAGATCTTTGTCTACGGACTACGTATATCTGACGCAAACCCCGCCGAGACCTGGGCAAATCTTTTGAATGCGCATCACTACACCGACGGTCTCTCTTTCCTGCCGCAGGGTTCGCCGACCAACAACACTCCGGATGCCACGTCCGCTTATAGTCGAAAGGACCCTGATTACGAGATCAGCTTCGCAACAGAACGGAACAAAGCGCTGACGAGTGATCCTGATTGCGACGGAATCAGGTTCGCGTCGTTGACTGGTATTCCGTCAACAACTTTCGACCATGTGCGTTATGCAGACGATACAGACGCGCTCAATTCCACAGACATGTTGCGAGCCCTGTGGCCCGCCACTATGGGCTATTTCCTTAGCCAGATGATGGCGGACGTATTTACGCCGGACGTTATTGAACAAGCGCGTGAGTATGCTCTTGCTAATGTTCGCCCCAGGGGTTCATTGAGTTCGTTTCGCACGGGTACGACACCATATGGTGTCCTGCCCGTAACTTCCTTATTTAGTTACCAGGCAGGGAACGATTCGGCGGGCACTGTGGAGAGTGGACTGGTCAATTTCGTCCGCCAGCTTTGGCCAACCTGGCTATCCAGTTCTTCCGGCGCTCCGCATATGCAACGAGGAGGAGACCCGGACCAGAATCTGATGTCGGTGCTTGGTATGGACGCGAGTTCCATGAAGTTCCGAGGCCGGACCGTTCTGGGTAATGTGTTCCTCTGGAATTTTCTGAATTTTCTGGGAGTTCCAACTTCGTTTCAGGGGCAATGGTGGCAGGACCTTGCGCTTCCCGCACGAGAACTGTTGAACAACAACGGATACTCGAGCTGGAACCCTCGATTGTTGGGACTCGGTTTCAATGAGAAGAGTTTCCCTGTCAATTTTTCGACCGTTCAGAATGCTCCACTGTCGGAGACCGATCAGCTCGCCCAGGACGCAGCGCTTGCCGGCGGTCAAAAAGGGAACTACATCACCTGGTTGCAAACGGCCACAGTAGCCGACATTCAGGCAGAAAATTACCCAGGAACCAAGCCGACGTCACTGCTCTACAAGATTTTGCGGCAGTCAGTATTGCTTGAGTATTCAAGCCTGGCGGGTGCAGACGAAGTGCGCACGGGTAAGTTGGCGTTTGCACAGATCAAGGAGACGGAACTGGTCGCGATGGAGCCAGCCCCAACGACGCTGACACCGTGGCAATTGTTGGCTCGACCATCAAACCCAAATCCGCATCTGAGCTGGGCCGACTATCTTTTGACTCCGACCTTTGTTGCAGCTTCTCCGTTCGCACAGTTGAATGATTTTCGTGCGAGCCTGTCGCGACTCGCTAATCTATCGACGGCCGAACTCGATCGTCTGCTGACAGAGACGCTGGATGCCTGCAGTCACCGCCTGGATGTGTGGGCAACAGGAATTGCCGCGGCCCTGCTCAATCGCACACGCGCTCGTCAAAACAATTCCATCGGACTGGGATGCTACGGATGGGTGGAAGACGTTCACGCGGAGAGGGGTCGCACACCGATTCAAGGTACCGAGCTTGAAGCTGTTCGTGCACTGGATGAAGTCCGCTCGCGGCAGACGAAGACCACGACGCTTCCGGTGCCGCTACAGCCGATGAACGACAACGGCGGTTACATTTATGCGCCTTCGCAGACTCAGGCTGCGGTTGCGGCCGTGCTTCGGAACGGATATCTCACTCACACTAACACTGCAGAAGAGGAAGTACTTTCGATCGATCTCTCGTCCGAAAGAGTTAACCGCGCGTTGAATCTGTTGCATGGGGTTCAGGAGGGGCAGAGCCTGAATGCGCTTCTCGGCTATATGTTCGAGGATTCGCTCAGCAGTCTCGGTCTTCAAAAATACATTCCACCGTTTCGCGATGCCTATCCCGTGGTTGGCAGCAAGCTGACGCCGTCGAGCGCGCCTTCTGAATCGGTAGCTGCTTCCAACGTGGTGGATGGTCTGGCGCTGCGGACAGCATGGGATTCCGGGCAGCTGGCAACGGGCAGTAATTGGGGTACTGGACTGCCCGCACCCGGAGCCGATCAAAACTCCGTCGTTACCACTCTGAAGATGCTCGATGATGCTGCTGACGCGCTGGGCGATCTCTCCATATCGGAAGCAGTCTTCCAGATCATGCGAGGCAATTTCGGCCGTGGCGGCGGACTGATGGACGCCATCTCTCGAGGATCGCGTCCGCCGGATCCGGATGTAGTAGATACACCAAGCGGAGGGATCGACCTAACGCATCGGGTCGCGTTGCTGTTCGCCGGAGCCGTCGCAAAGGCCCCTGCGTGGAACGCGATTCCTCAGCATCCGCGCGCCGCAGCTGAGTCCCGGCTTGATGCCTGGCTGAGCAATATTCTTCCAGACCCAGCGACAGTTCGGTGTCAGGTGCAATATCAGGATACGAGCGACAATCCTCAGACGATGGTGGTTGCCCTCAGCGATTTAAAGATCGGTCCGCTCGACTTCCTTGCAATGTCTGATGCTGCCGAAACTCCGCAGCGTTCCGAACTTGAGAATCGTATTCTTTTCGCCGCACCGCTGCCTGCCGGGGCAGAGAGTGCAAAGATTGTTTTCGAAGCGGCAGGGCTTCCTGCAGGGTCTCTGCTGTTCCCTGATGTCTTGTATGTCGCTCAGACGCTGCGCAAATTCATTGGGTCCTGCCGTGCTATCTCGCCGCAGGACATGACACCACCGGAAACCGACGCCGCAACTGTCGGCGGTACGATTGATCTCGCTGATCTTCAAACCCGCTGCACCGCGGCGATCAATAGTCTGACAAATGACCTTGCGGCTCTGACATCGGCTGCAACCCCTGATGCAATTCGCACAGCGCTGTATCAATGCAGCTTCTACGGCGTGTCCGGGTCAATTCCCACCAGTACGAGCGGGGCCGATCCGAACCTTGCGCAACAGCAGACCACTGTTACCGGTGTGCTTCAGGAGAGATTGACTAAGGCGTCCAAAGTGACTGTTGCGACTGCAGCAGCTTCGGACCTTCAGGGAATCTTCCGAACGATTTTCGGAGGCGACTTTGTGGTGCTTCCGCAATTCACGCCACCGTCGCTTGCTGACCTGCAGAGTGCATTCGGTCAGTCTTCTTCTCTGATAGCGAGCGATCCTCAGGCGCCTGCGAGATGGTTGCGACAGTTGACATACACACATGACGGCATTTCCCGGCTTGATTTGGCGCTGAGTGCAGTGCAGGCGATCAGTGGTGTTTCGCTTTACCCTCCGGCATTAACGCTGGGGCAAGTACCCGTTCCTATCACGTTGCCGGACCGCTGGCTCGGCTTGCCTATCGACACCTCGAATCCGCCACAGAAGGGCCGCGTCTCGTTGGCATGCATTGCTAATGGCGACCCAGTCACCGAGAACATTTACGCTGGGCTGATGGTCGAGGAATGGCTTGAACGCATTCCCGGCAGCCAGGCGAGCCCGGCAGTCGCATTCCATTTTAATGAGCCGAGCGCACGCGCCCCAAACGCGGTGCTCCTCGCCGTATGTCCAAAACAGCAGGATCTTTGGGATGACGCGATGCTACAAGCGATTCTTTCGGAGACCCTGCAGCTCGCCAAGATCCGCACGGTCGATCTGGCGAGTGTGGGGACGGTCGGCCAGATTCTTCCCGCGCTTTATTTCGCTATGAACCTGCAAGGGGCGACGATTTCGACACAGTTCGCGCGTCTGAAGGAGACAATCATTGCCACTCGAAGCGTTAGCTAAAGCAACTTTGATTCGTCCATCCATCACCAGCTGGACACGTCTGGAGCCGCAACCACGCGATTCGTCCATGGCTAGAAGTCTGCAGTCGCAGATTCGCGATCCGCTGTGGATGCTCGCTCGACAGTGGCAGGTGGGAGAATTTCTCGGGTCCGATGCGGGCTCCCCGGTTCAGGCCACATTGGCCGGAGAAACACAAACCCTGACAACCTACCGTCCCGGGGCCGATGACAGCGCGACGATCGCATTGCACCCCGCGCTTCCACTCGAAGTTCATGTCGAACGGGAGTCGGTAACGCTGAAGCTCCGTGGATCTGTACAACTGGGGTTTTATTTTGAGTCGCTGGTTCGGCAAGGGAGCGTCGCCGGGCCTGAGATCGTGATTGCGGCTTTTCGGGCGTCGTTTCCAGTATCGCCGGTGGTTCCCGATGAGACCTACGCTCCCGTCGATGCGATTCGCTTCCGATCGCTCATGGCTGGCCGGGTGACTGACGGGGAGGCTCTGTATGTCTCTGCTAAAGCCGTTGCCGCTGGCCAGACCCCTGTGACACCATTGCCCTCGGTTGCGACGAATTCGGGCATGGCGGCAGTACTCTCGTCATTTCTTCAACACCGCAACAGTCTCTTTACCGAACCCGAGTCGGATTCCGCGTGGCAGGATACGAAATTGGACTACGATTTCGCCGTCGGATCGCCGACACCGGATCAGGATCTTCTTCTGATCGCGCCGTCGTTTCCTGGAGGACATCTCGACTGGTATTCGTTCGCGCTTGAGACTGGCGATAAGAACCCGCTTGCCGCATCAAATCCCGCGCAAATCACGCCGTTCAACTTTAACTTTCTGCCCAACCATGTGACCTTTCGCGGCGTCCACGATTCGCGATGGTGGGCCCTTGAAGACAGCGTCACCGATTTCGGTCAACTGGATGCAGAGCATGTAGACCTGGCCAAGCTCCTGGTGATGGAATTCGCCCTGGTTTATGGAAACGATTGGTTTTCCGTTCCCGTGCCGACTCCACAAGGCGATCTGAGTCGCATAACCACGCTTGTTGTCACCGATACCTTTGGGGTCCGAACCCTGATTCGGACTTCGGAGGACACCACCGTTACTCCCGGAGAGACGCCCTGGTCGATGTATAAACTTTCGGGAAACGGAGTGCGATCGGATTTTATTGTGTTGGCTTCGACGCTTGGCGTTGTGGAGGAGGCTGACGCAATCGAGGAAGTCTTGTTCCTCCGCGACGATATGGCAGCGATGGCCTGGGCCGTCGAACATCAACTACAAGGCGATCTGGACGCACCGGTCGACGGGCAGGAGGCTTATCTGCGTTGGCTGCAGTTGCATCCCGTTCCTGATCCGCCGCAAGCGACGACGGGGGGACCACAGATTTACTACACGCTCGAAATTCCGGTGCCAAATAACTGGATTCCGATGATACCCGTGCAGACCGCGCAAGGAGCCCTTTACCTCCGGCGCGGGACCATGGAAATTCCAACTAAAGACGGGCCTTACTTTGTGACGGCCCGCGCTCTTCTTCTCGATCCGGATCAGCCGTTTTTTGTTGCGGATCATGTAGTGCCACGATCGGGCATTCGCGCAGATCGCTATTTCCGCCGTTCACGTTCGTCGGATGGAAGCACATACTTGTGGCTGGCTCGTAAATCCGGAGTTGGCCAGGGTCCCGGTTGGTCCGGTCTACGTTTCGATGTAGTTGAGGCAGAGGCTCCCGCGCCATCGCCCAATTGATTCGGATTAGACAGCGCTGGCGGTTAGCATCACAGCAGCAGCGCAAGCTACTCCGGACTAACCTGCGACGCTGAACGGATGTCGTTTTTCCTTTACCTGTAGAATTTCAGTCCGGCGGCTGCGAGCCGGCTCCACGTTGCAGTTCTCCGGCTGAATTCGCTCCGGTCCTCGGGGCGGTGTAAGGCCCGCATCTTCGTCCAGCACGGCGGTCCTTTTCCGGCTTCGGAGGTATCAGGCTGGCGATCATTGCCAAAAGGCATCGGCGCAGGCCAATTGATCCCGAAGCGAGCCAATTCGGAGACTTGATCGGGGTATTCAACCCTGGTGGGACTCTGAACTGTTGAGTCTGCATGAAGTGCAGCACTCGGAGAGAACTTCATAACCCATCTAAACAATTGAAACTTTCAAAAAATAGCTGAACCGAGGACATGAGGTCTGTTCTTTAGAGACAGAACCGCCTCGTTCTTCGTCTTTACTTTGCCGGGGGGATGTATGGATAGACCGTGATTGTGAGCGGCAAAGAGAGAGCGGGATGCCAACTTGTGTTGCCAGCAAATAGAGCGGTCAATTGATGGGTTCCCGCAGTCATAGCCGTGTTCGGCGCGTTGACCGTGGCATTCCCGGTGCCGTCGAGAGTAAAGGATTGAGCGTAAACTCCGTCGAGCAGAATTTCGCCGTAGGCGGATCCAGAACTTTGAACATTTGGTGTGGGATCACTACTTCAGATTCGCAGACTCGGGCGGTGTGAGCACGAACTCACACGTGGTCTCAGTCGAGCAAAATAATACCCCGCTCCGAAGCAGCAGCGCATGCGAATCCTTCGGTACTGCCAAACCAAGGTTCAGCTGCCCCAGGGTCTCGCTCAGGCCGCGCAGCCCCTCATCACCGCTCACCATCGCCACGTGCTCAATTTTTGCCGCCGATGCCTGCAATACGAATACCCCCGAACCCTTCACCCCCGGCGGACGCGGCACATGGAACGTTCGCTGCATCTGCAATGCCCGGTCCGCGTGCAGGTCCTGCGCCGCTGTCACGCTGTATTTAAATCCCGGAATTTCACTCCTTTGTTATCAATCTTTGTCCGGCATTTAACTGCAGATTCACTGCACTTAAACACCGGAATAATGCACTAAAGTGTTGTTTTTGACATTATTTGTCGTGCCTTCAGGGGGATGTCGTGCCCACTAATTAATTGAAATTCGTCAAAACACTCAAGAAAAGCGATTGGATGAGTATAAGAGGTCCGCGTCTCTGATTTCGCTCGATGGCAGTCATGCCGACCACTACGACATATAGCGGCAAAATATCTACGACAGATAGCTCCATAAGCTACACCCACCCGAGACTCCGAAAGCACCCCTCCCAGCTCGGCTGGAAGCACATCAATCTCACCGGTGACTTACTTAGCGTACGATCTGGTCCGTTTTCTGAAGGAACCCAACACGCTCCAACCCAAATAAGACAGCGTCAATGGTCACGAAAAAAGCTCGCCAGCACTGGAGCCAGCGTCTCCGGGTTCACATCATGCGTCTGCCCGGCGAGAGCCCGCAGTCTCGCATTCGGAAATGCTTTACTAAGCGCTACGGCTGTTTTACTCATGAAGGGATAGCTGGCACTACCGCTCATCACCAGTACGGGTATGGTCAGGTGGGCGGCCCGCGCTATCGGTACTGCAGCAGTCTCCCCCATTACGCCAATATGGTCATACGCGAGCGTCGGGCCTAAAGCCTCGAACATGGGCCAGACTGGACCATGCCGCATTCCGCTAATCTGCTCGGCGGGCATGCCGACAAGCTTCATAAATAGAGCTACGGCATCGCCTCCGCGCCCCGCATTCAGCAGATCTGCTAATTGGCTCCGGTACTCCTTCCACGCCTTCTGCGCTTCTGCGTCGTCATTGTAAGGCGCTTCGTACATCGCAAGAGCTTTGACCCTATTTCCAAGCTTCAATGCCGCCTCGAACGCAAGAGCTGCGCCAGACGAATGGCCATAGAGGCACGCCGTTCCTCCGGCGCTTGCGACCAGCGCTTCGATATCATCGACTTCACGATCAACAGCATAGGCTGGTTTGTCTCCGCTATCTCCTCTCCCCCTGCGGTCGTAGCTGTAAACGGTTAGGTGTTGGGAGAGGAACCTGACAAGTTCAGGTTTAGAGCCAGAAGAGCGTGTAGTTAAGGCCCCATCGACAATAACGGTCGTGGGACCCGAACCTGCTACGTCGTATGCAATAGTTGTGCCGTCGGTGGACGTTATGGTGTTCATACTGGTACCAGAAAATAGTCTTTCAACACAGCGGTCGTCCAGTCGATTCATCCCTAATTCTACTTACAGGTCATCAAGCCCGGAATACGCAAGGCCCTCTGTGCAGTAAGCTGTCCGGTACCACCTGATGCTGCCAAACACCGCGATCAGAAATGTGCCAACTAGAATGACAAACAACAGGCAGACGGGAGGCCCGAACGCCAGGACTGCTGGCGCCGACGTATTCGTTTCACTTTTTGGTGAAGCGAGTTAGTTGCGAAAGCACACACATCCATCGCCCATTTTTCTTCACCCATAGATCTGTTGCCCGTTCCTCGGTATTAAACGTTTGGCCCGTGAATTTGCCCGTTGTGGTCGTCAATGCTGTGACCGCAGCGGAATTGCCATAGATTCGGACTCTCACATCTCGGGAGTCCATCACCTCGTGGCTCAAACTCCCTGATCGGATCACCCCAAGAAAACGTGCTCTGTCGACTATGCCGCCATCTGGGTCGATGATGATCCAGTCGTCGGCAAGCAGCCGCCCGATTGCCTCTGGATCGTTCTTCATCATTGCGCGTCCGAACTCGTCCTCCAGTTTTAATATTTCTCGCGTGTCGATGCTTTTTGTTTGGGCTAAGAGAGGCACTGCAGCGGCGATTAACAGGGCAATGATGGTTCGTCTCATTAACGCACCTGCCGCATTTGATGCCGAATTGTGCCTTTGAATACGCTTCGGAGGGTCAGAAATCTTCTGGGACCACGTGCTGATTTTATTTTGTGCAATGATCGTTCGAAATGAGCTGCGAGTGCCAATTCCGTCCAAATGCGATCTGCGCCGGTGCGGCAAGAGACTCTCCTAGAGCTCCGGGGGGTACACGATGCCGATTGCAACTCGGACATGATCGAGCATGCTCATCATCTGGCGCGCCATGTCGTGTGTGATATTGGGCTCTCTGTGCGGCTGCTGCGTAGTAGACCGCAGAAGTGACTAACTTCATAGTTGAACCCAGTGGATTCAAAGGCTCGTCAAGTTCTACGGTGCGTCCATCGACGTACCGTATGGTCGCATGGACGATCGGTTGGCCGACAAGCCGGTGGATCACTATCTCGGGGCGGTATGCACAGACGGCATAACTACGGACGGCCGCCACGATAAAGAGTGCACACCTGCGTAGCCCGTTTGGCTAATTCGAGGCGAAGTCCTTTCGGCGCGAGCACTTCAATCTCACTTCCCAACCCCAACAGCATTCCGGCTGCATGACCGATGCTCTCAATCCAGATTGTGGCATGACGCCAACCATCCTGGTCAGGCTGTGCAAGATGGATGGCCTCTGCAGCGTCTGCGCCCAGACGATCCACGCGAGACATAGCACTCTGCGCAACACGAATCGTAGCCCTCAAGCGACGAAGACTTGATTCGAAGCGTGAAACTTCTTCCTGCCACACGGTAGCGAGATCGAAGTTCTGGGGTTGGATATATTTGCGCGGGAGTATGTGGACTCTGCGGATACTTTCGACGCGATAAATGGACATTCGCGTTTCTTGGCGCCCTACCATGTACCATGTTCCTGCCTTCAATACGAGGCCGAGCGGCTCAACAAAGCGCCTTCTGCGGCCACTCCAGCTTTCATAGTCCATTTGAACAACGTGACCTGCCCAAACCGCCGCGGCAACCAGTCGGAGATGCGGCGGAGTGGTCGAGCGGCGATACCAGTCCGCTGGATCCAGATAAAAACGCTCGCTGGCATGATATGCCTGCTCGCGGGTTGTGCGTGGCAATGCCGCGAGTACCTTGAGACGAGCGGCTTCCGCCGTTTCCGCGAAGCCGAGCGCGGCGGCTGCTACGGCAACGCTCGCGAACGGCAACGCTTGGGCCTCGTCCGCGGAAAGCCCGGTCAGTCTGGTCTGATATCCGTGCGCCAGTCTAACGCCGCCAGTACGTCCCCGGTCCGAGCTGATTGGCACACCGGATTGGATGAGGGTCTCGATGTCACGGTATACCGTGCGAACAGAGACTCCCAGTTGCGTGGACAAGTCACCGGCAGTCGTTCGGCCCCGAAGCTGAAGCATCATGAGGAGCGATAACAAGCGGTCGGCGCGCATAAAACACATTATTTCGCAAAACATGACAGGGGATGTCATGTTTTAGGGCTAATCTCGGTTACTGGCCGCGGGGGGCGACAAACGTACCGCGGTTGAGGAATCCTTAATGAGCTTTACGCGGCGTGCACTTCTGGCAGGGACGGCGGCAGCCGCGTCCACGCACGTACTTTCACAGCGATTTGGAGAGTGGAATATGGCGGAAGATGGTGTTCTGGAACTGCGGCAGTACACGCTGTATGGAGGAAAGCGAGACACGCTGATCTCGATCTTCGAGAAGAACCTTATCGAGCCGCAAAACGAGTTGGACGCTCATGTGCTGGGCACCTTCCGCGATCTGGACGACCCTGACCGGTTCGTCTGGCTCCGCGGATTTCGCGATATGCCCGCACGCAGGAAAGCTCTTGAGGCATTCTACGGCGGGCCAGTTTGGCAGGCCCACAAGAAGGATGCCAACGCCACGATGGTCGATTCTGACAACGTATTGCTACTTCGTCCCGCATCGCCGGGATGGGGGATTTCGGAGCAGGCCGCGAGGGGCACCGCCGGCGGAGTTTATGCCGCAACCATTCACTATCTCGGGGGCGTGGATGCTGCGCAGTTTGCCGAATTTTTCGATCACGCGGTACTTCCGCTGCTCACCGCGGCAGGCGTACATCCTATTGCTCGGCTGGTTACAGAGGAGCAGCGTAACAACTTCCCCCGGCTCCCGATTCGCGAGTATGACCGCGCGTTCTTATGGTTGGCCCGATGGGCAAGCCTCAATGACTACGACGCATTTCTGGCTCACTGCAGGACGTGGAGTGGTTGGCGAGATGCCGCACCCGCATCTGTGCTGCCGGCGCTGATGCAAAAGCCTGAGCGGCTAAGGCTGATCCCTACGGCGCGCTCGCAGATGCAATAGCGCAGCGGTCTCTGGAGATGCACATGATAGCTAAGTTCGCTCGGAGAAGTTTCCAGTTCCTTCTAGGAGCCTGTATGGTGCGGATTCTCAATCCATCGCCTACCGCGAGTCTGCTAAGCCGGTCCCTTTCGCAAAGAAGTAAGCAATTTAAAGCGGCTGAATGTCGGCTGCCTGCCAGCCTTTAGGCCCCTTAATCACATTGAACTGCACAGCCTGACCCTCTTGGAGGCTCTTGAAGCCGCTCGAGGTGATTGCGGAGTAATGGGCGAAAACGTCTTCGCCGTTTTGACGGCTGATGAAGCCAAACCCCTTGGCATCGTTAAACCACTTCACTGTTCCCTGTTCCATAGTCTTTTCCTCGGTTCTCATCTGTTGCCATGCTCAGTCAAATTGGGGTTCGGGTCGCATCTTTGCTGAAACCAAACTTGTTCCCGTGCAAGGGTGTTTGCATAGTAGCACTCGCTCATTAAATTGTGGCGTCCCCAAAATCCGCGAGAAGTCGCGGTCTCCACTACAGTCCCAGGTTATCGTTCACTGCGATCTCGATATCCTGCTCCGACCCGAGATAGCGTTCGGTCGTCTGGATCGAGGAATGGCCCAGGAGGAATTTGATCTGCTCCAGATCCCCGCCATTCTTGCGGCAGAGCTTCGCGCAAGTGCGGCGCAGGTCATGGGCGCCGAAGTGCTCGATCCCGATTTGTTTCGATGACTGTTCAACTACCGACCAGACCGCCCAGTCGCTCATCGTGTCGCGATTGACTTTTCCCGACTTCGAGACCGAGCGCAGCAGCCGGCCATCTTCGATGCCGGCCGCGGTCATCCAGGCGTTGATCCCCTGCTTGACCCAGAAGGGGATGGCAACGGTGCGGACGCGTCTTCCCTTCCCTTCGAGATCCGCCAGCACCCATCGGCCCTCTCTCTGCTGGATGGTCTCGACGTCGAGCTCGGCCAGCTCGTTCCGCCGCAGGGCGCAGCCAACCAGAAGCGCCAGGATCACGTAGTCGCGTTTGCCCTTCAGGGTGGAGCGGTCGGGGACGGCCAGCAGCTCCTTGGCCTGCTCCCGGGTCAGCCAGTTCCCCAGCCGAGTTCCCTTCTGGCTCATGTTGGGGACGTCGGTTAGGTTCGCGGCCTCCTCGGCCCCGAGCATGCCGTTCTTCCGCGCCTCTCCGATCATTTTGCGGACGGCCGAGAACCGGACGTTTATAGTGGATGGCGCCAGCGACTCCATGCCCGCCCGCCACTCCATTAATAAGGACCGGGAGAGAGGTCGGCTGGCACAGAAGACGAAGAGGTCGTCGAGGGCCCTGGCGTAGTTGCGCCGGGTATGGGGTTGGAATGCCCGGCCACTTTTGTACCAGTTGAGATGAGACAAACTGGAATGAGAGGAACTGGCTATGGCACGAGGGAAGAAGCATACGGCGGAGCAGATCGTGAATCTGCTGCGACAGGTTGAAGTGGGTATCGGGAACGGTAAGACGTTACCGCAGGCCTGCAAGGAAGCTGAGATCGTCGAGCAGACCTATTACCGTTGGCGCAAGGAGTACGGTGGGTTGAAGGTGGATCAGGCTCGACGGCTGAAGGATCTGGAGCAGGAGAACGCGAAGCTGAAGCGGTTGGTGTCGGAGTTGAGCCTGGAGAAGCTGGTGTTGAAGGACATCGCCTCGGGAAACTTCTAAGCCCTGAACGACGGCGGTGTGCGGTGAGCCATGCGCGGCAAGCGCATGGGATGAGCGAGCGGCAGGCGTGCCGGGTGGTGAAACAGCCACGCGGCACGCAACGCTATCGGCCGACACAGCGCGACGACGAAGATACGCTCACCCTGGCCATCGTAACGTTGGCCAGCCAATATGGTCGCTATGGCGCACACCGCTATCCGATTTGAGGAAGTGCCGCCCGGAGCAAGGGGCACAGTAGTGGTGCCTCCGTATACGGCCGTTCTTCTAACCTGGCAATAAGCTGGCGTACGCCTCGCGCCACAGCAGAGATAGGGAGTTTCATGGCGTTAGATTTGGGGAAGCATTACGGGCAGGAAACAGTGAACAACAAGGCTGATATTGCCGTGCTCCGCCTCAAAATTTTGCTCGATTGGCGACAACAGGGCCTGGCTCGTTTCGAGCCATTTCCATTCGAACAGCGACCCGAATCGATCATTCACGGGTTTCTCCAAGTTCTGCTTACATCCCAGATAACGCTCGGTGGTCAGAACTGAGGCATGGCCCAGTAGAAACTGGATCTGTTCAAGCTCCCCGCCGTTTACATGGCACAGTTTGGCGCAGGTTCGACGCAAGTCATGTGGAGCAAGGCGCTCCAAACCGAGGCGCCGAGCACAATCGCGAACAACGTACCAAACCACATTTTCAGAAATCCCGCGCCCCCAGGCTGATCCGTGCCTGCTGACTGATTGAAAGCTAGGATGAAAATCACAACCTACTATGATCATTCCGACTCCTTCCTCCGCTGACCCTGGTCTCTAAACCAACCACAGTCTACCGGGCTTCAGTAGAGCTTTCGCCCTTATCTAATCAGCCTTAAGTTGGAGATCGTTTCTCCTGGCCATGATGAGAAGCGCGCGTGTTTGTCCTTTCAAGCGCGACGCCGTTGATGACCATTCTCGGAACCAGGCTTCAGACACGTCGTTGTGATTGTTCTTTCGTCCTTGCTACCTGTGGAGACTTCGTGGAAGAGCTATCGTCGTCGCAGTGCGGGAAAGTGGGAGCGCAAAGCGCTTCCAAGTCGAAGGCGTCTTTTCCGCACTCACTAAGCTGGCACGGTTCCTGGTCTGTGCTCGTTGCCGCTGGACAACACAGCCCACGCGATCCGTGCGAGCTTATTGGCTATCGCAACCACGATGACGTTCTTGTGAGCTCTGGCGTCGAGGCGATCCAGCAAGGCTCCGATCGACACTCTACTCGCTTGACCAGGCCCACGGCTGCTCGTGCGCTATGGATGAGAATCTTGCGCAGGTAGACATTACCGTGTTTTCTGACGGCGATGGCGCAGTCGCCGCGAACTGCTGCGGAGCTTTCCGAGTGTCGCTGCAACGGAAGCACAGGTCTAATCGCATCAGTTTCCAGTGATGCCGCGATGACATCGCGGTCCATTGCAAAAGCAAAACGCACCAGGAGCGCCGTGGGGACCGTTCTGATGCGTTTTGCGTTGGTGTTTCGAGTTGCGTTATTTGACGACGGGTAGCTCGATGAAGCTGGCCTTGCCTGCCGTGTGGTAGATCCGCTGCTCGGCCTTCTTGTAGTCCTCGGGCTTTGCGTTAAAGATGTTCGGCACGAAGGTCTGCGGGTTACGGTCGTAGAGCGGGAACAGTGTGGACTGGACCTGCACCATGATGCGGTGGCCGGGCTGGAAGACGTGGTTGACCTGCGGGAGGTCGAACTTCACCAGCTCGGGCTCGTTGGGTATGAAGGCTTCGGGCTTCTCGAAGCTCTTGCGGTAGCGTGCGCGGAAGATGTCGGTGGCGATGGGCAGCTCGTAGCCTCCCCACTCGCCGCGCATGCTCTCGGGGTAGACGTCGATGACCTTGACGGCGAAGTCGGAGTCGGTGCCTGACGTGGAGGCCATCAGGTTGACGATCGGCGTTCCGCTGACGCGCATGGGCGCGGTGAGTGGCTCGGAGACGAAGGTGAGCACGTCGGGGCGGCCGTCGACGAAGCGCTGGTCCGTCACCAGCCACGTGCGCCAGTTCGGGTTACCCTCAGCCGAGATCGGACGCGGGCTGTAGGGAACAGGCTTGGCCGGGTCGGAGATGTACGCGGTGTACTTCTCGCCTGCGGCGGATGGAGCGTTGAAGCCGACCTTGCCGTCTGCCAGCAGGTAGAGCGGCTTGGACTTGTGCTCGCAGTCCGACTCGCAGCTCAGCGGCCACTTTTGGAGGCGGTCCCAGTGGTCTTCGCCGGTGTTGTAGATCAGCACGGGCGGTGTGTTCGCCTTAGGGCCGTCGGCGAGATGCTCGCGGAAAAACGGCATCATGACGTTGTCGCGGAAGTCGGCCGTTGTGTCCGAGTTCCACACGAGCGGCCCGAGGTTCTTGCCCTCGCGGTTGACCTGCGAGTGGAACCACGGCCCCATGGCGAGGTAGTTCATGTTGTTGGCCTTATCCATGGGCTCGTTGGCGCGGTAACTGTGGATGGCGCCCCACATGTCTTCCTGGTCCCAGATGCCCTGCAGCCAGATGGTGGGAACGGTGAGGGGCTTGCCCGCGGAGAGTTTGTCGAGGGCCTGCGCCTGCCAGAAGCCGTCATAGGCGGGGTGCGCTTCGACGGTCTTCCAGTAGGGCAGCTGCTCTTCGCCGAGCTTGCGCGCCATGTCGCCGGCCGAACCGGTCTCGAGGTAGCCGGTGTAGTCGTCGTGCGCGGGATGCGGCACGCGCTTGCCTGAGCCGCGCGCAGTGGTCTGCGAGAGGAAGTAGTCGAGGTTGGTCTGGCGGAAGGCGCCGTAGTGGAACCAGTCGTCGCCCATCCAGCCATCGGTCATCGGGCTCTCGGGGATGGCGGCCTTAAACGCCGGGTGCGGGTTGAGCAGCGCCATCTGTACGGTGTAACCCTCGTACGACGAGCCGATCATGCCGACCTTGCCGTTCGACTCGGGGATGTTCTTCACCAGCCAGTCGATGGTGTCGTAGCCGTCGGTGATGTCGTCGGCGCCGGTCTTGTTCCACTGGCCGATGGGTGGCGGCGTCATCAGATAGACGCCCTCGCTGCCGTACTTGCCGCGAACGTCCTGGTAGACGCGAATCCAGCCGGCGTGCACGAAGGGCTCATCGGGCAAGCCGAGCAGGTTGATCATCTTGGGCTGGTCGGGTGGCTTGGGAGCGTCGGGATCTTCGGCGGGCGGACGCATCATGGGAGCGACAGCGCCCTGCGGTGTCGGCGTGCGATTGGCTGCGGCACGGGCGGCGGCGTTGTAGGGCGTACGCGTCAGGATGATGGGGACATTCTTCGCGCTCTTGGGGATCACGATGACGGTGTAGAGCTTGACGCCATCGCGCATGGGAACCATCTCCACGCGCTTGATGTAGTCCTTCTCCGGCTCGGGCGTCTTGTAAGACGGGATGGCGGGCGGCGTAAAGGACGGTGGAATATCGTTGCCGACGGGCTGCTGCTGCTGCGCCGAGGTACAAACGGAGACAGCAAGCAGGCAAGCTGCGGCAGATCCTTTGATTCTCATCGTAATCGAGATCCTTCGTAAGACTTGGATTTTGTTGTATGCGATCTATGACGAATGCTTGTTTCCAAAAGTCGCAACGAAGCGCAGGTTAATAATGCGGTGTTCCCGAAACGAACGATTTCCCACGGTCAGGTAACCGAAGAGGGACAATTTCTCTCTCGAAACATTTTTGCATGTTTTTTTCGCGAGCGTAGCCTCGCCATCCTCTCCGGCTTCTTCGGCATCCTCTCGTCATGGTCGGGCTCTACGGAGTCGTCTCCTACCTCGTCACTCGCCGCCGCAATGAGCTCGGCATCCGTATCGCCCTCTGCTCCACTCGCCAGCAGATTATCTCGCTGGTCATGCGTGATACCGGACGCATGCTCGCGATCGGAATCGTCATTGCTGCGATCGTCTCTTTGCTGGCTACAGTTGGCGCAGGCTCGATCCTCTTCGGACTGAAGTCATGGGACGCCGTTTCGCTCGGCTTCGCCGTCGCGCTGCTGTCTGCAGTGGCGGTCGTCGTAAGTGTTCTGCCGGTCTTCAGCGCGGCGAAGCTCGACCCCATCGCCGCGCTGCGGCGCGAGTAGGCTATAACTGATATTCGTCAGTGCCACTCATCACACATGCTAGGCCGACATTCCGGTACCAATCCGCTCGTCAATGAGTGACTCGGCGTGATGCGCTCACCGACAACGTTCAGTTCGCATTGCTTCTCGTGGCTCCGATTGATTGAGAATTGCAGTGGAGATGTCACTCCAGTTTCGGTTGTGATCAGAGATTGGTTACTCTTCACGCAACACCTCTGCAGGATCTGCCTTCATCGCTCGCAGCTCCGGAGCGAGCGAGGCTAGAAGACTCACGAACGTCAGAATGCAGACCACGGAGATTAGAGTTGCGGGGTCAAGTGGCTGGATCTCGAAGAGAAGACTGCGTAGAAAACGACTCAGACCGACGGTGGCCACCAGTCCTACAATTCCACCGATCAGCGTCAAACGCAATCCATCATCCAGGATCATGCGAAATACGCTCGCTCGCGAGGCACCGAGCGCTACGCGAATGCCGATCTCTCTCGCGCGCTGAGAGACGGAAAATGCGATCAAGCCGTACAACCCTATGCACGCAAGCCCCAGCGCAATCAGGCCGAACACGGATAGAACAACTGCCTCGAGCCGCGGCCGTGCGATTGAGTCCGAAACCATTTGTTGCATCTCTTCTATTTTTGAGATGCCCTGATCCGCATCTACCATCCTGACCTGTTCCCGTATGGCCCGCACCAGACCGGCGGGCTTGCCAATGGTGCGCACTACTAACGCCGTAAACGGAAATGGCTGCTGGTCATTAGGCATAAACAAGCACGGATCGGGTGGCGTGCTCACACCACCATGACGAATATCGGCGACGACGCCTACCACTTCCACAGTCGGTGTGTTGGTCCACCAGACCTTAACTCGCTTTCCCACCGGATCCTCGCCCGGGAACAGCATCCGCGCCGCGGTTTGGTTCAGAATGGCCACCGGAGGTACGCCCGCGCGGTCATCAGAGCTAAAGGCACGACCGCGAATCATCGCAATGCGCATCGCCTCAAAATAGCCTGGAGTGATAATCGAAACATCTCCGCCTGGCCGCGCATTTGGTGCGGGCTCGGGTCGGTCCGCACGGTGATACCACGTTCCCGAGTTCGTGCCCTCCATCGGCAGTATCCCAATCGAGCCGGCGGTTACCACGCCCGGTAGTGAGCGAATCCGATTCAGTATCTCCCTCACGCGCTCGGCGAGGTACGCCTCTTTTTGCACCGGCAGCAAGAGCATGCGCACGGTCAGCACGTTTTCGGCATGGAATCCAGTATTCACGCTTTCCAGTCGAAGAAAGCTGCGCACCATCAATCCCGCTCCCGAGACCAGCACCAGCGCCAGAGCGATCTCTGTCACTACAAGCAGCCGCCTGACTTTGCGTCCCGACGTCACGGAACGCGTGGACTCATGAAGATCCTCGCTCACATTTCGCTTAAGCGACTGAAGGGCGGGCGCCAACCCGAAGATCACAGCCGAAAGGATTGATACGGCTGCGGAAAATAGAAGCGCCGGAATGTCCAGATTCACTTCGTTTAGCCTCGGAATATGCATGCTTTCCGGGAGCGAAGTCTTCAACAGGTGCAGTGCCGTCCAACCGAGCGCCACACCAAGAAGACTGCCACACGCAGCCAGGAAGAGGCTCTCGATGAGCAGTTGTCGCAGGATGCGATTGCGGGTTGCGCCCAGCGCCAATCGGACGCTAATCTCTCGCGTTCGCCCTGACGCTCGCATCATCAGCAGGTTTGCCACATTCGCGCATGCTAGAAGCAGCACCAGCCCCACCGCGGCAAAAAGAATCAGCAGTACGGGCCGCACAGATCCCACCGCCTGTTCCAAGAGTGGCACAGCGATCGCGCTCCAGCCCGAATCCATTTCGACGTTCTCGCGCGCAGTCTGCGCGGCAAGAGTGGCCATCTCGGCTTTTGCTGCATCGGAACTTACGCCCGGCCGCAGCCGCGCTATAACCGAATAGTTCCGTCCTTCGTTCAGGTCGATACCCTGCGGGAGATAAAGCTCTGCACTCTGATTCGGTAAGCCGAACCCGCGCGGCATCACGCCGATAATTTCGTGATGGTTCACGTTGATCGAGATCTTTTTCCCGATAACATCGGGGTTACCACCAAACAGTCGCTGCCATGCACCGTAACTCAGACCCACTTCGCGGGGTTCATTCGTCCAGTACTCGCCCGGGCGAAATGTTCTGCCAAGCAACGGTGCTGTACCCAGCGTGCTGAAGAAGTCTGCCGTGACGGCGAGACCCGGAACCTGCTCGCTTCCCTTATCGGCAAGAAGGTTCGTTGGCAGGCTCATAAATGCCGCCATCGACTGGAATGAATGGTTGCGCTCCTTCCATGCGACAAAATTGTTCAACCAGACGACATTCGGTTTCCGCATCTCCGGCGGAAGCTCCCACAGCATCACGAGACGGTTTGACTCAGGAAATGGCAGAGGGCGTAACAGGATGCCGTCGCGAGTACCGGCGGCAGAGCATCATCGCCCTTGTGGAAGCCCTCCGTACCAAACAGCTAATATATCTCCGGCGCCGTCGCGCCGAAGCAAGGTGACCAAACCTTCCTGAGGAGCCCTGCTCCTGGCGCACGCAAGGGGTATCCCGCAGTCTTCCGCGCTGCGCTTGTGCAGACCTTCGCTGCGCTT